>ERZ651776.51-NODE-51-length-157840-cov-11.769699_pt1 | contig 157840 bp, 158 predicted proteins | sample MGYA00514761_ERZ651776 | MGnify/ENA metagenome assembly ERZ651776
CCCACATTATTGGAAGGGTCTTCGTGGCGTATTTCCACGTTGCTCGTATCCGTGTTGTAAAAAATGCTTCCTAGAGTAGTTAAATTGTAACTCCCATCTCGTTCGTCAGTCGTTCCGCTTGCTAATTGGACGGATGGTTCCTGATCGCGTCCAGGCATTATATAACTTCTTGATAATAATATTAATTATTCACTTCATTAATATTATCATGTACTTCTTCCATCCTCCATATAAATTAAAACAATGGGTGCCGCTTGAAAAATTAAACTGGATTGGAATTTCGGAAAATATTAACGGGATGCGTCTACTATCACAAAACAAAGATAAAATCGTTTGGAATTGGCTTTCTCAAAATCCAAATGCGATTGAATTATTGGAAACCAATAAAGACAAAATCGTATGGTATTATCTCTGTGCCAATCCGAACCCGAACGCCATAAAAATACTCGAACAAAATACAGAGCGAATTCATTGGGACGTTATATCCTGTAATCCTAATGCTGTCAAACTTATAAAATCACATCCAAACAATATAGATTGGTATAATCTCTCCTTGAATCCAAGTGCAATCCAACTATTAGAAGCGAACCCATCAAAAATAAACTGGGAAATGCTGTCTTTGAACCCTGGTGCCATTCACATATTAGAGAAGAATGAGGACAAAATAGACTGGTATTTTTTAGCAGAAAATAAATCGGCACTCCGTCTCATTGAAACAAAAAACAACACGATAAAATGGCCGTTTGATATGGACGGCAATCACAAACATATATACGGATTTCTCTCTAAAAACCCTAATGCCATCAACATATTAGAGAACAATGTAGATAAAATAGATTGGTTTGCGCTATCAAAGAACGTAAACGCAATGCGCATTCTTAAAAAATATCCCTCCAAAATACACTGGCCAAATCTCTCGTTAAATCCGTCGGCAATCGACCTCCTTGAAGAAAATCAAGACAAAATAGACTGGTTCAACATATCTAGCAATCCAGCCATATTCGAAATAGATTATGATTTTTTACAACATCGGACCGCAATCTACCGCGAAGAACTCATCGCGACATGCCTTCATCCTAGAAGGTTGAAATACTTCATTGATACGTATAACTATGATATTGGTGACGACACATGCTTCGTCTTATAATTCGTCTATATTTCTTCAAAATAAAATTGATTATCATTTGCGAAATATACCACATATAATAAAGATCAAAATGATGAATACGCCACACAAGTTAAAGCAATGGGTGAATGAAGACGAAATAGATGCCGAAGGATGGAAAACAATGTCATCAAACCCAAACGCAATCAAACTTCTTGAAGAAAACCAAGACAAAATATGTTGGCACAATCTATCGTTGAATCCTAACGCGATAAGTCTCCTTAACGAAAATCAAGATAAGATAAATTGGTCTAATTTATCAGGTAATCCAAGCGCCATTGGAGTGCTAGAGAGAAACGCAGACAAGATAAATTGGAAAGCACTATCGTTCAATCCCAATGCACTAAAGTTGCTCTCAGAAAACAAATCCAAAATATACTGGACCGGGTTGTCTTCGAACCCGAACGCGACTGAAATATTAGAACAAAATATGGAAAAGATAAACTGGAACTGTTTGTCGGCAAATCCAAGCGCAATCCCAATTCTTGAGAAAAATAAAGACAAGATAAATTGGTATGAGCTCTCTACAAATCCGAACGCGTTTGACCTTCTCAGGAAACATCCAGATAAAATCGATTGGTTCTACATATGCGCTAATACGAATCCAAAGTGTCTCGAATTACTCGAACAAAATCTAGTGGACGAATTCATAGATTGGCCGTCCCTGTGCGAGAATCCAAATGCGACCCACATCGTGCAACGCTTTCCTGATTTAATTCATTGGGATTATATATCCGAAAATCAAAACGCGATTGACTTCATCCGAGAAAACAAGGAGCACATCTCGTGGGAATGGCTCTACACAAACCCCGCCATATTCGAAATAGACTACGACAAAATAAAGCAGATGAAGCAGCATCTAACCGAAGAAATTATGATGAAATGTTTTCATCCAAAAAGACTGGTATATTTCCTGAAAACATACCAGTATTGTATTGGCAACGATGAATATGTCGAGGACACATTCGACATGCTATGATATCCATATTCAATCGATATCCCATGACACCCACTCCAAACGGAGGCGCCGATTTTTCTCATATAATTCTGTTAGATCTAAGGAGATGTCATCCAAGTCGTCGACCAAATCTTCCAGAGCAGATTTCAAATATCGACTTTCTATTTGTCTTGATTCCCAAAATGGCGATTGCAACACGAGTTGAATGGCGAACGTGTTGTTCTCTATATTTATTTCGGCTACCACAAGGAACAAAATCTCGCGTATGGCGCCTAACGGACACCACGATATATACATGATTCGTTTGTCAAACGCATCATTGTGACGAAGGATATCATACAACTCATCAATATCTCGCAGAATGTGTTCATCTTCCTTTCTAATCTCTCTTCCACCATGCAGTATATTGTTCTCCCAATGTTTCGCAATAAATCGTGCCCGTTCCCGATTCAATAATATCAAGTCACTCGAAGGCGCGCACGAATTTGGATTGTAGATTTTATGCTTACCTGACGGGTAATTACTCGGGGTCAAACCGGTTGTGTTTACAATGAAAAATATGAAAGAGATAAACCGAGTCAACATTGTCACGATTATACATATATTCTGTATGTTTTTATTTCAGTTCTTTTGTAATGTTAATCTTATTGACTACAAAGATGCGCTTATATTTCTTTTTTTTATTTGCGTCATAACCATCACATAACCGTTTTGGCTGTAAAGAGTAACCCTGTGATTTCAGTATTTGTCGTATGAGATTCAATAGAGGCCACTTCTGTCTATCGGGTGCGGATGACTGGAGTGAGGTGAGCATCGACGATGAAAGTAATGTTTTGAGAACCACTATATTCTCTTGGACTTCTGAATAACGGTGTTCATCTAACAGAAATACGCGCGGAATGACCATTCCATCCAGTTCATTAATATTTCCGCATGTAAACCCTATTTTAGTAAGCAAATCAATAATACAAACGTTTAATTCATCTTTTGAAATATCCATTATAAAAATATATTAATTAAATTATCTCACGTTTGTATTTTCACATGTCAAACGCGGGAATAGAATATGCACCCTTCTCATCAACCTTCCATTTTGCGATGATTGCCGGAGAAGTTTTATTTTCGACTATGTCCTCTGCTCTGTATACATTATTGTCCGAATCAATATAGTAATTAATGCCCTTAATTTCTTCAACCCATACTTCAATCTTCTTGACGTTGGACACTTCACTTTTTCCACTTTCACTCACGCCGTGCGGAGTACCTTTCGCGTGAGTTCCGCAGAAACAAGAGTCTTGGCGTTTTCGTCGACTACACTGTTCCCCGTTTGCACGTTTGGCGGTGCAACGTTCGAAATGAGACACCACATTTTTCACGCGCTTTCGCTTCTGAAAGTCCTCCTTGGTAAACGTAAGAGCGTCTTGGTCAAAGACGAACTTCAAGAAATCACTAGTCTTGTCCGCACCATTTTGTAAAATGTGACTATCATTATCCTTGAACCACTCGCGTATTGTCTCCTTGAACTTCACTTGATGCGACTCAACCTTATTCGTGATGCGACGCTCCATCTTCTTTAATACATTTTAGATGAACATTTTAATTCAATTTTACTAAACATTTAAAATTGAACTTAAAGAGACCGCCAATAACAATATTTCCCAATTCCAAAGACCATTTTGATTTCAGGTTCTTAAAACGATTGCTTTCTGGTTTCATATTAGTTTGAAATACCTTGTAATTTTATTTGGCGACTTGGATTTGGATTTGGATTTGGTCTTGGATTTGGATTTGGATTTGGACTTGGACTTGGACTTGGACTTGGACTTGGACTTGGACTTCCGTGACAGCGGCGTTATTTTCTTGGTGTTTTTATTGACATTTTTCTTATATTTCTCTGATTCGGTCCGCAATATTTTCATAACAGATTTGTATAGAACATATCCATCGCGTTCATTGGGTTCAACTTTGTTACTAAAGTAATGATTGACCATCTTCAAAGGGGACAGTAAAGGGATTTTGGCGCCTATTAAATCCAAAAGAGTGAAACCACTTTCGGATATCATCGGATACGTTTCGAGTTTAGATTTTTCATATTTTTTGATGAGTTGCAATAGTCTTCTTGCCATATTGTGCGAATTATTACAAAAAACGCAATTCAATGATTTTCCACACCTATTCATCTCAATTGCGATAAACATGAATTCCATAATATCCGATACAATTTCCTTCAAATTAACTTCACCAAACCCCAGTTTAGTGCCCTTATACGGATAAACAAACGTTTCATCGAAGTCTACGAATACGAAATGCTTGCTCTTCAACTTATTTTTCCGCAACACATTGAACTCGCACATATTCGCTTGCTTGATATCAGTGTAAATATACCCTGCTTCCGCAACGCCATCAAACAATTTCTTTAAATCGGTAGATATCTTCGAAAACTCATAATCACACAGATTAAAATTACAACGATATGTATACGCATAAGGCGTGTATTCTTCTCCGCTCTTAAGTTCGCTGTTCACTTCCAAAACTTTGGGTGCAAGTCCCAACCCCGCAAATGTTGCTTGCAGTTTCATCTCTTTGACAAATTCACCTAGTTCTATTTTGGTCAACGGAGTGTTTGGTCTCACCATGACAACATTATTACTGATTCCATCGTCAAGAACAATTCCCATCGATTCGCGTTCACTCTGCGTCAAAACATCATCTTTGGTATTCGCACTCAACACAGACGTTATGTTGAATACCTCCTTGTAAGCACCACTTCCAACGAGAACTCCTGGATAAAAAATCTTGATCTTCTTCTTCTTATTATTATTATCGCTCTTCACATTACCCGCCTTCTTTTGCGTTTTACGCTTCTTTGCCATTCTTACATAGAACAAAGATATTATATCTCATCATTGCCTATGCCTATGTCTATATCTAAAAAAGATACTTTGCGTGGACTGACAATAACACCGCGATTATTGGTCGTCTCAAAATATGTAAAATCTCCAATTTTCCCGTTATTTTTACCCACGTTATCATCGAGTTCGACGCCGCATCGATATACGTTCTTAACATGGTGCTTCCCAACAAACCGGAGTGTTCCCACGCTGTCATACCCTTCGACCAATACGCGTTTACCTACATCAGACGAGGTAAAGTTACATTCTCCTTCATCGTATTCGCTCACGGTCGACTCCAAAGCGGCACTATCTTGCGATTCACTTTGTATCCCGCTGCTCATATCGCTATCGCTACGAACATCGCTATGAACATCAGGGTCCGCAACAGGACCCACGACAGGGTTCTCATCTATAGCATCAGTATCAGGAAGCGAATCAGCATTCGAAATACTTATAATAACATTCTCTGGCTCTTGATTTTTTTCACTGGATGAGTTGTCACTTGGCGCGTACATACCGCGAGAAGAATCCCCGTCCACATCATCTGGGATATTTGAGACGATGGTGTCCAGAGCAGCTTTCAGATCGTCACACGAATCTTCGTATTTCACGAACGATTTGATACTCTCTTGTTCGTTTCCCGAATTCTTTCGTGAAGTAGCACGAGGTGAATCCCGACTTTTCTGCGGTATTGTAGTGCTACCAGTTGGATTGAACTGCTTTATCTGGATGTCTTCGTTGATAATCCCCATAATTAGTTTCGCCTTGATGTGTAAACGAGTGAAATACTTTGTGTGGTGTTCGTGGAACACTTGTAAATACCGAATAAACATACTGATTTTCTCATTCAAAAGCGCGTTATAAAAACGGTGTGAATTAACTAAATTACCAATGTTCAAGCCCAGTTTCGATTGTGCGTTATCGGTTTCCAACTCGGCAACTTTCGCCTGACGATACGTTTCCAACTCCATGATAGATATGATAATGTGATCCTGAAGTTCTGCCACCAGTCGGAAATCGTAAATTCTACGCGGATCAAGATTTTTATACGCAGGATACTTCTTCCTAACCGCTATTTTATTGCGGACATTTTCGCTCACCACTTCTTTCTCCACATACTCTTGAACCAGTATGTGTAACTGATAATACTCGCAATACATCCGGTTTTCAATATAGTGCTGGATGTCTTTCAAATTCTCAAACTCATTTTCGATGAGTTTATTTTGAAAGTAAAATGAATCTATTCCAAACATATGTTCACTCTGATTATGAAGACCAAGTAAGTTAATATAAATCTTTTTCAACACCATAAGTTTGGAATCCAACGTTTCAAATACGTTCAAAATATCACCGCGCAAAACTTTTACGCAATTGAAATCATTTTTCAACTCAAGGATTTCCTTCATTTTACGCTAATATATATATAGGAATTATTAAAAACTCTACTATAATAGCAGTGTCCATTGTAGATACATCTCTTTGAAGTTTAATAATTATATCCAGGATATATATAATAAAAATGGCACCTACACCAACAACCGAAGTTGAACTCAAAGACCTGGGCAATGATGACACAACATCGAGCATTATAGCGCACGTCGATTGGACGCCCGAACACGAGAATATTTTAGTGGAATGGGCGGACAAGGCAACCTGCTTTCGCTGGCTTCACGCCAAGGCACATATGCAGTATTCGCGAGCAAACGCACTCTTCACAATCCCCGTAATCATTATGAGCACCTTGACCGGAACCGCCAATTTCGCTCAGGATAAATTCCCCGCAAGCATAAAGCAATACGTTTCGATGGGCATTGGCGGAGTCAACATTTTCGCGGGAATCCTAACGACCATCCAACAATTTTTGAAAATCGGCGAACTCAACGAAGCCCATCGCGCGTCGAGCATCTCTTGGGGAAAATTTTACCGAAATATAAAGGTGGAGTTGACCAAAGCCCCCATCGAACGCATTCCAGTCCTCCAAATGTTGAAAACCTCAAAGGAAGAGTTCGACCGCCTCATGGAAACCAGCCCGGCCATTTCTGAAAAGGTCGTGAAGAAATTCAACAAGACGTTCTCGGGTGGTAAATTGAAAATCGGCGGCAAAATGAACGACCGCCAGAAGGCGTTTGCACTTCTCAAGAAGCCCGAAATTTGCGGAAGTATCGAGTCTACTAGCGTGTGCGTCTACAAACCGCGCGACGAGAAAATATCATCGGGAAGTGCGGCAATACTTACAGGAATTGCCCAGAAACTCGACACCAGAAAACGTAATGTGATTATTGAGGAGATTATTACGGGTTTCAAAACCGAGCGTGAACGCCTTCCAACCGCAGAAGAAGTGATGAGCGAAATGGATAGCAAGGTGAGTAAAGAGGTAATTGATAAAATATTAGAAAAGCACACAGAGACTAGTGATACTATTTCGCCTCTTAACAGTGTGCTTTAATTTCCATTTGTAAGGATTAGTCTCATTTGATTTCATTTAATTTTAAATATGATAAATATTAGAAATTAAATATTAAATATTAAAAATGGGGTTTATTAGAAGTCAAGAATACTCTGTTTAGAAGGAAGCACTATATAGAAAATCATTGCAGCTACAATCCACCCCAAATAAATGGCATAAGCATCTATACCAATACCAAGAAACGATAATACTGTAATAACTATGGTAAGAAACAATAAAACAGGACCCAATGTGTATAAAAGTTTTGTAAAAGAAACCATGTGTATTTTTAGGAGATTATAATTTCGATTGTTTGGAGAAAAATATGCCATCACATATTATCACATATTATCAAAACATGCAAATGAATATTAATTATGCTCGTAAAAATCAACCAATCAAAATGCGCGGACAGAGCCACGAAATCAATGCCTATGTTCACGAACTCAAGAAAAATGTTTCTAATCTTGAAAGTCAAGTCGCAGATTTGACCACATCGAATGTAGCTTTAATGCACGAAAACAACATTCTAAAGGGGAAACTGGATATTATAAGAAAAGAGCAAGAGAGAAAAGCGCTGGAAGTTTTCAAAAATCAAAATGCCGAAAGAAAGGCTAGATCAGAACAAATACGAGCATATCTAGGGCACGACTATGAGAGCGATGACGACGAGTAAGTATATTTGCTAAGCGCGAGAAATCCGGTCATACTCGCCGCTTTCCAACATCTTGCGAAGCGTGCGAGGATTGGTGTAAATGTTCGTAGAAAACGGCACATCGAAAAAATCATAACCATTATGCCAATGTAAATCTCTTACTTTCAAGCGCATTAATTCGGTGTTCATCCTCCTCGCAACAAAAAATATGAATCTTATCATTGCCGAGTTTTTCTTCATATCGGTCGACACTTTCATATAAGTTGACAAATATAGAAACATCACTCTAAAATCGTGAGCAAAGTTTGGGGTTTTGAATTCATCGTAAACACCAATGGCATCTGCGTGATACTTGACGCCGTCTTTTTCTAAATAAGAGTATCCAAAATCTATAATAAACCATCGGTAAACTGGTTGTGTTGTTGTACCTATATTTTTATACATAACATTGCCTCCGTGTAAATCGCGATGGTGAAAATTAAATTTATCTTGGAGTAGTTCCAGAAGTTTACACAATTGTATGAACGCCTCTTTCAAATGTTGGTCAACCATTTCTGCCGACATTTTCGGAATCATTTTCATAAACTTGAATAAATCGCCATCCAGTTTCTCCAACCCGGTTAGTATCTTCATTTTGGAACCAGGCATGTAAACGCGCGACATAAATTCGATTTTGGGTATTCGTGCCATATTACCGTATTGACCACGCAAAGCACAATACAATTCGCTCTGTATAAGATTCTCATCAAAAACCTCATTATGTATTTTTCCTTGAACATTGGCAGGTGCCTCGGATTTGGGTTCCTTAATCACTATATCTTTTCCATTAAATTTCGATTTGTAGATAATTCCAAATGAACCCTCCGCAATGTAACAGGTTCTATAATCAAAACAAAGATCGACATTATTTTCACCCAATCTAGCATCGCGCATATATTTGACAAACGATTTCTGGTTCATTTTATTTTTGACGTAATAGTTATCCCTGTAATTTTTGTTGCTTGGATAAATTATTGGTAAAAGCAGATACATTTTGTTCTCATAATTCCTAAACACATTGCTTTGTATGAGTTTCGTCAATCCTTTCAAAAAATAACAGGGGTCGTAGTAAAAATCATCTTGTTTCATTCCCAATGCTTCCAAATCGTCTTGTATTTTCAACAACTCTTCCGACGAAGGAACCAAAAAGTATTTATTTACATTAACAGTATTAGGAGGTGTAATTTGTTTACTTTTTGGAGAGAACCTCGTAAGTTTATTTTCAGGTGAGATAGCATACTTTGTGGCATTCGTTTTTGGTGGCGAATCAGAGACCGCATCGAAAAAAGGTGTTGCCGTTCTTGGCCTGGTCGTTGGCCTGGTCGTTGGCCTGGTCGTTGGCCTGGTCGTTGGCCTGGTCGTTGGCCTGGTCGTTTCCGAAACTGCTAGTTCTGCGTCAATATTCGCGATGTCTTGTGACGATATATCATTGAACGACGCGTTTTTGCTTTCTAAAGCAGCGATTTCATTATCAATTAGTGTTTTTGTTCGCGGTGTAACGGGAGATACATTTGCGAGAGCGCGCTTCTTTCTACGTGTGCAAACATTATTCGCACAATTCTTGGAATAACACTGGTTATCATTCGCACATTCCAGACCCAATTTCTTTTTGTATTTTCGTCTCTTGCGAGTGCACAGACCATTCACACAATTTTTATTGAAGCAGTCAGTCGGTGCGACGCATGCGGCACCAATCTTGTTTTTCCTAGTTTTCCCAACACATCTTCCTTGGGAGGTTCCCTCCTCTCTGCGACACCTTCCACTATAACAATTCTTATCATCAACACATTCGCTACCTAATTTCTTCTTATACTTTCGTTTCTTCCGCGTACAAACGCCGTCTACACAATTATTATTGTAACAATTGCGCGCTTCCACACACGACTCGCCTATTTTATGTTTCATATACAATAATGAAACATAAAATATTAAATACGCACATCTAGGATTTCTGAAATTTGTGTCGTATGCCCTCCGTCGTCTTAACCTGCCTATTTTCCATCACAAAGTTCGCGACATCTCCCGCTTCTATTTCCGGGTTTTCTTCGAAATACTTACCAAGACAATCCATCAAATACTTTTTGCTAAGGGGTTGCTTGACCTTGCTCTTTGTGTAGCTTATTTTTCCCTCTGTCATATCAAAGCAATCAATCTCGTTCGTTTTCATAATATCCACAAGCGTAGAAGTAAGCAGTTTCTTTTTTTCTCTACGTTCCTTTAATTCTTTTTGCAGCACCTTCATCTCGTCTTCTATTTGCATCCATTCCTTGATATTATTCACCAATTCTTCTTTGGTCGCCATTATAATAATAATAATACTCATAAAATATTTATATTATTTACAGATTTACAGTATTTACAGATTTACAGTATTTACAGATTTACAGTATTCATTTGTTAAAAATAATCTGTTCAAGTCTTTTCTTTTTCAATAATTACCTCCTTAGCGATTGTTTTGATGATCTTATTTTCGGAAGATTCATCGCTTCCACCAGTAACGCTCTTGACCATATCAATATACATTTGGGTCCCTTTATCGGTTTCGTTCCATTTGTCATTTTTGGCCTCCCAATCCTTGATAATGGCGAGTTGTCGCTTGGCAACCGTTGTAATTGCTTGCTTCATTCTGGCCTTGTCATCGTCATCCTTCAACCATGTATCGTTATCTTTCACATAAAGTACCTCGCGCTTCAAATCACTACAATGGATGGGTCGTTTGTGCAACTCAAGTTCACGAAGCCCCCTGACAAAAATGTTGGTAATGCCATTCACGTAGCCATGCTGACGCGTGGCATCCAAGTCCGCCAACTCAAGTTGCAATGTCGCGACAAAATCCGTTAAATTAAGTGCGTCCTTACACTGCTCGTTGAGAAAAACCTGTAGATTGAATTTATTGATCGTTGTATTATTATTCCCTAATTTCGGAATCATATCCTTCACCATTTCTCTCATGTCTTTATTCTCAAGAAGCATATTCTGATTCTGCGAAATTAATGTCGATATCATGTTTCGAAGTTCGTCCTTCTCATCATCCTTGTTATTTTCCGTCTCGTTTGTTATTGTTGTTATTTCAGTAGAACATTCCTTTTTGTGACGGTTGTAGCTCTGAATATGTTTGTAGGTGCGTCCGCAAGAACAATTATACGAAAGCATATTTAAGTTGAGCATTTTTGAGCATTGCGGTTTTCGGTGTTTTTTGGTCTCACAGTGTTGTTTAAATAAGAATTTTTTATTACTTCCATAATCACACTTTTCACAATAGAATTTGTATTTTTGATTTATGGTGTCAGCGGAGCATATTTTTTTGAGCATATATGCTATAATAATGCTCAATAAAATATGCTTAAATCCTTTGAAAATAGGTCGAAAAAGGCCCATTTTTGCCCCCTCCATAAGGTCCCTACATAGATTTTCACCACCGCCATTTTTTCTCTCTACATAATGTAGTGAACGCACTTTTTTCCCCAGATTCTATAGGGGATATACCCAAAATGGACAAAAATAAATGTCCAAAATCGATTTATAAAATTTCAAATCTAAAAAAAACAGTGACAAACAGGTACATCTCTCCATGAGACCATACTTATTAAAACAGGATATTATTTTTATGAAAGGAGACGCATCACCAGGTCTTTCTTGCAACCCGACATCTTGAGGGATTTAGCACGTAGTTTTTCTTTGAGAGAGACGACGGTGTGTTCGCGAAACGCCTCCTCCATTTCGGTGGTCCATAATGTGGGCTCTTCGATATTTCCTTCGTGCTTCGAGGCATTCAGGAGGATTTTTCCCCAGTGTTTAGTGCAATAGGTTCCATGGTCCGTATCGAATCCCGTGCCTCCACATAATTCACCTTTCTTTTTCCCGGATTTGAACATCCATGTGCATTGTTTATGATCCAAGCAAAGGATCTTTGGATCGTTCACACCCTTTATTTTAGAAATACCGTGTTCGCATGGAATGTAGGGAAGAATCTGCGGTGTAATCTGCCGACAATATGGGCATTTAATCTCGTTCAACATAAGTCGCGAAGTGTCATTCGGGTTGTATATCGTTTTTTGTCTGACTACTTCGTGAAATAGCGGGCAATAGTTGAACTTATGGTTGCAGCGTAGCGTGATGTTATTTCGCGCAAGCGGTTCCCCCGAAAGGAGGCATTCGCCCACTTCTGGTTTATCGATACCGCCTTCCTCGTGGACATTATCGTCTTTTTGTTCACTTTCTTTGTTATCATCCTTGGCAAGTTCCGCAAAAAAATCCATTCCATCTTCAATGACGTAGTTCATAATGTAAAAAAATAATACAACATCTTTATATATATTTAGAATGTTAATTCAAGAGTGGGGAAATGCTACATGGTATTTATTCCATACGCTTTCCTACAAGCTAAAGGATAGTGAAAGCAACCACGCGAAAGAGCTGCTGACATTATTTGTCGGTATATGTCGGAATCTACCCTGCCCGGTGTGTCGTGAGGACGCAAACAAAATGTTGAATGGTTCTAACACGAGATTGGTTACGACAAGGTCCGACCTAATACGATTTATGTGGCAATTCCACAATTTGGTGAATAATAAACTGAGTAAACCAGAGGTTACTTTGGATGAACATAACGAAAAGTTTGCAAAAGCAAATACAAATGGTGTCATCAAATTTTACACACACGTAATGTCTAAAAACGCCAATAATGCAACGGCGATGTTAGACTCTTTTAAGAGGCAAGATAATACGAAGGAGTTCACAAATTACATTAGAGAGAATGGCCATCGATTTAACCCATAGACAATTAAATCCATACACAAAGTATTTATGCGATACTCTGTGAAATAATCTCACCATTTTTATAGACGGTGCATTTGAAGGTTTGTTTGCTTGGTCGGCTACACTGAACGTTATTACTGTTCATCTCATTGTAATAAAGTAGCGATTCATTGCCGGTAGCTTTAAATATCATGTACCAAACATATCCCATGAGAGCACCAAATAATACGCCCAATGAAATACCCATCCGGTTCGTGCAACGGTTTTTGATTTTCGAAACGCAGTCCATTATAAGAAACAAAGAGAGGACTGTTATCAATAAAACATTCGCATTTTTCGTATCATACATCGGAAAAATAAGGTAAGCGATTGTGAAGGCGTGGAACATTGTGGAAGAAGACGGAACATTGAAGTTTGTAAGATAGGGAATGCCGATAAAATCGCACATTATAGACGCATTTGGATCCTTTCTCTTGTCTAATGTGAAACCAACAATCAGATTGATAATAGATGTGAAAAGGACGCCCGCTAAATATATCAATCCTTTCACATTCTGGTTAAAAAGCGAAATCATAACGAGTAAAAATGACACTAGTAACGGCGACAATGCCGAAAACAGATTAATAATATTTTCTAGACCTAAGTTCATTGCCATTATATTATATATATAGCACAACATATATTCGAAACAAAGTGAAGATTTTTACAAGATTAGAAAACGTGGGTCAAAACCTCTTGTATAGTGCTAATTTGGATGAAGTTTATACCTTTTACAATGTCTTTCTCTCCATATTTTTCCATAAAGTCCTTGAAATCATTCTCGTTTTCTCTTGGAAACAAGAATGTTTTCACACCAGCAGAAATACCCCCCAATATCTTCAGGTCGAGCCCACCAATCGCCGTCACACGTCCTTGGAGGCAAATCTCTCCGGTGATTGCGATGTCGCACGGTATATGCTTGTCACTAAAGAGACTGTACAACGAAACGGCAATGGCCGTCCCCGCCGACGGACCATCCTTTGGCGTAGAACCTTCGGGCACATGCACGTGGATTCCGCAGCATTTCATATCGGTTTGTAGCACTTTGGCCCGTGTTTTCGGAAGCATATTCCACGCCAGCGTCTTGGCCACGTTCATGCTCTCCTTCATAACATCGCCTTGCATTCCGGTGAGTTTCAACTCGAGGAAATTTGTCGAAGGAAAGGGTTTTGTTTCGATTGACAAAACACCTCCCATCCCGAGTGAGTTCGCCCAGAGACCGTTTATAACGCCTACGCTTGGTGAATGGGGGACCCTCACAATTCTTGTCGGCTGCCGGTCTTTGAGGAATTTTTCCTTGATATTTTCGCTTGTAATCTGGATGGGGAGGTCGTATGCGTTGCTATCTTTGAGGATAGAGAGGTTTATCTCTCCAAGAACTTCGAACAGCACCTCTTTGAGTTTACGAACGCCCGGTTCGCACGTGTATCTTTCTATGATGTATTGGATGGTGGTATCATCGATGGAAATGATGCCTTCAAGACCCATTTTCTTGTATATTTCGGGCAAAAGGTAGGTGTTTGTAATGGTGAGTTTGTCGTCGAGTGATAAGTGGTCAAACTTGATGCGATGTATGCGGTCGAGCAGGATGCGGTCAATGGCATCGGCATCATTGTAAGAGAAGATGAAGAGTGCGTTAGAAAGGTCGAGATCGATACCATTAAAATATTTATCATGGAAACAATCGTTCTGTGTTTGGTCGATGAGGTGGGTAAGAATACCGATAATTTCCTTGCCCTGCTCGGTTCTGCTAACCTTATCGAGTTCGTCTATGAAAATAATCGGGTTCATGCACTTATGTTCCATGAGAATGTCGACAATGCGCCCCCAGGTCGACCCAACATACGTGTAATTATGCCCATCAAGCGTGCTGCCGTTCGAGGACCCCCCTATGGCGATGAAGGCAAACGGTCTGGTCACGCCCGACTCGTCTTGGAGGCAGTGGGCGATTCCTTTCTTTGCCAGCGACGTTTTCCCTACGCCAGGGGGTCCTTCGAACCCGAAACAGTATCCGCTTTTCTCTCCGTTAATCCACTGACCAATGATGCGCTCGACCTGTCGCTTGGCCTTTTGATGTCCGTGGACGGCCCCGTCAAGAATCGTGTCCACATTGCCCATAAACTCATTGATTGTCTCGGTTTTGGCGCGAATTTTGTCGATACAATCTTCGGTTTCTTTCAGAATGTCGCCGTTGGAATTGCCACCCTCTACATATTGTTCGACCGAAAGCATCACGGCATAATTATCCGAAACCGCGTCAATAAATTCTTTGATACGCTCGCGCATGAAGCCAACCGTTTTACCAGAATGGCATATTTTCGCGATATTAATTTTGTGCGCTTTGATGGCGTTATTAATAAAGTATATGTTTGATATCATTCTTGTGCGGGGCATCTTGGCAAATGAAAGTTTGAGTTTTTCGGCAATTTGTTGGTTTACGTTTGCTTCATAGTGTGTCTTCAATAACTCGCAATATTTCCGCATTTCAACGCTGTTATACTTCGGTTTCACAGGAATCATGTCCATTTTGTAAGACGACTCGTTTATTTTGGCGATAATTTCATTGAACAAACTAGTGCAGCAGTCCATGGCAGTCAATATCGGTTCTTCGCGATAGATTCCAAAAGGAATTCGCAGGAGCGCCTCTAGATACTGTCGCGCCTTTGCCCCCGAGTCTTCCGATTTCGACTTCACTTCCTTGAGCTTGAGCATTGCCTTGTCTTTCACCGAGTCGCTTGCTTTCAAGAGGCAAATCTGCTGCTCCAACGGGATTTTGTTCTGGTCAAAGTTGGCCAGCGCATGCGTATATGAGACGGTTTGTTTCATCGCATCGCGGAAGTATTTTTTTACATTCCAAGGGAGGCTATCAAACATCAGCGTCTGTTCATGCGTGTCGATGTTGCCATTAAAATCGTTCGAAAGAAGGTCGTAAAGGAGGTATGCGAGATATTGGAACTGAGGGTCGTCCGATTTGAGGAGGAGTTGGATAAGAGTGGCGCGTTGCGAGTAAAGGTCGTTTCCGATGAATTCTTTCGTCACTTGAGAAATCGTTTTTTGATGGTGCGCATTGATCTGTGACATACAGCCCATAAACCGGTCGTACATCTCGGTATCGTTGTAAATGAGCAGTTCTTTCAAGGTAAGGCAGCATACGAACCGGTTGAACGCATCGCTTTGGAACGCCGGCTCACCGGGCGGTTTGTTTCGGGATATATTGCGGATGCGAGATTCGACAAATGGATAGTTGAGACATTCCAATAAAAGGTCGTCCACAAGTCCACACACCACGAGCGTCTTGTTTTGCGACGGATTATGAATAGCAAACTTCACACCATACACTTTTGTTTGGAATGCTTTGCTCGTCCGCGAGAGATCGTAACAATCTAAATTATTGCTATTTTCCATAATCATAAAGTCCTCCACAATGCGCGTTTTCTTGACCTCCTTTCCAGGACTGCCATCTTGTGGGGTATTTTTATTTTTCCAATACATCACTTTGTAACCAATTGGATGAACATATTTCCGCATCACCTCATATTTCGCAATGGTATCGGGCGACGTAAATGTTTTGGTGAACTCGCTCCCAAAGCATACTGTGATGAGGTCATCAATATTGTCGGTGCCAAACGTTCGAAAAATGGACGAGAGTTCGGTGGTGTATTCTTGAATGCTGGCAATAATGCTGTCTTCGTCATACCCTTTATTCGTTCCCATAATGTTCGTGTGCGTATGCGTGAGTTTTTTGAATATGGTATCCAGACTTTGGACACACACATTTAGTTCGTTGGCTCCAAAAACATCCATAACCTTGTATTTTTGAACAGCAATAATTGTCCGTTTCACGATCTCTTGCAGGGCAATTATCCTCCTTTCAATTGCAAAGGAGTTATTTGTCGATGGTGTTTCGGTTATTTTCACGTTTTTGTCGCGGGGCATGTGTATAATTATTGCGATTTTAATATTTGAAAAGGAAAGTAATAACGATTTCGATACAATTTTGCTAAAATAGTAAAATTGTATATAACGAGTATCTGTTCTTCCGCGTAATAATGATACCGAAACATAGTTAAAACATAAACAACCATAGATATATAGGATGGGTATTCCCAGTTATTTTTCGCACGTGGTCAAGCAGCATCGGCGCATTGTGAAGAAATACGATAAAAAACATATGGCGATTCACAACTTGTATATGGACTGTAATTCGCTCATATACGATGCGGTAAGGGACATGGAAGGAAACCGCGACAAAAAGGGATTTACGAGCAGCAACTCATTTGAATCGGGACTCATACGGACGGTGTGTGCGAAGATCGTCGAATACGTCCGCTTGCTCGAACCCAAGCATCGCGTATACATCGCGTTCGATGGGGTGGCGCCGGTTGCCAAACTCGACCAGCAGCGAAACAGGCGATACAAGACGGGTTATCAGACGCGCATTCTTTCCAAGGTCGGCGTCGCGCCACCGAGCGAAGCGTGGAACACCGCCGCGATTACCCCAGGAACCGAGTTTATGGGCAAATTGGGCGAAGCCGTGTCGCGACGATTCGCGCGCCCCTCGGAGTTTGGACTGGAGAAATTGATAGTATCGGCATCGTGCGAGGTTGGCGAAGGCGAACACAAGATATATGATTACATACGGAAGAACCCCGGGCACCACAAGAACACGACCACGGTAATATATGGATTGGATGCCGACTTGATAATGTTGACACTGAACCATCTCCATATAGCGCCCAAGATGCTGTTATATCGCGAGACGCCACACTTCATCAGCAGCATTGACCGCACATTGAGTCCAAACGAGAGTTATTTGCTCGACATACCCTTGTTTGGGGAGGTTCTTGCGCGCGAATTGAACGACAACAAAGAGCCGGACACGGTCCAAAAACGCAATCGCGTGTTCGACTACATATTTCTTTGTTTCTTTTTGGGCAACGATTTCCTCCCGCATTTTCCTGCACTAAACATTCGCACGACGGGCATCGAGCGCCTTCTTTCGGCATATCGGAAGGTGGTCGGCACGACAAACGAGAATTTAGTATGCGGAACAAACATCGTCTGGAAGAACGTGCGAAAACTGATCCGTGAACTGGGCGACCACGAGGAAACCATGATGAAGGAGGAGTATGCCATTCGCAACAAGCAGAGCAAGGGATTGATACATCGCCGGATGGAACCTGAGGAGGCGTTCATGTCGATTCCGTTGCTGGACCGGGGCGAAGAGTTCTACATCAATCCTTATGAATCTGGATGGGAAGAGCGGTATTATGCCACCCTTTTTGATATGAGAATCGACGACGAGCGCCGCAAACAAATCTCAGTGAATTATTTGGAAGGACTGGAGTGGACGTTGAAGTATTACACCGAAGGATGCGTGGATTGGCGATGGACCTACAAATACGATTATCCGCCGCTACTAGGTGACCTTATGCGGCACATTCCGTATTTCGACACCAATATGGTTGCAAAGAGTGGTGCGCGCGCCGTCTCCGAATATGTCCAACTGAGCTACGTGCTTCCAGGGGCAAGTCTTGGGCTGCTGCCAAAACCAATCGAAACGGCACTTCGCGAGACCTATCCCGAGTGTTACACAGACCAGCACGAGTTTTGCTGGGCGTTTTGCAAATATTTCTGGGAAGCCCACGCCCATATGCCGCGTTTGGAAATTGAGGCACTGGAAGCATTGCATAGGCAACACGAGAAACACGAGAAACACGAGAACCACGAGAAAAAGCAAAAAATAATATAGAGAGAAATGTAGATAATAGTTATCGTATGATGATGGTGAGATTCGGAGTAGGAATTGGATTAGGAATTGGGGTATTCGCCGCCTGTTTCGGTGTGTCTCAAGCGTGGGATAGTAGTTTTCTTCTTGAGAATATGCCGGTGAATCGATGGTGGTCGCACATCAAAAAACCGGTATTAGAAGCGCAAGGAGAAGATGCGAAAATTCTGGATATTGGATGTGGAATGGGATTTTCAACGTCGGAGACGCCCGGCAGTATGGGGATTGATGTGGACAAACAAGCGATTGAAAAGGCGAAGATTATGTTTCCGCAAAAGAATTTTCGATTGGGAGTGGTTTCTTCGTGGAACGACAACAAAGATTACGATGTATCTACCTGCATCTTCTATCTTCACACAGTTCCTCCATATATGCGTGAAAAAATTATCGAGACAGCCATACGCATGGCGGACAAACGCGTGGTGATTGTGGATGTCTCTCCTAATTTCATACCGAATAAGACGGTTTTATTAGTGAATCCATATTTGAAGGAATATTTGCAAAATTGTCGCGACGAACTGAGTATGTTTGAAGAGACCGTCTTAGTAGAGGATTTTGTTCACCAGTGGGTGTTGGAACTTGATAAGGGTGATCATTCAAAATGATATAAGGGTGATCATTAAAAATGATGTAAGGGTGATCATTCAAAATGATATAAGAACATTTCATAGTATATTTATATATTGCTTATGAGTGAGCGCGAGATTATCGAGGAATTAGAAATCGAGGATTTCAAGGAACTTCGAAACTCGCTTGGGAAGAAGGTGTTGATTGTGAAGTTTTCGGCGGAGTGGTGCAAACCGTGCCAAAAAATCAAGGGGTTCGTGCAGAGCCAGTTTGCGGAAATGCCGGAAAATGTGGTGATTGCCGACATCGACATCGATGAGACGATGGACCTGTACATGGCGTTTAAAACGAAGAAAATGCTCAAGGGGGTTCCGTCGATTTTGGCATTCCATGGCGATGTGAAGCGCGAGGACCAGCACTGGTATATTAGCGACAACAGTATTAGCGGGGCGAACGAGACCGATGTGGGTATTTTCTTCAAGCATTGCTCTGAAAAGGCAACGTCGCTCCTTTAATGAAGACAATAACAACATTTACGAACGCTTCTTTACACGAGGCACACAATTGCGAATGGTTCGATATAATGAAACCGAGAGCACCACCATCATTGAGAATATCAAACTAAAGAACAATCCGACCGCACAATATATAAAAGTTTCTAGGCGCCTTGTAGTTTCGGAATCTAATTGAAACACTTGTTTTTGTTCAACACGATCCATCTTTGTAACTATAATGTCGTGTATTTATAAGTCAATTTTATAATTTTTTATATGCAATAAAATTGAAACAAAAAGTAATATAATGTTGGCAGCACAACGACAACGATAACAACGACAACATGGCTTACGAACCAGACTACCAAACGCAATCGCCTACGAAAGAAGATGTTATCCGCGCAGTGAAGACTAGCTGGTTTCCCGCAAATCTTAACAAGAAGCGTAACACATACGTAGACAACGATAAACTCAAACGTTACGCGAACGTCAATGTCACATTTGAAGAAATCCGCCGCATTCCAGAGTGGCGTAAAAGAACAGACGCCATCATCGCAGAGGAGGTTGATATTGCCGAAAAAAATGGATTTGGTTCCATTCGCGGATACTACACATTCGTTCACGCGCAACTCTGCGCCATCGTCCAGCGCCGCGTCATCCAGGAAGTCTTTGCTGAAAATAAACTCAAACAAAAACTCATCATCCCTACTCGCAAATGGATTGAGAAGCGATTTGCACCAGGTGGCGCGGGTTACAATCAGGCGAAAACAGACTTCTACGCAATCGCAAAATGAAGTCTCGGGAATAAATAATAATTTTATATATATACTATAGATGGAACGTAAAGAAATTATATTTAGTATATTGCTGACGGTTACTTGTATTTTTTTTATTGTGTTTCTTGTAAGAAAGAATATAGAACCTCACGCTTATATGGGAGACTTTCCGCCAAAGAATTATCAAAATAAGAGCAGCAGAGAAAAAGAACATCATGATATTCATACCGCATGGGGAGATATGGGTTATTATCCGAACAAACGTAATGAATATGAATACGATGGCTCGGATTCTTCGCGCACATCGGACATTGTTAAAGCACAAGCAGAACGAATCCGCATGGAAGCAGAAGCAGAACGAATCCGCATGCAATCCGAGATTGCTGGTATGAAATCAAAAGCAGAACAGCTCCGCTTACAAGCAATAGAAGCAGAAAAAACACGATCTAAAATAGAACAAGAAAAATATGCCGCAGATGCCGACCTCAAACTGTCAGTTATAAATTTATCTAGTGCGTTGAAAGAATTGAAACAATCAAGTGGGGACGATATTGAATTCGCGAGAGCCAACGCTGAAGAAATGAATACGGAGAATAAGATGTTGAAGCAAAAACTGGCGGATTTGGAGACCGCGGAAGCAGAGGCACTAGCTGCCGCCGCGAAGGCATCGGCTGATGCGAAGGCAGCGCAAGAGGAGGCGGACGCTGCCGCCAAGGCGCAAGAGGAGGCGGACGCTGCCGCCAAGGCGCAAGAGGAGGCGGACGCTGCCGCCAAGGCGCAAGAGGAGGCGGCCGCCGCCGCCAAGGCACAAGAGGAGGCGGCCGCCGCCGCCAAGGCACAAGAGGAGGCGGCCGCCGCCGCAAAGAAATCTAACCTATCTAGCGGTAAATACAGTTTAAAAGGTGGTCAATCCGGTAAATATTGTGCTGATGAAGAACATAAAAAACGAATTAATTGTGACCGCGGTAAGATGCGTGATTGGGAAAAATTTTACATCCAAAATCTTGGTGATAATAAGTATGCTATAAGAGGTGGTAAAAAAAATAGATGGTGTAGAGATAAAGGTGACGGAATTGTATGTGACAGCGCATGGTTTTTAACACCCGAAACACAATTTACCATCGAGAAGCATGGTACTAAGTATGCTATAAAAAGTGGTAAAAGTGGTAAATATTGTGCTGATGAAGTTCAAAATAAGCGAATTATATGTGACCGCGGTAAGATAGGTGATTGGGAAAAGTTTACCATTACTAAAACACTTTGATGGGTGGAAACGTATGAATAATTTTCAAGTATACAAATCTAAAGCATTCATTATATACCTTTCTATATAATGAGCGATGGGATAGACCTGAACTTGGATAATTACGAGTTACAAGACCTCCTCAACTTGTTCAAACTAGACTACAATTTCTCTCTTGAAGACCTGAAGCAGGCGAAGAAAATGGTGATGAAAACGCATCCTGACAAGTCCAATCTACCGAAGGAGTATTTCCTTTTCTTTTGCAGCGCGTTCAAGGTGATAGTTTCCATACACAAGTTTCGAACAAGTGGAAATGCGCAGCAGTCGACGGAGTATGTTCCTGATAATGAGGAGGACGAGGCAAAGGAACTCATGTTGAAGAAACTAGCCAACAAACCGAATTTCAACAAGATATTCAACGAACTTTTCGAAAAGCATCGTGTGACGGACGAGGATTCGGCCGGAGGATATGGAGACTGGTTGAAGTCGGATGAGGATATCGACACGAGCGTGGTGACCAAAAACAATATGCACGCTGCGTTCGAGGCGAAGAAAAGCAAGGCGCGCGGCGAGCTAGCAATCAAGGCAAACATTGTAGAAATGGGCGGAGAAGGATATGGGCAGAGTGACTTGGTTGGTGGTGTGCCCGAGAGTTATGGTTCGGCACTATTTAGTAATCTGGGTTACGAAGACCTTCGCAAGGCGCACGTGGAGACGGTGATTCCCGTGACGCAAGAGGACATGAAGGCGCGACCCGTCTATGCGAACGAACAGGACTTGCGACACCATAGAGACATCGACAGAGGTAAACCGATGACGAAAGAGGAGTCAAACCAATACTTGAATGAACGGCGAGATCGCGAAGGGAAGAATGATGTATTGCGGGCGTTTAGGTTGGCCAAACAGGATGAGGAAACGAAGCGGGCAAACGACGCGTGGATGAGTGGGTTCAAGCGCCTTGGATATTGAATATTACGCGCGCTGAAGAATATGCGAAATGATTAAAAATAAAGTAGTATTATATATAAGTATGGATTACGTCAAATATATTGTCACCCTAATTATGTTACTTGCGTTAGGAATGGTATATGATAAATTCAAATCACACTTTGTCGACGACGATAACGCGAAGCACTACGATATTGTGAGGCAATACCTGTTGAACAAAGACGAACCATCTTTAGCGCAACCAAACAACAAACCGATTATTTGGATTCACACCGACTACGAGATGAATGCGACGCGCTGGGCAAGTTTCGGTTCTAGGAACACGCGGACGATGAATCAGCCGTACAAACTGCTGACCATCAAATCCATTATCGACAGGTGTGGTGGCGATTTCAACATCTGTATGATAGACGATGGTTCGTTTTCCAAATTGGTGCCTGATTGGGTCGTTGACCTGGAGTCGTTATCGGACCCCATACGCGGCAACATACGGAGGCTGGCATTGGCTCGCCTTCTCAAAACATACGGAGGTATGCTGGTTCCAGGTTCATTTATATGCTTGCGCAGTTTGCGTGATATTTATAAGTCGGGCGTTGAAAGTCGTGGCGAGATGTTTGTGGGGGAACTGATGAGTGACGGAGGCGTAGGACCTTCGCGTAATCCAAACATTGCGTATCCGAGCACGCAGTTTATGGGGTGCAAGAAGGATAGCGATACGATGGGCGAGTATATTCGTTACTTGGAACGTCTCAACTCGACAGATTACACTTCCGAAAGCATTTTTATGGGCGAGGATTCTGAATGGTGTAAGAAGAAGATAGCCGAATGCGAGCTGACGCTTATACCAGGCAAACACCTTGGTGCACGGCATATAGATGGAGGCGTGATGAAAATCGAAGAGTTGATGGGCAATTCGTATGTTGACATAGAAAAGGACGCGCTAGGCATTTACATACCGGAAAAGGAAATCTTGCGTCGTTCAAAGTTCCAATGGTTTGCGCGGTTGTCCACCGGACAGGCGCTGACAAGCGATACTGTAATCGGGAAATATCTGGTGATTGCCTCGAGCGAGACGTGCATGAAACAATAATAATTGAATAGGAATACATTAACCGATACAAAAATAAACATTATAATATACTATGAATTATGAAACCACAATGCATAGTATATGGGAAAACTTACCAGAAGATACGATAAACAAGATTTTATCTTATGGAGATCCTATCAACACACAGAAATACAAATGCGTGCTAGAACAGATATTATACTACATACGGGAGTTTAATTATCACCGCACTAATAATTACAGACCATTTTGTAGATGGTACAATGTTTCAGAAACAGATTATTATAGGTATGCGTTGCGGGAAGTGTTTTTGAAGAAACACGTGAATAAATATTACGGCGATTTGAATATGAATTATCATAGCAATGAACCTCGTTTTGCAATTGTCAATTATCAGAACAGAACTTTGAATGTCCCTATAAATAATTACTCGGATATAATTACGCGGATATAATGACCGTGTTAAGCGGTTCTTCGAGAACCGAAATGACATTATTGGTGAAAAGCGCGAGTTCGATTTCATCTTCGTGGATGTTATGGAATGCTGCGATATACTTACAAATGACAGAAATCACCGCATATTTTTCGTCTTCGGAGAGAAGGGGTGTCATTTTGACAAAAAGGAAATAGTTATCAAGAATATCCATAACAGAGTATCCTTTGTCGAAGAGATAGTACATCATTTTGATTGCCTTTGCAATCTCATTGTTCCTACAAAGTGTTGTATAGCGAACAAAATCTTGAAAGGCAATATTGGTACATACTGACGACGCTAGTTCAAGCGTAATATGCTGTGAGAGAAGTTTAAGTTTTTCGAGATAATTTATAAGGATGCGAACCGAATTATTGGAGATAGAAAGAATAAACTCTTCGGCATCTTCTGTGATGTAAATATTTTCTATTTTACATATTCTCTTTGAGATTTTGGAGAGATTCTCTTTTTTAAGTGCCTTGACTCGTATAATCGACATTCGCGATTGAAGACTCTCTATCACCTTCTGCGTGTTCATACATGAAGCAATGAAATGAACGTTGTCGCTGTATTTATCGATACAATTACGAAACACTTGTTGACTTTGTTCGTTTATCACATCGAGGTCGTCAAGGATGATTATTTTTTTCTTCCCGGGGACAGAGGATGATGTCTGGCAAAATGTTTTCACCTCCGACCTGTAGTAAGATATCCCCTGCTCTTTCAAGCTATTGATAGAGAGAATATTATCGCTCTTCACACTACCCTCGTAGTATTCTCTGACAATGGCGGAAATAAGTGACGTTTTTCCACACCCGGTGTCCCCAACAAAGAGGACATTCAAACTGTCCATCGATATCAGCGTGCGAATGACCACAAGCAGTTCTTCGTCGATTTCAAAGTCTTTAAGAAAGAGAGGTTGATATTTGTATATGAAAGGCAATTCCATTTAGTCGTTGTCTTTATTCGTAAATAAGTATTTAAGTTTATCTAGGGGATAATTTATATCATGTCAGACGCGAAAGGATACTATGAGACATTGGGTATAAAACCGAACGCATCGGGGGATGAGATCAAAAAGGCATATCGTAAACAGGCATTTCTTTCACATCCAGACAGTGCCCGCCCTTCAAAGGGCGACACCACCGCGAAGTTCCACGCGGTGAGCGAGGCATACGACGTTTTGGGCGACGAACAAAAGCGCAAGAATTACGACCGAGGGTTTTCCGCAAATTCCGGACATGTAGGCAATGCTGGTGGAATGGCCGAACATTTTGCCCACGGAAACGGAGTTCCTCAAGATATTTTCGAGTTCTTTAAGAATACCGCGTTTGGGGGAGCAGATGCGTTCGGTGGACCTGGCCATCATCAAACCCATTTCTTTCATGTGGATGGAACCGGTCGTATGAGTTTTCAAGAAGCAATGCAGCGTCCAACTCCCATTGTTAAGACGGTGCAAATCACGCTTGCCCAGGCATTTGCGGGATGTAAATTGCCGGTTGAGGTTGAGCGGTGGGTATGCGATGGCTCGGTGAAACAAAAAGAGACGGAGACAATTTACGTTTCAATCCCGGAAGGGGTCGATGATAACGAAATTATTGTGTTGCGCGACAAAGGCAATGCCCTTAGTGATAGCAATAAGGGACACATCAAGATATTTATCAAGGTTTCAAATACCACAGGCCTAGAGCGTCGTGGATTAGACCTGATATTCAGCAAGACGATTACGTTGAAAGAGGCCCTGTGTGGTTTCACATTCGACATGGACTATTTGGACGAACGCATGTTCAAAATAGATAACCACAATGGCGTCGTCATTTCACCCGGTTACAAAAAGGTGATACCTGGATTAGGAATGAAGCGCGGAGACCACAAAGGAAATCTTATTATCGAGTTCATAGTTACGTTTCCGGAGAGATTAACGAAGGAACAAATCGCAAACATAAAAGAACATATATAGCGTAAATAAATGGAGAGAGGAAACAATATTATAATCAAAGAGATGATATTATTGTTGGTAAGGTAAGGCAACGCAACACAACGCAACGCAATGCAACGCAATGCAACGCAATGCAACGCAATGCAACGCAATGCAACGCAAAGCAACGCAAAGCAACGCAAAGCAACGCAAAGCAACGCAAAGCAAATCAGAGAAAACAATGTTACGATTACGAAATTCGTTTAGTCTCAATATTAGCAGAAACAATGTAAAGTGAATTTTCAGTCACAATAATATACTCCTCCTCCACCTTGTAAATTTTGGCAATCGGCGAGGTGTATTCATCTTCACTTTTCACTAACAGTTTCTCTCCACCATCGTCTCTCACACCAATTAATACCTTTTTGTCTTGTGAGTCTGCCCAGTAATCCATCATAATAGGTTTGTCGTCGACAATTGCTAGTTTAGTGCAATGTATTAAACACTGTGCGCTCGGCGTGTCATACTGTGTCTCGGTCATTATTATATAATAACCGCATTTAATGCTTTAAATACTTATTTATAGACTTATTTATATACCAAATACTATGACCCTATCATTACAACATGCCGAAAATTATAAAAGACAACTCGAGAACACCACAACTGAAATATTTGTGATGTATATGGGTATAGTTCAAGAATTCTTGGTACAATGTATGGACTCCATCTTTATCACGGATGTATCATACTACCGATATATTATTATCAAGGGAATAGAGACAATTGCCCATGTGTTTCGGAATTTACTTCTTTACACTAATAATCTCAACATAACATACCATCATTCGCAAAAAGCATTTTACTATTACGTCGAGTTCATCGGGCAAATAGGTGAAGAATCGCACTCTTTTTTACAACTAAACTCCAAAGACGCAACACTCTTTGTCTACAAGAAAACTATTTTTGATATTAAAAAGGATTTTTCGAGCCATTACAAAGGTGATACAACAGAGACCACACAATTCATTATCGACAACGTTGCTATGTTGACAGGTATATACAACCGGTGTTTGGAAAGCATATTTTGTAGCGAGCAGTGGAACACAGAAACCTGTAAAAACATGCTGAAACTAGTCGATAACCGAATGTGTAAATTCACACAAAATATCTTGAATGCTGATGCTAATGGCAACGCTAATAATGGCAACGCTAATAATGGCAACGCTAATAATGGCAACGCTAATAATGGCAACGCTAATAATGCTAATGAGCACGTATATAACAATGTAATCAAAATGTTAGAGCAAGTCCATATAAAAAATGCGGAATATGGTATCGAATTAATACCTATTTTGGAAGTTTTTACCCGAAAAATTAAAGGCAAGAACATCACAAAAGAATATTTGAGAACACGACTGTCACACGAAGATCACGATACAATCATTCAAGAACTCACACCGCTTCGTTACGTCAATTGGTTACTTGCCGAGATTTGATTCGACGAAACAACACCTTCTTCCGGGGAAGCAGATACGATTATCTTCCGTTTTCGTATCTTGCGTTTCTTTGGTTCTTCTTTGCTTGAAGAATCGATAATCGCATCACCAACATTCTCATATTCGCTGTCTAAGATATTACAGACAAACATATAAATTTCATCGAGAACAGGTTCGGTGCATTTTCCAACAATCAATACACTACCTGTTCGAAATATCATGAACGATATTTTTGTGATCCCCTCCTTTCCCGAATGTTCCGAATGATCCGAAGGTTGTTGTCCGGTTTGGACGCTTAGTTTCGGGTCGTAATAAAACTCCGACTGAATACCCGGATACGAACAAGGATCGTAAGAACAGTTTATCTTATACTGGAATTTGAGTAGGTCGAACATCTTGTCTCTGTTGATGAAATAACCGCAGTTGAAATTTGAATTTATCAGCACTGTTTCGCACTTCCCCTTCAGATAAGTCAAAGGTTCATCGGTGTCCGCAAGTGGACGAAGAATATTTGTGAGAAGGTCAAGCACCTTATTGAGAATCTCGTCCGTTTGAATGCCGGGAATTTCCAATTTCCCTGTGTTGAATATTTTCACATGAACCTCCTTGTATGCCTCTTGATACATAACTCTTAATATGAGAACAAAGCAATTGTAGAAGGCGCTCTTTTTCTTACAACGATAGCTGATGATATCTTTTTTACACAGACCAATACTAATCTTCCTTACGTCTTTAAATTTGACCCGACCTTTCGGATTTACGATGCGGGTGATGACATGGTCGTCGATGTGGTGATTGTGCTCACCACATGATTTGCTAATGTTTGCGTGAATACCTGCCAATTCTTCTTCGCACAATGAGTTGAACTTCATCTGTTTTTTCACAACACCTTCACAGGGTATGTGGTAAGGAATTACTGACACTTTCCAGAAAACGTCCGCGAGATTTATTTTGTGCGATAGGTACGATATCTTGGTTTTGGTAGAGACGTAAAGAGACCCACATTTAGGGCGTTTGACAATTTTATCGCACACAGAGTGTGACACACCCCCCAAAACAGCTCCATCTCGAGAACCAGAAACAGACCCAGAACCAGACCCAGAACCAGACCCAGACCCAGAACCAGAAACAGACCCCAATTTATCGGTATCTGTATTTGCATTGGTATGGGTATCGGCATCTACATTGGTATCGGCATCTACATCCGCATTTACGTCGAGATAGGAAATGTCCTTTTCTATATTATTTCCTTCACAAAAACTTTGCCAGGCCGCATCAATGTCGTCCATGGCATCCATGTAATTTATCTCCTTACTCATTCTTTAAGTTATTCTATTTCAATTATTTTCTTAATGTAGTTTAAAGAATGAACAACCCATCTCCAAGTTTCACATACGAGAGATCAGAACCAATTTCGATACCGAATTCGAAATCGAAATCGAAAACATTAAATGAAACAAATGGGTTCATTGAATATAATTTAACCCGGCATTTTTTTGACCCGAATAAATCGTCACCCCCGAACAGTTGGAATACGCGTTTGAAACTGCGTCTCAGCGAGTCACGCGGTGAACAAAGTATTCAGTCGAATAACTGAGTAAATTTTGATGTGCTCCACATTTGGGTCTTGCAAATGCATGATAAACTCCGCAAATTTCAGGAAGTCTCTGGTCAAAAATTGTGATTTGTATCGAATGATATAATTCAGGTAGTCCTTGATTATATTCTTTGCTTCAATATTGTAGTCATTGCTAATGGTGTCAAGGAACGACGGTCCCGTTTCCTGAAAATCATCAGCACATACAATTTCGGTGAACGTCTCCCATAATTTATCGTCTAACACCTTGTGTTCGCTCATTATATTTTGATTGGATTGCATGTAGTTTATCATGCTCCGTATGTCTGATTTGTAGAGCTGCTGAATCGATAAGAGTGTCTCATTTGACAACGAAAGATTCTCGGACACACTTATTTTTGTAAGAAACTCAATGATAAGATTTTGCGGAAGTTGGTTGAAGCGCAGACGCATAAATTCGTTTTGCAAGGACTCGTCGATCCTGGTAATATAATTACAAATAAGACAAAAACGGACATTGCCATCAATGCCGCGAAGCAGACTTTTGAGTGCTTGCTGTGCGTTTTTCGTCATATAATCCACCTCGTCTAGAATGACGAGTTTCGTTCCGTTGGTAAATAGAGCCTTTGAATGAACAAACTGATTTATTTGGTTGCGTATAATATCTATGCCCCGTTCATCCGACGCATTAAGATGGATGACGAGACCTTTATTATGCTGATTATGTTTACGCTGAAACGCATCGACCAGATTGATGATTGTTGTTGTTTTACCTGTTCCAGGCGGACCATACAATAGAAGATTCGGGAAATAATTTGTTCGCAGTATTGATTCTAAAATAGTTTTGTTGTTTTCGTCCAAAACGATGTCTTCGAAACAAGTCGGGCGATATTTTTCGACCCATGGACTGTTTTCGTGCTTCATAGGAAGTATACATTGTATCATACAATCTATGTTTAATATCAAACACAACTTACTAGTTATACATACTTTCATTGTATATTTCACGAAAACGTTTGATTATAATTGAAATGAATTAAATGGTTATTTGTTCGGTATACAAGATATGAATAATACTAACATCGCGCTGAGCAATGGCACACTGAGCAATGGCACGCTGAGCAATGGCACACTGAGCAATAGCACGCTGAGCAATGGCACGCTGAGCAATGGCACACTGAAGAGCACAGGATATTTGGAGTTATTTATCGGACCAATGTGGTCAGGGAAGACATCCGAATTAGTGAAACTCCACAAACAATATACGTTTTGTGAAATCCCAGTTTTGGCCATAAACTACGCACACGATACGCGATACTCTACAAATACGATTTGCACTCACGACCTTGTAAATGTCCCGTGCCACACTTGTGTGGAACTGCGCGAAATTGCGGACATCGTAGATGGCAGCATCGAACCAGTTTTCAAAGAAGCCCAGGTGATATTAATCAACGAGGGGCAATTTTTCAAAGATATTGTGGAATGGGTAAGAACCGCAGTTGAAGTGTACGATAAACAAGTATATATTTGTGGTTTAGATGGTGATTTCAAACGGGAACCTTTCGGGGAATTGCTATCATTAATACCATTTTGCGACAAGGTAACCAAACTGCATTCTATATGTGGATGTTGTAAAGATAAATATGCCATATTCAGTCACCGTTATTCCATGGAAAGTGCGCAAGAGTTGATTGGAACCGAACAATATGTGCCCTTATGTCGGAAATGCTACTACGCGAAAAACGTTCACTTTGAGAAGTGAAAATGATGATAGTTCAAGAAATCAGGATGTTTTTTTTTGATAAATGGAAATACTATTTATCAAAATGATTTAAATTAAACCCGCCACTATTTGAAAATGACAGAACAGGTAAGTGTGCCTAAGAAGCGAGGACGCAAGGCAAAGGTCAAAACAGATACAGATAACAATATGGAGAAAGACAATGCGCCAAAAGACAGCGCACCAAAGGACAGCGCACCAAAGGACAGCGCACCGAAAGAGCCAAAAGTGCCGAAAAAGCGTGGTCGCAAGCCGAAGGGTGGCAAGATCATTCACATTGTCGACTCACAAAAAGGGATTCGTGTGCCAACGCCCAATATCATTCTTCATTTGAAGTGCTCTCTTTCGGATCTTGAAACGAACAAAATGATTTCTTCAATCTCATATAATCCAGACATTGAAAACGTTGAATCATTTCAGTTCTATCAAACCAAAACCCACGATTTAAATATGCTTACAATCAAGGAAGATAACTTAGAAAATGCCAGGCATCAAGGAGACAATGATAAAGATGATAAAGATGATAATATGGATAATATGGATAATATAACAGCAAATGATGACACAAAAAATATATGGAAGAAACTTCGAACGCTTGCGGTAAAACTCCACACGAATAACATATCAGAAAAGCGTTCCGCGTGTTTTTGGTGCACTTGTGATTTTGATAATCCACCGATATACATACCTAAACTGGAACTAAATGGTTCGTATCAGTGTTACGGATGTTTCTGTAGCCCTGAATGCGCAACCGCGCATTTATTCAACGAGGATGTAGATTCAGCCATTCTCTTCGAGAGATATCACATGTTGAACCATATTTATTGCAAGATATATGATTATGAGCGGAATATCAAACCCGCTCCAAATCCACACTACACATTAGATAAGTTTTATGGAAATTTGACGATCCAAGAATATCGCCGCTTATTGAAAAATGAGCGCCTTCTCTTGGTGGTAGATAAACCGCTTGTAAGAGTTTTGCCTGAACTCCATGAAGATAATGATGACCTGAATTTCAATACGAAAATGATGCCTTCTACGAGCAAGTTCAAAGTAAAACGAAAGACCGCTTTATCCAAAAATGAAATAATGAGCGAAAATTTTAATTTCAAGTAATTACAAATACCAGTGCCGACGATAATTATTCTATGTTTTTTTTCATCGTTTTCATTGCAGCATCGCGTTTCTGCTGAAGCATTTGCATGTATTGAATGCGCTTTTCTTCATTTTCTTTTTCTTTCCGATGATTTGTTGCGGCCTCGTCAAGCAGTTTTCTAAACTCGCCGTATATCATTTGATTCTTACTCTTTGTAGTTTCCGTTTTGCTTTCGTCATTCGCAGGTCCTTTATCGGGTTTCATGTATTCGCGTATTGTTTCCGAAACGTCATACTTATTCCCTTCCAGTTTTGTCCTTGCCAATTCTTCGTCGTAATCGGTTTGCCTCATCACCACTTCAACTAGTTCCTGTTTTCTCTCTTCTTCGCGTTTTTTCATCATTTCTTTGTAAAGTTTCATCTTGGCTACTTGTTCTTTTCCAGTCAAGGGTGCTTGTGTGATTTTTTCATTTCCTTTTTCCGTCTCCATTTATATGAAGGATATATAGTATTTTTTAAATGATATTAAACGATAAATCTGTGATATTAAGAATGATGAGTTATTCGGAGTCAACCAAAGAATTAGATACGATTGTCAATACATTGAACGATTGTATCAAAATGGCTCTGAGTCCATTTGTTGATAATATGGTGAGAAGCCGTCAGCAAGTAGATACAGTAGAAACAATTATGAAACAGCTTCCAGATTACCAACGCATTCTCTCTGAAAATGCTGACCTCAAATTAGAGAATGCTAGACTACGAATCAAAATTGCGGAACAAAAGGCTATGTTTCCAACCCCTATCAAACTTACCGTCAGCGAGAAAAGTGCTTCCGACGAATTGCCCGATAACTTTGTAGAAGAGATATACGCGGAGGCACATCTTTCCACTACGAACTCAACACATTCTCTTCTAGATAATCTCAATAAAAATGAAATGAGTATGGAACAGGAGGAGGAACATGAAGAGGAAGAGGTAGAGGTCGATGAAGAAGAGCAAGAGGTAGAGGAAGATGTAGAGGAGGAAGAGGTAGATGAGGTGGAGGAAGAGGTAGATGAGGAGGAGGAAGAGGTAGATGAGGAGGAGGAAGAGGATGAGGATGAGGAAGAGGTAGAGGAAGAGGTCAATGAAGAGGAAGAGGAAGAGGAAGAGGAAGAGGTCAAGGGAGAGGAAGAGGAAGAGGAGGAGGAAGAGGTAGATGAGGAGGAGGAGGAGGAGGAGGAGGAAGATGAGGAGGAGGAGGAGGAGGAAGAGGTCGAGGTCGAGGTCGATGAAGAAGAGGTCGATGAAGAAGAGGTCGAGGAGAAGAAGAGTGAAACGGAACTTTCTAAGCAAGATGACAATGAAGACGAAGAACAAGATGAGGAAGTTTACATTGTCGAACTCGATGGAACCGACTATTACACAAATGACGATGAAAACGGTGATATATACAAAATAATGGAGGATGAGGATATCGGCAATAAAGTCGGCGAGTTTCAAAACGGAGAGGCAGTGATCTATTAATATAAACTTTAATATTCGTATATAATATATGGCTCTTGAGAATGTATGTTCGCCGGCTATCATTTATGTGGCATTTTCATTCATACATATTTTGATTGATATTATTAAAAGTTCGTATGATGATGCAATGAGTAAATTTTGTATAATGATAGTATTCACAACTATTCTCAATATCCTATGTGAGCGAGGTTTAGGTGTCATATCGTGGTTCATCGTATTCATACCATTTATTACAATGACGCTTTTATCACAAATTCTTTTGATGGTGCTTAAAAGGCCGGATGGTGACCAAGATAAGAAGATGTCTGACATAGATAAGATTAATTTACTTCGCTCTGGGTCTGGTGAAGAACCGGAACCCGCTATTGAGTTCAGTGAATGCAAGTCCAAAAAATGTGATCCAGGAAATGCCTCTTCAAGCTACACAATCGACCCAAATGAACATGTACACGCTGTTACAGATTCACTTTCCTTTGCGTATAAAAATGCGATGAACACAGAATCTGGTGCTGCTGTTGATATGGCGAGTGCTGTTGCTGCTGCTCTTGATACGGCGAGTGCTGGTGCTGGTGCTGGTGCTCCCGATGCTGGTGCTGGTGCTCCCGATGCTGCCGATGCTGGCGCTGGTGCTGCCGATGCTGAAGCTACAATCATGGACAATTTGTAAACAAATAATAAGTGAGGTGATTGTAACAAATGTGTTATGTGTAAATTAATAAATGATAATGGTTTAAAAAATCTCTGCGTTATCATTTATATCAGTATGGCGATGTTTGTGAGTCCAGGAAGTATAATCACACTAGTATGTGCAGGAGTCCCGGTTTTTCTTATCTGGATTTACGTGCGTATTAATAATGTTTTTACGCATTTTGCGCCCGAAATTGAATATTTTGCTCTAAAGTTATGTTGGATTATGACAAAATCATATACCTTTTGCGAACGACGTGCGCGTAAAATTACGGGAACAATTTACAACCTTTTGGGAAAGACAAGCAATCGTAATGTGCTATTAATCAAAGATGGAAACGTATTACAAAAAATTCCACTCGAGAGACTAAACGATGTCGAAAAAGAAAACGATTATGATATGGTTTTGTTAGAGTATTCTGTTGGAGAACCCCATATGAACAAACAAAAAGTCCACGTGATTCGTAATGCGCTTGTTGAAGAGGTGACAGATTACTTCGAGGTGTCTGGCGTGAGCTTTATGGGCATTCGCATCAACATCAAGGATGGCGAAACCATTCTCAATACAGAATCGGTATTTTTCGGTTCTGAAAACTATTACATTGTCGGAAATATTTTGTTCGACCGAATTTTCATCAAGTATTGGCTCAACCGCTTTTATGGGTTTGAAATGGCGGACAATCAGCACTACGAAATTAGCTTCTTTGATAACGACATTTCATCGCACAATATCAAAGAACCCGAATACGTTCAAATAACCAATGATGGATTCAATATCATCAGACCAAACATTTCGTGCAAAGAGGAAACTGAGAAGATGAATGAGCCAGAACTCTGTGCCGAAAACAATACGGATGATGCTGGTGAGTGGGAAGTTGAACCCGAAAAGAATATCAACGAAATGTTTGATAAACAACTTTTCGACAAAAATAAGCTACTCCCCGAAGGAAACATCTTATCTTGGTGTTTTGGGGGTAGGACAAATTGGAGCAAAACAATAACATCAAAGAGTCAATAACATCAAAGAGTCAATAACATCAAAGAATCGATAACATCAAAGAATCGATAACATCAAAGAATCAATAACATCAAACTATTTAAGAAAAAAAAGGATTATATAATATGGAGTTGGATAATTCCGTATCAGTACCAGAAGAAACCGCTTCGTCTAATGAAAAAAAGTATCACACACTTCACGACAATTGGACTCTATGGGCTCACTTGCCGCATGATACAGACTGGACCGTGAAAAGTTACAAAAAGATTATGACGTTTACCACGGTAGAACAGGCGCTCGTCTTATACGAAACGCTTCCTGATAAAATGATTAAGAACTGTATGCTCTTTTTGATGCGAGAAGGGATACAGCCTACGTGGGAAGACGAAAAAAACCGTGGAGGCGGTTGTTTTTCCTATAAGGTAGGAAACAAAAACATCATTACTACATGGAAACACGCGTCATATTCTTTGATTGGCGAGACTCTCACTGCGGAGTCTAAACTGTGTGCTTCTATAAACGGAATTACCATCTCTCCAAAAAAAAACTTTTGCATTATCAAAATATGGCTTGGTAATTGTGACTTTCAAAATCCGCAAAAGATTACGGAAGTTGCAGGAATCGTCCCTCAGGGATGTTTATTCAAGAAACATACACCACAATACTAATGTAATACGTACAAGTTGTATATTGCAAATTTTACGTATAAGTTTATTTTGGATTCCAACGTAAGAACCAAGGAGTCACCCCGAGAATAACTGCGAAAACAACAACATCAACAATCAGAATGACTCGTTTCTTTTCAGGGCAAAGATTCGAATAGATTATATTTTGTTTGCTGTTCCTCGGTTTCGCCCATTCATAGTATGATTTGAGAAAGGTGGGTCCAAATTGGCCACGCCGACAATCATAAAAAAAATCGTAATAAGCGATCAATAAGTATGTGGTGTATAAAATGAAAAGCAAAACATATTTATTTCTACGCGGCGCAAACCAATATGCTAAGGCAAGGAAAATGGATATAATGATACACTTGATATTTCCGGTTATGGGTCCATCATAACACTTCACTTTGTTTTTAATGTCCGCGAGTTCTTTGTCTGTCATATCATCAACTGCCGAATCAAACATCGACATTATATAATATACACACATATATAATATAATTGGGTAGCAAAGGTAGCAAAGGTAGCAATGATTCGATAAACAAACTAGGAAGGTGGAAGCGGTGCAAGACACAATTTTATTTCACCGAGTGACGCCACATTATACTTGACAACAAGCGGCAGGTCGTTCTCAAGATACATCTCAATCTGAGTACACAAATTCGTACACTTGATGAAGTATCCTAAATTTTTAAGAGAGAATTCGCCCTGGATAATTTTGCTGCTCTCCTGCTTGACCACATATTCCATGCCACCGTCTGATTCTGCGCGGCGTACTTCGGCTTGCGCGAACCCACCTGTACATTTGAAAATCAACTCTGCTCCTTCCGATGTGGCAACCGACTTGATTTCGATTTTGTCCGAGATACAAGAGAGGTCGCGTATAATCTTCTGAAAATCGGCAGACGGCAGATTGAGAACGGACGAAAATTTCACGTTTGGCACATCAAGTTCTTCGCTGTCTGGTTCAATAAGACGCAACTTCTGTATCTTTTGCTGTTTAATATCACCATTTTCAAACTTCAGTCCAAGGAACTGGACAACCCCGTCCGTGTAGTCGGCCTCTTCGATGTAAATGGTGAGCGTATCATCGTTGTCTATCGTATTAATCAACTTGAACAAATGAAACATATTGACGCCTATTACTATCTTGGGTCTCTTACACTCGTAATGTTCAAAGTTTTGCGACTTCAATGAGAGATGCGCAAGAATGGTGTGAGATTTGTCCATATTAATGATTTTGATACCTTCGGGCGTAAATGTAATATTTGTTTCTAATAAAATGTCTTTCAGTGCCGTCATTAGCGTACGGAACGGTGCGATCTGAACCGTTTGGACCACTAATATATTCTTATTTTGATTTTGAATATGATTAGTTGAAATGGCAGACATTATATCTTTAATGGGTTGTTCAATCTTTAAATACTTATGTCTACTTTCCTGATATAAAACGACTTAACTAATTATCTAATTATTATACAAATGTTCACGGAAAGCGAAAACGAACCGTTACTATCAGAACATTTTATCACGTTTTGTTTACACAACATTGGATGTATGTTGCTTTTTGCCCAAGTTGACTATTTGCTTCATTATATGAAAGTGAAGCCCGAGTGGTGTCATTTGCGAGCGTTCGGAAATGGTCTTATTGTGGCGTGCACATGGCAGGACGTCCTGTGTTGTATTAGAAACCACGATGTATCTTCGTCACCACCTTATAATCCGTATGCCGAATCGTTAGTTTTATCTCTGTATATTTATCAATGTATAATAGGGAAGTTGCAATGCCAAGATCCATACTATCACGCGTTTGTTCTAATACGAACACCAGTTGGCTACCAGAATAATAACAAGACAATGTCCATGTTATATTTTTTCTGTAATGGATATCCAAGTATGGTAGATTACACCATGCTGTCTATGGTTCAAAATGGTATTGTCGAAAAACAAACGATGAAGAATGTAACATCCGCAATCAACAATTATGTGAGGAAACCGGGTGCGGCGCTGGTCGCATCGTTGCTGTTGCACGACGCGTACAATGGACACAACATAGATTATCCAGATAATCGAAAATTCTACTCGAACATCCTCTTATCATTTATGGTATATTACAAATACGCCACTTCTAGAACCAAATCCATCATCAAAAGTAAGTGAAAATATTATCAAAAGCACATAAGAAGAAAGTTACCCACCACTATACAAGACTACATGGACGAACGCGAAATGCTTCACAATATGCTCGACAAGCTGTTCGATGATTACTCCGAAAACACATATGTTTCGGGTCGTCTCTCGAACTACATCCAAAATATTCTTCCTAGTTATCTAGAAAACGCCGATAAAACGCACATGGAACGCGAGAAACGAAAGGCCGAACTAGACACCGCAAGTGACGCGTTTATCAACACATTTCTCTTGAAATATCATTATTACTATTCACCGCATAACGAATTATTTATGAATTACGATGGCAAACATTTTTCGGCTTATAGTGAGGACAATATTCAGCACACGATTTTGACTCAAATTTCCGCCGACCACGGATTGCGTCCTTGGAAGCACAAGATAAACAACAAAATTATTCGAAAAATAAAGGAGCGATTGCCATTAACAGCAATTCCCGAGTCTGCGACGATTCAGTACGTTCTCAAACTGCTCCATCCGACGATATTCACCTCGAGAAACCACGCAAAATACTTTCTCACAGTTGTTGGCGATTGTGTGCGTAATGTGAAAAAAGAGTTGGTTTACATTGCGTCACCAGCAATGAAGAAACTTGTTAGAGAGATAAGCGTGCAAATATACACGTATTTTGGAATGTCAAACGCACTAAATGCTATCAAGTTCAAATACTACGAGCACGATTACACATGCACACGATTACTTTTAATAGACGACAAACAAAAACCATTTGATTTGCCGATTGATATTTCTAAGCACATTATCGATTTTTTGTGCGTCGCAACTCACTACTCGCATCGCTACAACTCGGCGGATGGCTTCTTACATCAATGCACCGAAACAGCACTCGTGGAACACTCGCTTTATTTACACCGAAATACACCCGAAACCATCGTGGAAACATTCTTGAAACAGTGCGTTCAGAAATGTGCACACGCGAGCATCAACACAAAAAATATGGTGTTTATCTGGAAGAAGTTTTTGGAAACAATCAATGTTCCAAACGTGATATTTCACGACTCACTAATTGGTTTGTTCAAGGAGAAGGTCATCGATTACGATGAGGAAACGGGAACGTTCAATGGTGTCACAAGTTCGAGTTTGCCGGTTGTTTCGTCATTCTTGCGGTTCTGGGAAGAAAATATGGTGGAAGAGCCGGACGAACTGGAAATCGAGATCGATGAAATCTCGAACCTGTTTAAAAAATGGATTGGAAAGAACAGCATCGGTATGGAAGACGCGTTTTTAATGGAGTTGATACGACACTTTCACCCAGACATCATTGTTGTGGAAGATAAATACGTGATTAATGTGAAATGCAAACTCTGGGACAAGCGCCAAGAGGTGATGGACGCGCTTGACCTGTTGAAAACGGACACTACCAATCAGGATATTCACGAAGCTAAATCGCTATATGTAGCATATGAAAGATACGCATCACATTCCATAATGCCATTTGTGGTGAGCAAGCGATACTTTGAGAAGATAGCCAAAGAACACTTGGGGAGCTATTTGGATGGAGACGGATTAATCAGTCATGAATGGAGTTAAACGCAACAATGTAAATCAACAATGTAAATCAACATAAACAAAACTCATTTTATCGTATTTATTTTTCCTAAATATGATAAAAAACTGATATATGATGACGATAAATATTCGAAGATTTCATACAATACTATTGATGTTGATGTTCAAGAGAATCTAACGCCGCTTACCTTTCTTGTTCTTCATGGTCTTGTTCTTCTTGCCAGTCTTGTTCTTCTTGCCGGTCTTGCCGACCTTGGACGAACCGAATTTGCCTTTCTGCGTCTTGTATCCGGCCTTCTCGAGGCGCTTGTCCTTCTTGGCCGTCTTGTGCTTTTTGAGCGAGACATAGCGTCCACGCTTGTTCTTGAAGAGATTCTTCTTGGTGAGACCGCCGCTGGTTTTGTAAGCAACACCGCGGTACACCTGAACGCGCGAGCCCTCAAGCATAGAGTAAGACTTTCCACTCTTGTCGACATAGAGGCCCTTGGCGTTCTTCATCATCTTTTTAGCCATTATAGTTTCAAGAGAGAAAAAAATATAATGTAATTCTGATTTCATTATTTTCACCATAGTTTGATTCAGAAGTTGCGTGGGGGTGGGCGTCTCCCACCTGGTAATCCCGAAGCGTTTTCAGGAACAGAAACCGTTTTTTTCATGGAGCGATAACCATGTGTGCTTGAACCAAACGCGTTATTCACCAATCGAGCATAACTAAATGCTCTGGTTTTATCATTCCCTTGTATAATGATAGGTATAACTTTCGCCGGACAAAAACTAGGTCTTACTGGGTGCAGAAAAACAACTATAAGGTTTGAATCAGTTATTTTGAGATAACCTTTTGTTATGAAACCACATACTTGATCTCGTTCTATAATAAGACCAGTAATTTTATCAATATCCAGATTCCAACCGTTAATATCTTGGTTCAACGCGGATGCTCCATAAATCATATTAGTAATGTCTACTACATTTCGCATAATCCAATTACCGATATCTTGGTTGAACGCGATTGCGTTATTAAACATATAAGAAGTATTTGTAACGTTTCCCATACTCCAATCACCAATATACTTGTTGAACGCTTTTGCGTTTTGAAACATCCCAGAAGTATTTTCAACCTTCTCCATATTCCAACCGCTAATATCTTGGTCGAACGCTTCTGCGGTATTAAACATGTCAGAAGCATCTTTAACGTTCCCCATATTCCAATCGCTAATATCTTTGTTGAACGCTTCTGCTTTATGAAACATTTTAGAAGCATCGGTAACTTTCCCCATACTCCAATCACCAATCGGTTGGTTGAAGGCTTGTGCGTTTTGAAACATCCTAGCAGCATTTTCAACGTTCTCCATATTCCATTCACTAATATCTTCGTTGAAACTTGTTTTATTCTCAAACGCACCTGACATATCAGATACATGTCGAACATCCCATTTTTCTATTGGCCCATAGTTTCCAGACCAATCAAAATGTGCCTCAGTTATTGCGCTCCTCAAATTGGAATCAGTTAATATTCTTTTACTGAAGAAATGATCTCCATTATGACCAAGTCCAGCATAGAAACCTGAAGTACCACTGTTGTCGTTATGGATTTTACTGTTGTCAAATATATTATTACGCGTTGCTGTGCTAATGTTCCAATAACCAATATACTGGTTGAAATTGATTGCATCATGAAACATGTTAGGAGTCTCGGTAACATTCCCCATACTCCAATCACCAATCGGTTGGTTGAATGCATCTGATTTCCAAAACATCCCAGAAGTATTTTTAACCTTCTCCATATTCCAACCACCAATATACTTGTTGAAGTTGGTTGCACGATCAAACATATAAGAAGTATTTGTAACGTTCCCCATACTCCAATCGCTAATATCTTGGTCGAACACGGTTGCGAGTTGAAACATCCCAGAAGTATTTTTAACCTTCTCCATATTCCAACCACCAATATACTTGTTGAAGTTGGTTGCACGATTAAACATGTTAGAAGTATTTGTAACGTTCCCCATATTCCAACCGCTAATATCTTGGTCGAACACGGTTGCTACATAAAACATCTTAGAAGTATTTGTAACGTTCTCCATATTCCAATCGCTAATATCTTCGTTGAAATCGGTATAGTCATTAAACAATTCACTCATATCAGTTACATCGGTCACGTCCCATGTTGAGATGTGCCCGTGGCCATACTGGTTATCAGTCCAGTTTGTATTTCTTACTATTACTAATAAATGCGGTAAATTCCCATTAGTAATAGTTACCCATTCCGCCATTCTTATTATATTATAGTACCAAGATATAAACATCAAATCATTATTGAACGAATAAATAAAATTGAAAAGGTTTAGAGCGTATATATGGAATCATAACACCATGGCTTCCACCGGAGACTCCTTGTCTAAAAAGTACCAGAAGAAAACGGACAAGCAGCATGTCCTTGATAATCCGGATACATACACGGGGTCAATGACGGTCACCGAATACGACACTTACGTCTACGATGACGCGCAAGGTATTGTAGTGTCCAAGCAAATCAATATCATTCCGGGACTCTACAAGTTGTTCGACGAGGGGATCGTGAACTGCCGAGACCACCAGGTTCGCATGAGCCAGGCGATGGATTCGTGCAAGCCAAATACGATGCCGGTTTCCTACATCGACGTCTCGATTACCGACGACGGAGTGATTACGATGACGAACGACGGCAACGGAATCGACATTGAGAAGCATCCCGAATACGACATTTGGATTCCGGAGATGATTTTCGGGCACATGCGCACATCGACCAACTACGACAAGACCGAGAAGAAGATTGTCGGCGGTAAGAACGGGTTTGGGTTCAAGCTCGTGCTTATCTGGTCGGAGTGGGGCGAAGTCGAAACCATTGACCACGTGCGCGGACTAAAGTATGTGCAGCGATTTTCCGACAATCTCAATACCATCAACAAGCCGACCATTACAAAGTGCAAGAAGAAGCCGTTTACGCGGGTCACGTTCAAACCGGACTACAAGCGTCTCGGCATCACTGGACTCTCGCCCGATATGATGAGTCTCTTCAAGCGCCGTATCTATGACGTGGCGGCAGTGACGGACAAGAAGGTGAAGGTGAAGTATAACGGAACCAACATCTCAGTCAGTCACTTTCAACAGTATGTCGACCTCTACATCGGTTCGAAGAGCGATACAAAGCGCATATACGAGGAGGGCAACGAGCGATGGGAGTATGCGGTGTGTATGGCTCCGAAGGAGGAGTTCACCCAGGTTTCGTTCGTGAACGGCATCTTCACCGGCAAGGGGGGCAAGCACGTGGATTATCTTCTCAATCAGCTTGTTCGGAAACTAACCGCATACATCAAGAAGAAGAGGAAGGTGGATGTGAAATCCAGCACCATCAAGGAGCAGCTGATGCTGTTTGTGCGGTGCGACATTGAGAACCCAACCTTTGACAGCCAGACGAAGGATTATATGAACACTCCGAGCAGCAGTTTCGGCACCACGTGCGAGATGAGCGAGAAGTTTATCGAAAATGTCGCGAAGATGGGTGTCATGGACAATGCGTGTGCTCTTACAGAGGTCAAGGAAAACAAGGAGGCCAAAAAGACGGACGGCGCAAAGACGAAGAGCGTGCGCGGAATCCCCAAACTCATCGACGCGAATTATGCCGGGACGGATAAGAGCGGAGAGTGCACGGTGATATTTTGCGAGGGTGATTCGGCCAAGGCGGGCATCGTTTCGGGACTTTCGAAAGATGACCGCAACATCATCGGCGTGTATCCAATGCGAGGCAAACTCTTCAATGTGCGCGGCGAAACGCAAAAGAGAATTCTGGAGAACAAGGAGATTGCCGAGATCAAGCAGATTCTAGGCATCGAGAGTGGCAAGAAGTATACGGCCGAGATGGTCGCCACGAAGTTGCGCTACGGGAAGGTCCTCTTCATGACGGATCAGGATTTGGACGGCAGCCACATCAAGGGTCTCGGTATCAATATGTTCGATGCGGAGTGGCAGTCGCTCCTAGACATTCCTGGGTTCATGGGGTTTATGAATACCCCCATTCTCAAGGCGCGCAAGGGAGCGAAAGAGTTGGCGTTTTACAACGATGGCGAATGGGACGCGTGGTGTGGCGCCAACGACGCGAAGGGGTGGAAGGTGAAATATTACAAGGGACTCGGCACTTCGACAAGCAAGGAGTTTAAGGAGTATTTCGCCCAGAAGAAGATTGTGAGTTTCACAAGCAGCGGCCAAGAGAGTCGCGATGCCATTGATATGGTGTTCAACAAGAAGCGGTCGAACGATAGGAAGACCTGGTTGGAGGCATATAATCGCGAACTCTATCTTGACACAAACCAGTCGGAGGTCACGTATCAGGAGTTCATCGGTCGCGAGATGATTCATTTCTCCAAGTATGACTGCGACAGGTCCATTCCGAATCTGGTGGATGGACTGAAGACCAGCCTTCGTAAGATTCTGTTTACGGCGTTCAAGCGACGTCTGACGAATGAAATCAAGGTCGCGCAGTTCAGCGGGTCGGTATCCGAGATCAGCTGTTACCATCACGGCGAGAGCAGTCTAAACGGTGCTATTGTGGGCATGGCGCAGAACTTTGTGGGCTCGAACAACATCAATCTCCTGGAGCCAAAGGGGCAGTTTGGCACGCGTCTTCAGGGTGGCGAAGACTCGGCTTCTGAGAGGTATATCCACACGAATCTCAACAAACTGACGCGAAGTCTCTATCCCGAGGCAGACGATGGTGTCCTCAAGTATTTGGACGACGATGGCACGCCGGTGGAACCGATCCACTACACGCCTATTATTCCGATGATTCTGGTGAACGGGAGCAAGGGAATCGGAACTGGTTTCAGTACGGATATCATGTGCTATAACCCAACAACCATCATGGATTATGTGGAGAGAAGCATCCATAACGAAGCCGATAAACCGAAACTGGTCCCGTATTACGAGGGGTTCAAAGGCACCATCTCGCCTGTCACGGATACGGGGACGAAATGGTTGTTCAAAGGATGCTATGAAATCATCTCGTCGAAGGAGGTGCGCGTGACGGAGTTGCCGGTGGGCACATGGACCGACGATTACAAGAAGTATATCGAGGACCTTATTGAAGGGGACACGAAGACTACCGCTGCCGCCAAGGACAAGGACAAAGCAAAGAAGAAGAAGAAGTCCGCACCTAGTGTTGTGCGTGACTATACGGATATGAGCACTGATGTGACGGTGGACATCACGATAAAATTTGCCGGCAATGAGATTGAGAAGTTGCGGGCAAAGGAGACGGAATATGGTTGTAATGCGCTCGAGAAACTGCTGAAGTTATATACCACGCGGACGACGACCAATATGCACGTGTTTGACGAGACGGAGAAGCTGCGAAAATTCGAGACGCCCGAGGACATTATCGACCACTACATCGGGGTGCGAATGAAAACATACGTGGTGCGCAAGCAACATCAGGTGGGTGTTCTGGAGCGAGAGGCGATGGTGTTGTCAAACAAAGCCCGCTTCATCACCGAGGTCTTGGACGACACGCTAGACTTGCGGCGTAAAAAGAAGGACGTGGTGTGTGCGATCCTTGCCAAGTCTGGTTACGATGTGATTGATGAGGACGAGGACTTCAAATACTTGGTTCGGTTGCCGATGGACAGTGTGACGGAAGAGAATGTGGAGCGTATCATGAAGGAGAAGGAGTCTAAACTTGCCGAACTGAAGAAGTTGAAGGCTACCACCGAGCAACAGATGTGGCTTCAAGAAATAGGCACGCTTCGCGAGGCATATGAAGGATACAAGAAAACGCGGGCTATTCTTCAGGTTACTAAAATCAAGGTGGCAAAAAAAGCGGCAAAAAAGGTCAAGAAGAAGGTAGTGGATAAAGGCAGCACCAAAGAGTAGGTGAATACACAAGCGTGATTGCGTGATTAATTATTAGACCAAATGTATAATAATTAAATTAAGAACTTTAGTATGTTGTTAGAACTTTAGTATGTTGTTAGAACTTTAGTATGTTGATAGAACTTTAGTATGTTGTTAGAACTTTAGTATATTGTTAGCACTTTAGAATGTTATATTTTTTTACATCTTCATTTTCTCTCCTATGACAATACTGAGAACAACAACCAGCGCAACAATAGCGCTGCTCATCACGGGCATATGTTTGTGGTGAAGCAACATCACCATGAACTTCTCTTTCAATGTGAGATTCTCATCCTTAATGCAAGCATTCTTCTCGGTATCTGTGGCAAACGGAGCAAGCAACAATGGTAAAATCACATTCAGGATCATAGCAACAATCGCGGCTTTTACAAGTAACATCATTATAATATACTAAAGAGAAAATACTTGATAAAGAAATTGTCGTCTGTGAAATCAAAAGAGTTGTTTTTTGTAAAGAAGTTGTTTGTCATTGCACGTGGTCATGACGGGCGGTTCCATAGGCATTACTAGAGTGCTGGCATCACGCTTGTACTTCATGTAGCCCTCGGCTTCGCCATACACTTGATGAACCGCGTATTCTAGAACCAAGTTGTTTAGGGTGTCAATCTGAAGAGGAATGTTGTCAGGATTGTTTTGCGCGTTTTGAAGAAAGATCGACCGCATGATAATTTTCAGTTCGTCACCGTTCTGGTTTCCAATTAGGTATTGCTGGTTCGAACGATTGTAGACGCCAATACGAATACCGTTCTGAATCGCCTGAATATTCGCGCGTGAGAAAAAAGCATTCGACAAAGGCGTGTTGTTCCAGTTGCCGGTCATCGCTTCTCTGTAGGAGGACATCTGGTTTACGGGGATTCTATCGCTCAATGAGAACACCGCTGCCGTATTCGGTCCCATTATATCCACGCGACCATTTTTTGGTTGAGTATTCATTATATAAATATCATTCATAAAAATATGTGATATTATTTATATAATGGGTTTCGGATTCCAAAGAACTGTGATGAGTGTTTCGGTATTGCTTCTTATTCTCTCTTTAATCCTCATCGGTATAGCGTTGTATAGACAAAAATATTCCGATATAACGTTCCCGCCTGTGGTTGCGGAATGTCCTGATTACTGGAAGAATACTTCGACCGATGAACAAATCAAATGCAAAAATGTGAAGAATTTGGGAACTTGTCCGGGAGAGAAAGATTTTTCTACGTTTGATTTTACTGGAAGTTCAGGGCTGTGTGCGAAAAAGAAGTGGGCTAAAGATTGTGGTATAGTATGGGATGGTATAACAAACAACACAGATGATTGTGTATAGTGTATAGTGTATAATAATCGCCAAGTTATAAATAATACGGTATTATTATTACCGTATTATTTATAAACAAATTTACCGTGTTATTTTACCGTGTTATTTTACCGTGTTATTTTACCGTGTAATGAACATTGATAATATGATTGTTAATATAATAATGTTTGATGAATCAATGCATTTATTACCGACAGAGATTATGGAATGTATATACGATTATATACCGTCATTGACCCGAACAGTTCTGAATAAATCGCTGTACATGTCCAATCGAAAGTGTATTCGACAAAATATACCCGTCCTCAAATACGAGGGATATATACGCCACATTGTGAGGAAAGATAACAATTTTGTCTTTAACAATTTATTGAACGACAACTTTACAAGATGGCAACATATGAAAAATTTTAAGTATAAAAACTTCACGTTTGATGACTACATAGCATACATTATATATTTATCGCAAGAGCACGATGCGTCTAAAGTCCATGCTCTTATTCTAGATAAACAAAACTTAGACGGGAAAAAAAGACATAAAAACGCTCGAATAAGGAGTAACACATGGAGCAACTGATATTCAATAAGATTTTAGAACGAGAAGAGATTGCGATGGATATTAGGAATGCGTTGGTAGATTTCGAGAAAACAAAGAAGGACTTGTTGAATAAGCGGGGATTTTACATCTATGGTGCCCCTGGTAGCGGGAAGACGAGTTTTGTGATGAGATTACTAAAGGAAGCAGGTTATGATATCGTTAGATACGACGCGGGCGATATAAGGAATAAAACAATTATTGAAACTATCGCTAAAAACAATATGGCCGAGAAGAACATTGTGAGTTTATTTCAGAAAAAGGCGCAGCCAATTGCCATTGTTATGGATGAGATTGACGGGATGAACAATGGTGATAAAGGTGGTATCAACGCACTCATTCGGCTCATTCGCCCCAAAAAAACCAAGAAGCAACGGACAGAGGAGACCACAAATAGTCCCATCATTTGTATCAGCAATTATCACGTAGACAAGAAAATAAAGGAACTAATGAAAGTGTGTTATTCATTCGAATTGAAGACGCCAACATTGTCGCAAGTGTCACAAATATTGACGCATACAATGCCTGAACTGGATGCGTCGTTGAAGATAAGTATCCGCGATTTTGTTCAAGGAGACTTGAAAAAGTTGCAAGGGATACACAGAATTCACAAGAACCAACGAAGCATTTTAAAGAATGAAATTATCCAAAATATTCTGAAACCAAAGTCTTACAGCGAGGATACGAAGGAAATAACCCGAAAACTTTTGAAGAACGACTATCCTATCTCTGAGCATTTGACATTGATGAACGATACAGACCGAACCATCGTCGGACTACTGTGGCACGAAAATGTTGTGGACATTTTAGAAGATGTACCGTGTGATACTTCATTTCCGTTGTATCAGAAGGTAATAGATAATGTGTGTTTCGCCGACTACATAGACCGGGTCACGTTTCAAAAGCAAATATGGCAGTTCAACGAGATGAGTTCGTTGATGAAAACGTTTCATACAAATCGCATGCTACATCAAGAGATAGAAGAGACGGTATTTAACCCCTGCGAGGTTCGTTTTACAAAGGTGTTAACTAAATACAGCACCGAATACAACAACACAGTTTTCATCAATGAGTTGTGTCAACATTTAGGATTGGATAAAAAGGATATGCTATCGTTTTTTATGAAAGCACGGGAAACAATGACCGACGAAGAAATCTACGCGATTTTGGAACCGAATGATATCAGCAAATTGGATATGAACCGAATTTACAGATATTTAGACAAATACACTCGCGAGCCCGATCCCGAACCTGAGCCCGAACCTGAATCCGAGCCCGAACCCGCAGACGCGTCTAACTAGTCAGGCGCGTCCATATCCATTAGTTTCTCGTTCAGTTTAAGAAGCACCCGATGTAATCTCCTTATTTCCTTATCTTTTTCTACCTCCGAAACACCTGTAACATAATCTGTTGCATCTGTTTTATGTGTTGCATCTGTTTTATTTGTTTCCGCGAGAGGTGCTTTCTTGCCTTCGCTTATGTCAAGAACTTGCAAAGATTGTTCCTGGACCTTTTTCACCTCTTCTTGCAAACGCTCTATCTCTTTGCCTCTAGCGTTTAATTCTGTAATCATATTCTTTAGTTGGTTTTGTTGGTCTTGGAGGAGTTTGACCACATCATCTCTAGTGAGGTCTTTATTTGCGCCATCACTATTAGTAATTGAAATACCGATATTTTGCGAATTTTGCGATAACTTCATTGCCATCTCCTCCGCATTTTTTCTTCTAGAGCGTTCAATAGTAATTATTTGCGCCAAGACATCTGGTTTCATATTTGGTTTACCGGGCGAATAGTTAACAAGAAGTTTGTCTATTTCGCCCGTGTAAAAACTCAATAATTCTTTGTTCAGTATGAATTTATCTACATCGGTGTCAAGTGGTTTGCAAAACTGATTACCCATGTTTTCTTCCAAGAGAATACGTTTGTCAAATGTGTTGTGCTCGTGAGAGAAAACAATGATTGTTTTCATCGGGTCCAGCTGGACAAAAGGAACCGTGTAGTCTTTCAAGAAGTTTTTTTCTTCCGCCAACGCAGCACCTTCATCATACGAAGAGTGTTTCAGCAACTCCCTCTTAAACGCAAACGTGCCAGCAGTAGCGTGGTTTGGTCCATACGGTCCGAACTGATACATTTTTTTAACGTGTTTGAAGTAGATGTAAATCGCACTGCTGCCAGCACACAAAGCATTTGGGTTCGCCAGAAGTGTTTCGACAGAGTGCGCAACTCTCTCGGGCGGGTAATAATCATCATCGTCCATGTAGACAAATATTTCGCCCTTTGCTTTTGAATGCATAAGGTTTCGTTTCTTTCCCAGAACCATCTTATCATCATATTTGAAATAGCGCACTTGCGGAATGTGCTTGACAAGTTCTTCGATTTTGTCGGTTCCGTCATCGATAATAATCCATTCCATGCGATCCTTTGGGTACGTCTGATGTTCGAAACATTTAATCATCGCCGAAATAAAAGGCCGTCGATTGAATGTTGGTGTGCAAATACTTACAAATGGTTTGCTTTTGTCATTAGGACTACTACTATCTGTATTGGTGCCACTACATTCGCTGCCTTCAATATCATTTTTGTTATCATTATTGTTATCATTATTGTTTTTTTTCCTGTTTTTTTTACCCATAATGCAATATTATTATCGTATGTGTTTATACATTTTATTATACGAAGTATTTATTTCTTCAATGTACGATAAAGTGCTAACGCAATACTCGCAGCAAGTCCGCCGATTAATCCCGGTGGCAGATGATTTTTTGATGCGGTAAATGTGGTAAGTAGCAAGAACGTCGTTGTGAATAAGAAACCATTACATATCATAATGTCGAATACCGCTTTCCCGTCGATGTATAATGGCAACACTAGTAACGTTAGAATTGCTTGTAATACCATGACACCCGTCAAACCACAAGACAACCAAAACGCAGGACCTATGAACGTGACAAAGAGAAAGAATAATAAATCTGCATTCCACGCACGCATACAAAATGATATAAATACCGCAACAAGCAATGCTAATAATACAAAAGGTAATAGTGGAGCGACAAATATAAGTAACGCATTGATTAATATTATTTGAACTAAATCGGATGAGAACATATTGTCGTTTTCCTTCTTGAAGAATTCGAGAAATGATTTGATAATCGCGCGCGCAGGATAAAAAACATCCGATGTCGACAGGGCAAACCAATTTTTGAACCCCTGCGCGGTGAAATCAATTGTATCATCTGTCTTCATGCTATAGGGCCACCCTGAAGAAGGGGGAATCCCTAGTTTCCCAAGCTTGAATTTTGTTTTATCCCCTAAAACTCCGTTTTTTGCTCTTTCATAAAACGTGCATTGACCACCAATTTGCTTTGCAAAATATTCACTGGCTACAGATGGGAAGACATAGTCATGTGATTTTGACCCTAAACTGGTCAAGTAGAGAAAGTTTGCTCCAATTAACGCAAGAAGCATTGTAAGTGTTAGATTTGACAAACATCCACTAAAAAATCCTTTCCAATCTGGATTTTTTGGTATTGTGACATTTTTTTTGGTTTTACGTTTTTTCTCAACAGGGTTACTTTCATCGGCATCATCTCGATACTCACTCATATGTATATGTATATGTATATGTAGATATAATATATGTATGTAAATTGTATCTGACATTTCCCAATAAAATAAAATCAGCGCGCATACATAAGCGACGCATTTCCGGAAGTGAATGACAAGACATTATATCTCTCTTCTAATACGGTAAGTTCATAAGTATATTCATACAAGTCCCATACCGATTTATTTATGCCCACAAGATCACCATCGCTATTGCATACGACCAGCGTTTTCGCTTCATCAGCTAGTTTAGGTGGTAGAACGTTTATTTCGAATTCAATATCTTTGAACTTGCTCAAGTTTACTGCGCCCGTCGGTTGGAAATCGGTCGGGTCTGTACGAAGTCCAAAATTGTAGCAGTATTGCCCGTCAGGTCCGTTTCCGGATGTTCGCGCATATTTCTCTACATAATTGAGGACACCCGCGTCAAGGATATTTTCACGATATTTACCGTCAAATAGCAGTCCCCAAGATGTCATGATGTTCTTCTCATTTTCGACCTGATACGCTCCGGTAATCAATAATGAGGACGGGTCGCCATTACCGTGCGTTCCTGGGTCAAACTTATTGCCACCCAATGTCATTTTTTCACTTTCTTTAACATAGTCAGAATTATCTGGATCAACCACACCATAAGGCAAAACGTCATATGGCCAATTCGTGTAGTTTGACCACTCGTTGCGCAGTGTGGCATCGCTGCGCTGGAAGAACCACGTCCAGTTCGCGACCATCCCCATGGTCTCCAGTTTCACCTTTTGTGGACCGGTAATGTTATGAAACGTTTGACTGTATGCCTGCTTTATCAGGTATGTCTGTGAATTTGCCGCAAAAACACGCACTTCATCTTCGGTGAGGAATGCGTAAGTGCTAATCAGATGGACGTCGGCATTCCAGTTTGTTCGCGTGTCTGTATAGTAAACATTATCCTGCAATTTCTGACTAGGAGGCGGATGAATGAAGCGGTAGAATTGCTCAAGTGGTTCGGTGGAAATAGCCTTCTTGTAGTAAGAGAATTTGTTATCTTCTCCATCCGGTATATTACGAATGACAAAAAGTTCACGAACCGGTCTCAAATCAACCTCGATTTGTAACTCGTTATATTGTAAACTAGCCAACGGAAACGCCATTTTTGCTGCCAGCGTGAACCATATGTTTAGCGGAATGTAGAGTTTGCGCGTCCTTATGGAAGGTTCGGGACCCTGCTCGGATGTCTCTTTTGTTGTATAATAAGCATTAGGGTATGTGTTGATATTTCCATACGCATTTGCCGGGTCATTTAGCTCGGGTGTGTGCCCGGTCATTTTGTAGTAAAGTTCCTTTTTCGAGGCGTCAAAGTCCCGCTCTACCAGATTGTGCAAGTATTGTCCGGTGTATTCTTGTATGGTCTGCCCACCAATCGTGAAACGCACGCGCTCAATCATCTGTGTTCCAATATGCTTTATCCACTTGAACTCGTAGGGTCGCCATCTACTTTTATACTTATCATCATTTGGTTCGGTTGGTGGAACAATCGGACTCCAAATGGTTGGAAGTGTCACGACTAAATACGTGTCCATCAACAAATCGGCGTATCGAGGCACCTTGAATGAGAAGTGTGATCCCGAGTCAATATGTAATGTTCGTTGCCCATCATAATCAATGCGAAATTTCTGTAGTCCAAAATTCGTATACTTCGCATAAGCACATTTAAATAAAGTTTTGGTGGGATTTCCGGTAAGAATAACATTTTGATTCCCATATGCCACAATATTTAAAAGACCGCCTCCCATATTTATATACTACGCATATTATTATTTAACTTTGTTTGTGTGGAGAAAATATACCGGTTATATAATAAGATGAATGTCGCAAAAAATTTGGATCCCAAAAAGATGAAGATTATGGCTTCAAATATTAAAAATAGTGGCGCCACACTAGGGAAACGTCTTGTTACTGGTGTGATGAAAGCAAAACCAGAAATAATGGCATTGGTCATTGGTATCGTGATATTGGCGCTATTTGTTATTTACGGCATTAAGAAAATGAATAAATCGAAACAAAATAATCTGAGACTAGAACGCATTTATTCTGATTTTCCAAAGTTGTCGACTATTAACACAAAAAAGTCTAACAATAGGTTCAGTTACAATTTGCGCGATTACTATATCAAAACCGCATACAATTGCTGTCAATCTGGTAATGGTGTCAAGAACGACTACGTTTCAACCAAGGCATTGAATACTTGTATACGTCAAGGAGCAAGATGTCTTGACTTTCAGATATTCTCTGTCGACAATCGTCCGGTGATTGCCGTATCAGCGAACGATGATTACAGTGTGAAAGGTAGTTACAACGATGTCCCTTTTGCAACCGCGATGAATAATATCGCGAAGCACGCATTTGCGCCTTCCTCTTGTCCAGTTTCAGGTGACCCACTGATTTTACATTTTAGGATTATGACAAACAATACGCCCATTATGGAGAAAATGGCGCAGGATATTCAGGCAATATTAGGTAATCGAGTATTGGGGAAAGATTACAGTTTTGAAAACCATGGAGAAAATATCGGAATTGTGGAGCTTAAGGAACTCAAGGGAAAGGTTTTGATTATTGTGGATAAGTCCCACGCAAATCCTACGAAAACTAAATTGGACGAGTATGTCAATATTACCAGCAATTCGGCATTTATGCGGACGCTCCGTTACCGTGATGTGAAGTTCACGCCTGATATGAAAGAACTTGTCGAATACAACAAGAAAAATATGTCGATGTGTATACCCGATATTGGCGATCACCCAGAGAATTCGTCAGCAGCACTCGCACATAAATATGGCTGTCAGTTTGTTGCCATGTGTTTTCCAAATAACGATGACAAAATGCGCTACTATACCAATTTTTTCAATGAAGAGGGGTCGGCATTTGTCTTGAAACCTGAGGCGCTGCGTCATATTCCGGTAAAAATAAAGCTTCCTCCGCCGGCTCGCCCCGAGCATTCATACGAAAAGAGAGAGATTGAATCAGACTTTTATTCATTCAATATATAAAATCTATCCATTATTTAAATGGCAACAAACGAGTGTCACCAGACGTTGGAAGAAAAAGAATTACATATTCTAAAATCATCTATCAAAGTGGCACAAAAGAAAAGGGGGAAAAAAACAATTAGAAATTCAAACGTGAAACATATCGTAGAGATACTAGAAGAGTTTCTGCGCGACAAGAAACAAGTGTGTTATGGTGGTATTGCCATAAATAACATATTGCCCGCGAATGAAAGATTTTACGATTTTGAATCGGAAATACCGGACTATGATTTCTTTTCTTCGAATGCGTTGCGGGATGTCAAAAGATTGGCCGATATTTTTTACATGGCAGGGTATGAAAGTGTGGAAGCCAAGGCAGGGTTCCACGAAGGCACCTTCAAATTATTTGTTGACAACTTTCAGATTGCGGATATAACCCATATGGATCAGAAATTCTTCGATAAAGTCATTGAGAGTGCAATACTTAAAAAGGGTATTCTATATGCCCCACCAAACTTATTACGAATGATGTCTTACAACGAATTGTCAAATCCCGACGGCCAAGTGGACCGATGGAGTAAGGTGGCAGAGCGACTAACGAAACTGAATAAATACCATCCCATCAGTGCGTCGGGATGTGGTGCCGTCGAATTTCAACGCGACTTTCAAGGCGACAAGAAAGACAATGAAACCGCAAAACGGGACGTTTATTACAATGTGCGCGATGCGCTTATTGAAGAAGAAGTTGTATTTTTCGGCGGTTGGGCATGTTCACTTTATGGACGCTATATGCCATCTAATGACCGCAAAAAACTTGAAGTGGAGTTGCCCGATTTCGATACGCTTTCGCTAGACCCTTACACGACGGCATTCGCAGTTAAAAATAGACTTATGAAAGACGGTATAAAACAAGTGCGCATCAAAAAACATTCGGGCGTCGAAGAATTTGTTCCAGACCACTATGAGATCACTGTTGGTGGTAATTCGGTTTGTTTTATTTTCAATAATCGTCATTGCTACAGTTATAATATTATACAGCGTCATAACCGACCTGTTAAAATCGCCACAATCGACACCATGTTGAAGTTTTATTTGGCATTCATCTATTACGACAAAAAATATTTCGACGTAAATCGATTGTTGTGCATGTCCCAATATTTGTTGAATGTCCAAAAAGAAAACAAACTCGCACAGAAGGGTCTTTTGAAACGATTCACCACCGATTGCTATGGGAATGAGATGACTATGGGAGAGCGACGTGGAGAGAAAAACGAAAAGTATATGAAATTGCGAGACAATCGTAACAGTGCCGAATATGAAAAGTTATTTTTAAGGTATATACCGAGGAACAACTATTCTAAAGACACCAAAAATGCGTGCACAAGAAAGAAGAATCGTAATCGCAATTCGAAGAAGAAAAAACAGAAGAAAAATACCCGCAAGAAATCAATGTGGAATTTCCTGTAAATGTATCTATTTTGGTTTAAATATTAAATATTACCAGTAAATATTTAAACCTAATGTCCTCACAATATGAAATGGACGAACCACGACCTTCATGGGAAGAGTATTTCCGCGATCTAACAGAGCTTACCTCGAAGAGGTCACCTTGTAAGCGACTAAAGGTTGGATGCATTCTTGTCAACGACAACCGAATTATCGCACAAGGATATAATGGATACTTGCCCGGGGCAGCCCATGAACAAATTATGAAGGATGAACACGAGATTGGAACCGTTCACGCGGAACAAAACGCGATTGCTGACTGTGCGAAACGTGGTGTCAGTTGTAACGGAACGACGGCTTATATTACACACTACCCGTGTGCGAATTGTATGAAAATAATGTGCGCATCGGGAATAAAGAATGTGAAGTATATTAAAGATTATAACAATGACGCGGTGGTCAATATCTTCGCAAGGGTTTCTAATGTCAAGATTGAAAAGGTGTGCAAGCAAACTAAATGCTGAAATATTTCAGTGTCATCATTACCGCAGTATACACAGTAGCAAAAGAGATGGAATGTGTAATGTATCCATACAGGTTTGGCGTACCATCCTTCTTGAACAGGGCTGGAACTAATCTGAAAACGGTTTGTTTTACAACAGGTAGTTGGAAAATGAAGTATAGTATGGCTAAAAGAACGGGTGTTTGTAGATTATCAAATAAAGTATCATAACTCTCTTCCACCTTTCGTTTTTCGTCATGCTCGCGGACAACGTCGCGATTTGTTTGGCTAGCACCGATATAATCATCTTGTTCTTGCGCAGGAACAAAATTAGGCTGCATCTGTGCGTCTTGTGTAATGTGCGTTTGACTCTGCGGAACGTCTCGGGATTGGAGACCCAGAGCACCCGACGCAACTGCTTCTTGAACGCCCGACACGAATTTGTTGACGTTTTCTCCCAGCCCACTGTGTCCAGCACCAACACCAGCACCAGGACCAGGACCAGCACCAGGACCAGGACCAAGTGCCGAAGAAATCTCCGCATCGCGTTGCTCGCGCATATTATTAATAGTGCTGTCTATTTTCGTGTTTGTCTCTCTAGTCTCCAGTTGAATGTTCGCCTCTGATTGAGGAGATATTGGAAGGTCGTCTAGACTCGTTGTTCCCTCCATTTTAATATATTTCTGTTTAAAATATATTAAATACTTTTACGCAAACGTGACCTGCTTATTTTTGGTTGGATTACATTTTACAGAACGTTCAGCAAATTTGTAACATTTACCATCGTGTTTGTACGTATTTTGTTTTATATCGGTTATGGATGGTGCGTTAAAAATCATACAATTTCTAGATTCACAAGATTTTCTAAAGATGCTGGCTAGTCCTATACCCAGTATGATAGATACTATACACTTTCCTGTGTCAGTTTTAAGTGATTTGAGCGCGTTTTCAATCATATATATACAAACAACATTTAGTTTTGAATAGGAATCGTTTTTGCTTCTTGCGTGCAAGATACTTGTTGAGCATCAAATTGGAAACAAGAACCGGATTTGTCCTTATACTCAATCTCCTTCACATTGTCTGGGGTTGGATAAACGTATATAACCGTAGGAGCAGGCACAGACAAATATACAAAAAGAAGACCTATTGCTAAACTCACAATGAAAAAAGGGAATGAGAAGTATTTGGCCAACATAGTTTTCTATATATAAGAAAGGTTATATTTTGCTTGGTAATAAGTAGCATTATTCTCATTCAAACTATCACATAAAATGAAGTTATTATGATGTCCATATTGTCAGCCGCTATTTCAGCAGAATTGGTTCCGTCATGTGCTGCGCTTCTCGTCATCGACAATGGAAACATCACCAACACTTAGCGAGGAACCAGTATTGCTTGATGATGCCGATGATGCGGATGATGCGGATGATGCGGATGATGCGGATGATGCGGATGATGCGGATGATGCGGATGATACCGATGATGCGGATGATGCCGATGATGCGGATGATGCCGATGATGCCGATTTTGAGTTTCCTTTATTCGAAATTTTGTATTCTTTGCCAAGAGTCCTTATTTCTTTGATGTGTTGATTCACCGTTGCATCCATAATTTTTTGCACTTGATTTCGCTGTTTGTCGTTCAATGTATTTGTTAAATTAACTCTGGCATTATTCACTTCTTTAGAAGTTAATTTCATGTCATTCTTAAAAGATTCAAAACGTTCGAGCGTAGTGTCCTCGTCAGCATACCCAAACAAATAATCCAGTTTCGTGGTAATGATATCTTTTTTTATGTTATTCAAATTGCGATTGATCAATGTATACGAATCGCGCAAATTATCATGCTCACTAGATGAGACATTTAATTTTTGTCCTACATCGCAAGGTGTAGCAGCCTTACATACTACGGTAAGATACCCATTATCAATCGTAAATTTATTTCCACCTATTTTACCACAATTCCCACACACACGTTTTCCACGAAGAATGCCTAATTTTTTTTTCTTCATTCCGGGCGTTAAGGTTTCATCCTTCATTACATCGCGTGTTGATTTCTTCTGTTTATTTTCATACTGAGACTTGTATTTGTAATATTTGTAATATTTGTCGGGTTCACCATCAACCTTATTAGCAAGATACAACGAGTCGTATTTTAAAGGTCTTTGAATTAATGTTACATTCATTGTTTTATCATTTTCTACGATTGCTACATTCACAGGATATTTGTTTTTCATACGCTTCATAATGAGGGACACATCGTCTTCGTCAGGCGAATCATTAACGCTCCTATAAAGATTGCAGTAATTTTCAACCATTGCTTTGATAAGAGGACTCATATGTATATATATATATATATTTGATGATAATTATGTTGAATATAACTTCAAAATAATTATATTTATATTATTAGGTGTTCAAGCATATCGTTTCAGCATTTCTGTTTCGGGGTTGTCGTGCCACGATGGAAGGTTTGTAATCATTTCTTGGTTGTTCTTTTCTTTTATTGCTGAAAGACGCTGTAATTTAGAAACAATATATTCTTGTTTTTGACGATTCTTTAAGGCGGTTTCTTGTGGAGTAATACGCCCTTTGTAACGATATATCAAAAAACCAGCAATACTTCCAAAAAAGATAAGCGTCATCCCAATATTGTAAAAATAGTTCATGTATTTTTCCTTGAATTTATGACTTTCTTTGAGGGAGTGTCCGATAAAGTATTTAACGCCCGGTTCACATAAAGACGGTTCCTCCATAATTCTTATATTCAATATTTTTTTAAAAATTATACATAATATATCTATAATATATCTATAATATATCTATAATATATCTATAATATATCTATAATGAATAAAGATACCAAAGATACTCCTAATCCGTCAATAGCTATGGGTTGGTTCTTTCTTATTACCACGGCATATTTTGTATTCCGCGCTTACCTTCCTAAGCTTTCTCCCAAAATATCTGTTAGCATATATTTCTCTCTATTGATAGTTGGTGAATCTATTATAAACGTAGGTCTCACCAACTCCTTGTGTGGTTCTGAACAATATCCCACAGCAATTCTTGCGACGTTGATTCCGTGGGTTGTGATATTTGGCACGATGAATGTGTTATTAGAAATGTTTCCCGGATGGTTACGTCCCTTTTCTAATACATTCGGCTATTTACTTACTAAAGGCAGTGTATCAAAAACAATGAACAAGATATTGAAAGGAGAAAATGAAAGCGATAGTAAAACTCTTTCCATCGAACTCAAAGATGTTCAGAAAACTTTAGCGACTATCTACAATGATCAATCGTTGTTGGTAAATGAAATCACTACCAACAACTTCGAAACATTCTGGAAAAAAATGAAACCGCTTTTTAGAGAGAATGTTAGTGACGACACTAGGGATAAATTGCTCGGACATGTCAAGACCAAGGAATCGATTGCGAAGTATATTTGGTATATGCTTACAGGTTGGTTAGTGACATCGGCAAGCTACAACTACATCGTAAACGCTGGCTGCACGCAAACGGTTGAGCAGCAGAAAAAGAGTAGCGAAAATTATAATAAGGACTTGGAAAAGAAAATGCTGTCCGCCGCAGCCGAGAAACCTCGTGAGTACAAAACGTATGAATAGGTAATGAAATGGATTTGTTAATCGTCTGATACAAATCTAAAAATCTTTCAGTCTGGGCGCAGAAATATAATACAAAACCGAAAAATATGATACTATCGCAAGTGCGATGGATAAAAACCATCCGGGTATGACCGTTTTGTTTCTGAATCCAATACCGAATTCTCTCAAACTTCCATCATCTTTGTAAAGAAATGTCGGTTTAAAAGAGACAATCAATGCGAAAAGTCCTAAATATATTGCGATCGAAATCAAGGTTATATTGCGTCTGATAGTAATTCGATTCATTCTTTTAATATCGTCAGATGATTATTTGTGTGCTTTATGGCAAATTTTATTTATCTGGAAATCATGCGATTTGTTGATCTATTGATTTGTTAATTTGTTAATTTGTTAATTTGTTATGATTTATCCTAGTGAGAATCATAACAAAGTGTGATTATCATACCAACTATGATAAGGCAACAAAATATATGCGTATTTTATCCTTAACAGAATAACAGAATAACAGAATATCAATTATTTTCAATAACTTTCATCTCCGTCTCCGTCAGGGTTGTCGTCATTATCCATCAAGATTTCATTATTTTCTGCTTCTTCTACATCTGCTAGTGTGTCCGGTTGTTCCGCATCGTCGTTCCTTCGTTCCGCATCGTACGCGTTACCATCGTAAATACGTAAATTTTTCTCTAGTCCTTTACCCCATTCTTTGCCTAATTTGTTGTATTTTTTGAAGTTGTCGACCTCTCGCTCTTCGTCAGTCATGTTTTCGAGGCGAGAAAGTATTTTCATTTTCTCATTTACCTTTGCCTTGTTTATTTTTTTCCCGATTGTATCGTATCCATGAACCACCTTGCCCATTTCTTTGGAAATGTAAGTCACCAAAGTTCTTATTAGTTTTGCAGTATTATTATTTTCAGTAGCACCATCAAGTTTGTTTTTGTAGACAGAAAGCGCTTTGAACAAGCAAAAAACAAATAGTTGTTTTATTGACGTTGTAGGAGGCAAAGTATCGAGCGCAACAATGAAGAATTCGAGAATATTTTTGAGGTCTTCTTTGAATTCATCCTCGTTCTCATCATTTATGTTTTTATGCTTGATGATATTCTCAATTGGTTCTAGTTTCGACTCTGCTTTTTTTATTAAATCGTTTTGATGATTCTCGGAAAGTTCCCAATGCTTTGGTATTGCCCCTGTAGAAATTCTCTTCACAATGTCAGAATCTAAACTTGGAAACAAGAGACAAATATATCGCAAACAGTTGAAAGAGAATGATCGGACATCAAAATTGGAATCTTCAACATCTGTTTCGAAACCATTCTTAAGGGACTCGATATCATTCTCATAGGATTCATAAATTTTTTGACTCAAATTATGTTCTAAAAACCCATTTACTTCCTCTTTTACTTTACTAATCATCTCGTCTGGGTCAGTTGTATTTGTATCTATAAAATTGGCAAGTTCAACATATCGAACATCTCCATAATTAGCCGTTTCCGTGTTTTCGGTTCTCCATTCGAACGTGTTTTTCGCATTCCTAGAAGCCACCAATTCTACGACGTGTTCGACAGAATATTTGAAGCCACCTTTACGCAGTGTGTCCATTCGCGCTTCGATACTATTGTCAGCCACTTCGCCATCGTCCAATAAAGCGTCTTTTTCGCTACAAATCGTCTGTTGTTCGTCTGATATTTCATCGCGACAAATAGTAGCGAATGCACGATAAATTGTACTTTCACTGTAAAGTTGAGATATTGTCGGAAACTTTGTTTTTGTTTCAGCGGATACAAACAAGATTCGTGCCGAGCTCATTTGCTTGGCGAATTTCAACGAGGAAGTGATATTCTTTGTCTCCTCATTCAACTCTTTGAGTGAGGGAACTTTTGTTACAAAGTATTCATATGGGCGGTTTTCGTCGTCCCAACAACAAGCATTTTCGACGTAAGGTTCCTCCGCAGAATTTGTCAAAACCGCCTTGGCTCCCAGTTCATTTTTCACGGCATCTTCGATGAGGCGTTGAACGCGAACTGCCACATGTATTCTTTTACCCTGAAGCACGTTTACTTTCATATGCTGGTCCTTGTTCGAAGTTCGCATAGATTCCTCGAACGATTGATAAAATTCCGGAGGACTCTTCTCTACGCTGGGTGCCTTGACTCGCATAAGGATTGGTAACAAAGAAGCGGTTGAAGTGGATATTGCGTTTTCAATGTCATCATTCGCCTGAGTTTTTTGAAATTCCACAAGCGCGCGTTTGTTATCTAGCCGTGCGATTATTTCGCTTTTTCCCACCACAATTGTTTCCAAATATGTCTTGATATTCCTGGCTATTGTCTTTGCGTTTGATATTGCGCCCCACGGTTCTCCAGACTGTTTTATTTTACTTGCGACACACGCGACATATTCGATTCCTTTCACTTTGCTGCTATCTGGATTAATTGGAAACCCTGAAAATGCTCTTTTACAACCGGGATATTGTGTGCCAAATTTGATTTGTGGAATACTAGTCTGAATATATACAAGAAAGTATGATAATGTTGCGGCAATAATTTGCTCGTTTTTGAAGTCCTTGTAACTTTTGCTCTTTTTACCCGGATTCTTTTTCTCATTACGTTTGATCATCTTCTCATAATTTTTTTTATCAAGAATGCTTAACTTCATAACTTCTTTCGCAAGTCTTACAATAAATCCTTTACCTTCTTCATCCAATATTATCCTCATAAATTTCCCCATAGCATCCACAACGCGGAGAATCATTATTGTCGTTTCATCTTGTTTGTCCCCAGGTATTGCATTTCCAGGTATTACATTTCCAGGTATTGCATTATCTTTTGTGGGATAGAGTGGATTGTCATCGAGCAAATCCTGTCTGATTGTTCTAAAACCATCTTCGATATACCCTTCTTGTGCGGCAAACGAGCGCTGCATAATTACATAACCACTGTGCTTGTCCACCCACGCCGAACCATCATCACCCAAAACACCTCGTTCGTCGCATATTTTCTCCATTACACGCAAATAGTCCTCCCCATCGATAAACGAACTAGAGATTTCATGATAAAACGACGGCAAAAGTTTTAGATTGGTTTTCGCGCAGTAGAGCCAATATCCCGACTCGTCGCGATTCAAATTTGCTGCGCGCGTAAAGTGTGTGATAAAATCGCGAATGTCTTGTTGCCTTTTGGCGAAGTCTGTTTGTCCAAGTATTGCATCGCGCATTGTGCTGTATGGAGAGTCATCAGTTTCTAAAGAATCGTCCGTCAAAAATACATTGCTGTTTACATTTTTTTGCGAACTATTGTAATCATGAATAAGGCGTAGAACACGAATATTATCCTTGGCTTTCTTGAACACCTTCATAATTTTCTTGATGTAATCGTCCTTTGTTGTCTTGAGGACCGCGTCGAATTCACTAATAATTTGTTTTTCTAACGCACTCTCATTGTTATTGCCCGCTACTTCAAACGTGCCACACTTATTCGGTTCGTTAGATTCTCCCTCCTTTCCATCCTTTCCATCCTTTCCATCCTTTCCCTTCTCTTCCTTCTCTTCACAAACCTTTTTCCCCCCATCCTTTCCCTTCTTTCCCTCGTCTCCCCCCATTGGCAAGTGGTTCGTAGTGATACATTTCTCATTGAAATTGCAGAACAATTTGGTTTCATCCGTTAGCAAACCTTCATTTATTTCCGGGTCCAATATCCACTGTTCGTTTTCTCTCTTATAATACGCAGGGTCAGCATCTTCGATGGATAGAACCGCGTAGTCACCGTTCATGATAACTCTCTTTCCTAGAAGCATTGCTGCTGCGTCTCGATTTGCCTCTGGTGTGCTCAACCCGTTTACCTCCTGTAAACGTCCCGCTAAGAATGTTTGACGCGGTTCACCTTCTTCGATGCCCTGCATGGCATCCGCATACTCGTTCACCAATTCGTAATATGTATTATCGTAACGTTTATCGAAAAATATTTCTTTCTTATTATCCTCGGTCATTTCATCCATAGATACATATTTTTTGGAAAGCACGTATTTGTTGCATTCATCTGGTTCAACAACGCCACTCCTTTTCTCTTGCGCGATTTTCTGGTATTCATCAATATTAGGAGAATCGTGTAGAACAAGGAGGCGCACGGATACCAAAGAAATGCCCGCATTCAGCAATCTGCCTTGGTCAATCGAGTATACGCGCGAATATATTTCGTTGTCAGAAAGACGCATCTCGTCGGTTATTCCGTATCCACTCATGACGCTGTCATATGTGTCCACATTGTTCGTGAACATCTGGCGAATACCCGATGTAGTTTCTGCCGACTCCATAGTAAGATCGGATAACGAGCGATCGATTTTGTCCAACTTGGCCGAGAACTCGTTGATTTTGTCACCAATAAAATTGCGAATCTGATTGTATCTGCCTTTGGTTATCTCGTTGGATTCAACAGAAAAGGGTTCTAAATAGCTGGATACAGCTTTTACCGAGATCTTTCCTTCGATGTGAGGTTTCACTAACTCGATTAGTTTATCAGTCGAAGGCACGATATTTTCAAGATACTTGCGGTAATTTTCCTTTCGCTCCTCTTCTTTTTGTTTACGCGCGGAATTACTCATGACATTCGATTTGTCGTTGTTATTATCGTTGTTATTGTCATTCTCCTGGGTCGGTTTATAATGGACAATTCTCTCCAGAAATTTATCAGTAGGCGCAGATTCGGAACCCACCTCAATGGTATGCGGTCGTGTTCTATTGTTTAGTAGATGCCAATATTGTAAATAGGTGTCGTTGAAACCAACTTTGGCAAGAATGTCAGTAGACGGGGCGTTGATTCGTGAGAAACGCAGGGTAGAGTCGGGTAATGTCAAAAATGAGCCAACCATAATGGTGTCGTTCTTGGTGGCAGGCACGATACTATCGACCTTCAGAATATTCTGCGACACAATATAGTCCTGTGTGAAAAACTTTTTAGTATCGATTTTACCGAAATCCTTTTCTACTCTAGCCACCGATGTTTCAAAGTCTCCGTTGTTGTCAATTATTGCGGTGATGTTGCTCGAAACATTCTGCTTGGACAAATAATTCTGGTGCTTACTATCTGCGAAAGGTGTAGATAATTCTAATTTTTTCTTAAATTCCGAATAATATCTAATGCTGTCAGTTTCCAACTCATTGTTGTAACTGAACTCTTTGTCGCGTTCTCCTGCTAGTGTAAGCATTTCAACATCCTTTGCCTCGCTAGTATTTGTTACATCGTAAAGTTTCTTTTTCATGGTTGCCACAGGAAGCATCCAGTACATTTTTTTATCCAGTTTTGCAAGAGCTTTCGCCAAAGGTTTGTCTTTGTCGTCGTAGCGTATCGCAACTATGTTGTTATTGTCTGACTCAAAATCCGAGTAAGCTTCCCTCAACTCCTTAAAGCGATTGATCATAGTATGGATATCATTGATAATATGCGTTGTACGATTCGCATTGGGTATTGTTGATAACATTGTGTCCATCATGTCATCAGTCTGTTTCTCAATATGAAAACGTTTTTCAGATTCGGGCAACTCCACAATGTGCTTTACAAATCCCAAATCTTCTCCAAATATTATTTCGTCCGATGCAAAGACCAACGGTGTCGAAACGTCGGCATCATCCGCACTAGCATCTGGACTGGCATCCGCACTAGCATCTGGGCTGGCATCCGCACTAGCATCTGGACTGGCATCCGCACTAGCATCTGGGGTGTTTTGCACGTTGGAAACTGAAACCGCGTCAGGTTCAGGACTAGCAACCGGAGTTACGGGCTTGTTGCGAATAATAATTTCGCGGATATAACTATCCAGCGGAATCCCCTTGTATCCAAAATCGATGTAAATGGTCTGCTGCTCCGTGGTGAAAATTTCTATTAGATCCTCATTTAATCCTTTGATTTGTCCTGTGATTTGAAACGGTGTTGAAAGAGAAAAAAATATGTCAACCCAGGTTTCGGGTAACAACCCATTCTGTTTCGCGAATCCCCGATGTTCTTCTCTCCTCAACAGATTAATGTTCGTAATAGAATCGTTCTCTAAACGACTATTGTTGATAGATATCTCTTTCTCTCCATCTTCATTCTCTAAACGCAAAATATTGGTGTCAATATACCGAATAATGTATTGTTTCTTGTGAAGCGTAGCATCTGTTTCTGCTTCTAGTTGGATAATATCTCCAAGACGAAGAGTTAATTCTTTTACTTCTTCAAGTTCACCACTCATTATCTTATAATTACCGCAGAAATTTATATCATAAACATTACTTCAATACTTATGATAATGATAAAATTAAAATTACTAATTGCGCGTTTATACCTGTGTCACCTGGTAATAAATATATAATCCGTAAAAGTTTTTCGCGACAATATCGAGCAAATTGTAGCTCACGTTCTTAAGATTTGCCGGGAATACGGCAGCAACGCCATAAAGACTCCACACGAAAAGGAGGAACATGAAGAGACGCTCCCCAACTACCGATTTATTACCGAACCCGTAGTAAATTTCTTCGAACGCTTTTCCAAAGAATCCAAAACCGATTGGTATCGAAATATACTTTGAAAGAATGTTCAATTCACCTAGATAACCGAATGTCAACATACCAAGATTGTAAATAAAGATGGAGAGAATCGCGTTTTTGTGTTCAACCAAAAACTCGCGTGTTTTAACCGGTTCACTTTTGAGTTTGCCGTTTTCCTTTTTCTCTTGATACTTCATAAACATAATCGTGGACAGCAGCATAGTAGGTGTTGTAATCACCCAATCAATGTACCGTCTCGACGCCATCTTATTGACGTTCAAGACCGCATAAGCGATCCATATGTAAAATATCATCTCTATAAATTGCACGACTGTTTCAAGTACCAGAATATCACTCAAGATTTTGTGCTCTTCGGGAAGAGAGATAAAAAAACCACCTAGTGGAATCAAACTAGTTATGAGCTGCATAATCAGCGAAAACCAAATTGTCTTTGTCACCAAACTCTTTGTTGCTACCATGGTATATAATAGACGCATATTATATATTATATTATATTTGTGACATGAATTGTCTGTCGATTGTATCGAAAATGCTTGTCGCGGTATGATAAACAACCTCTAACAAATTTCTCACCTCATCCGCCTGAATATTTTCTTCAGCAAATCCGACACGAATAATACTCAAATCAATATGGGGATGTGGCTTCTGGAAACCGCAATAATTAAGACGAAGGACTTCTTCTGCGGAGCGCTTGTTCTCATAATAGTCCCGGTACAGTATGTATTCCAATACCTTACCCAACGTGTAATCTTCCCCTTGTAGAATAATATCGAACGAGTTGGGAATAGTGGTGGTGGATTTGGTGACTACACCTTCATCGTAAATGACTCCTTTGAATTTCGATAGTTTATTCTTCATGACATCTGCTGCTTTTTTCACAATGTCTATTTCTTCAAACTGTCCTACTGATTCGACTTTGAAGTCGAATGAGTCCGGCTTCGTGATTCGCTTGGCTTCCAGCAAGCGCCAATCTTTTTCCGCATAGGAAATGTCATCTTCGCTCATATTGTTGGTCTTCATTTCTTTCGCCATCGCGCTCCAGACATTTTCGATTTCTTGCTTGTCCGGAGTGGCTGCATAGGCACAAGACGACACCACGTTGAACGCACCGTCTTGCTTGGCGGTTCCCAAGTCAAACCGCAGCGATAGTTTGATATGCTCGCCGGGAATCGCGTCTGATATTTTTGGTCGCAACCGGACAATGTCGATATAATCACCCGTGATTTTGTCAGGCGGAAACAATTGCTCCACGCTTGGCGTGTCGCGCTGCTTTGCATTGGCATCGTCGCCGCCATTCGCATCGGCAGAGGCACTCGGGATATGCTTTATTTTGAAATCCGCTGTGGTGGCGTAAATAATTTCCTTCGTATCATTTCGAACATCTAGCTCAACAATGTATTCGTCAAGCGGAAACTCGGTATCTGTGATATGAATTGGAATACAACTGATTCTTTGCTTGATGAGTTCGTTATTCATGCGGGATGTATTTATCTCGATGGACGCGCGATTTTCCTCATAAGGCGCCGTTCGAAATACCACACAAGGAATTTCTGCTAACATAATGCGTCTGACCGCGTTTGCAATGCTGACGTTTACGTTTCCAAGTGTGAAGCGCAGGTATTGGTCATCCTGGGTCAAATCGGTTACAACGGGCTCCATGCTTTCTTATAATAGTATGGAACATAATTAAATCAATTTTATCAAAATTAGTTTAAACCGACAAATCTAAAAATAAGCAGAATATAATGAGTTCGATTTTTTACTATAGCAATTATTGTGATAATTGTAAGAGTCTTTTACAGATCATTTCGCAATCGGAAGTAAAGAATGACATTCATTTTATTCCTCTCGATAATCGTGTGAAGAAGCCTAACGGGGCAACATACGTAGTGCTATCGAATGGTCAAGAAATACTCTTGCCTCCTACCATTACGAAGGTTCCTGCGCTATTGCTTTTGAATCGCGGACATCGTGTTCTATTTGGTTCCGAAATAACCGACCACTTGAGACCTAAACAAGAGGCGCTACAACAATCCGCGACCCAAGACAACGGGGAACCTCACTCGTTTGCTCTTGGTTCAAATGGTTATGGTGTTGCGTCGGATAATTTCAGTTTTTTGGACCAGAACTCGGATGAACTTTCTGCGAAGGGAAACGGCGGAATGCGGCAGCAGCACCATTATGCCAGCATCGAGCATCAGGCGGACATCGAGACGCCGCCCGATACGTACACCGCTGACACGATAGGGTCTGTTTCGATGGAGCAGCTTCAACAAAAGCGAAACAGCGAGGTGAATTAAAGGAACAGATATTACAATGTTTTTTGTTTTGTAATATTTGTTGTAATATTTGTTTTGTAATATTTGTTGTAATAGTTTAAATAAAATACATATCTAATGTATTATGGATCAAAGGCAAATTCTCTCCGCGTTTAACGACCATTTTATGGAGTTTGTCGATGATGTTCAACTGGTGTTTCCTGATAACGATGACATTGCGACAGTAAAAACGTCGCTCGTGTCTTTTCGCAAGGCGAATCCGCGTCTAATCCTTTTGGCGTTCAAAGATTCCGTTATTGGTCCGTATCGGAATGAGATTTCAAAGGGAGATTTGAAGTTTTTCATTGACAAAGACTACAAACAGGATATGAGTGGTGTAGGGAGCGCCAAATTAATTTTAGAAAAAATCGATTGTCTTCGTGAACCCATACGAAATATGAAGAGCGAAGACCAGGAAAAGGTGATTAAATATATGCAAAATCTTGTGAAGTTATCAGACATGTATGCGCCCAATTAAATAATGAGAATCCCGTTATTGTTTTATCATTGCCATAGACGTTATTTTTAAATATAATAGAAATACTATGATTTAAAAATAAAGATATGAAACAGAGTATGTCCTCTGGTTCCAGTGAAAACAGTTCCGAGAAAAGTAATGTGACGGACAGCGCCGGCGACAATGCCAACGACAATGCCAACGACAGTGCCAACGACAGTGCCAACGACAATGCCAACGACAGTGCCAACGACAATGCCAACGACAATGCCAACGACAATGCTAACGACAATGCCAACGACAGTGCCAACGACAACGACTTTGGAAAAATAATTGCCGATTTTGTGAAAGATGTTTTGAATACTTTTCCCGAGATTGCCACTTCCTTAGACAATAATCTGCTATCCATTGCGAAAGGGGAAAATGTCACACCTGAATGTATTGGTGCGGTAAAGACCGAATGCCAGGCAGTGTATCCCGAACGGTTCTTTGATATTTTGTATCAAAACGAAAAAATCTTCGAACAAGACGTTCCGCTATTTCTGTTGCCTGGTATTGACTTCCGACCGCTGTGGAAAGAAAACATTAGCGACACGACCCGCGAGACGATTTGGAAGTATTTACAACTAGTCCTTTTTTCGGTGGTATCGAACATGTCTGACAGCAGTTCGTTTGGAGATACTGCGAAACTGTTTGAAGCAATCGATGAAGATAAGTTCAAGGCAAAGCTCGAAGAGACAATCTCGCAGATGCAGACGTGTTTTGACACCAGTGGAGCAACGGGCTTCGACGTCTCGGGCATTAACCTTGAAGACCTGCCTGATCCGGAGTCGTTACACGACCACGTTACGGGTATGATGGGTGGGAAGTTGGGAAGTCTAGCGCGAGAGATTGCGGAGGAGACTGCGAGCGAGTTCAAGGTTGACATGGAAGATGAGACATCGGTCGGAGACGTGTTCCAAAAGCTTATGCAGGAGCCTACAAAGTTGATGGGATTGGTTCAGAAAGTTGGTGGAAAACTGGACGAGAAAATCAAGACGGGTGAACTGAAGGAGAGCGAACTATTGGCCGAAGCAGGTGAAATAATGGAGAAGATGAAGGATATGCCTGGAATGGCAAATCTTCAGAGCATGTTCGGTGGTGGAGGAGGCGGCGGCGGCGGTGGAGCAAAAATGAATGTTGGTGCGATGCAAGCGCAGATGGAGCGTAATATGAAGTCGGCAAAGCAGCGCGAACGTATGAAAGAGAAGGCAACCAAAAAAAATGCGCAGGCAGATGCTCATGAAATGTCGGCAAGTGAGTTGGAGGAGGCGATGTTGGCTGCAAACGATGCGATTACATCGCTTTTGCGTTCGGAAGGTGTCAGCGATGAAGGAATCGAGAAGTTGGTGTTTTCAACCGGCGAGGCATATAAGAAATCGCGACCATCGGATGCACCAGGCGTGCCAAATGCACCAGGCGTGCCAAATGCACCAGGCGCGTCGGGTTCTAGCGGCGCGGGAAACAACGCAACCACAAATACTTCTGATACAGGGAAAAAGAAGAAGCGCAAAAAGAAAAAGGGGAAAGGGGGGAAATAAAAAATCCCTTCAACATATATAATGTCCAAGTTCTGGTTAGAAGATCCAGCAGTATTAATGAAACAAAATGAATTGACAAAATTATGGCCTTCTGGTATGAAAAGTATGAACGAAAAATTAAATGCGATAACCAGAATGACAATAATTTTCACGTTGCTTGCTTATGCTGTGACAAAAAAGGCAAAGGTGGTAATATCTGGATTCGTAACTCTACTAGCAATCGTTCTCCTGTATTATATCAAAAAAACCAACATGATACATAATTTGCGCGCGGTAGTCAAAAACGAAGGTTTTGGTAATCCGAGCCACATTAAGGAAATCGATGGCGGTGGTAGTAGCGGTGATGCCACGAAACCAACGCCAAAAAATCCGTTGATGAACGTGATGCTCCACGAAATACACGAGAATTCGTGTCGCAAACCGGCTGCGAAGTCGTTTCATCCAGTAGTTGAAAACGACATCAATGAGGCAACAAAAGAGTTCGTTTCTGGAAACTTCGACGACCCGAACATTCGATCCAAACTTTTTGATGATTTAGGAGATAGTTTTACGTTTGACCGTTCGATGCGTGCGTGGCATCCCACGGCAAACACACAAATACCGAACGACCAGAAAGGATTTGCTGATTTCTGCTACGGCAATATGGTATCCTGTAAGGATGGACACGAAACGGCGTGTATGAAATCCGCGCCTCATCGATGGATGAACAACTAAATGCTTGGAATTAAAAAATAAAAATATATAAAACCTATATATATATAACAATGTCCTCTGTATACGATTACACCTTTCACAAATCTTCTAGAATTGGACAGGATGAATGTGATAAGAGTCAGGACAACATTCAGAACATGGCGTCGTCCACTTATATGCTGGACCGGTTTATTCCGACATCGCCCACGTCGAATTTCGTGGACTTCGCCACAAGCCAGTTGAATATGAACTTTAAGGGTGGTTATCAGGTTGACGCTGGAGGTTCGAACATTGATACCAATTCGGCGCTATTCCACGGTGCTTTATCGAAACCGAAGTGTAAAATCAGCCTTATTGAGCGTCCGTTTGCCACAGTCCCTTATCTTGGTCGCGGAAAGAGAAACATCGTGGCCGAGTCGCAGATTTTGCAGGGAAACAATCAGGTGAACCGGAAGAGCGTGAACCCGTCGAGCGAGATTTCCTACCTGGGCTACAGCCAGACACCGTTGGTTCCTTCGCTCAAGTCGTCCATATCGAATCCTAAAAATCTTGTCGAGGGCGTGGCCGACAAGACTTGGGTTCGCGGCGGCGTTGCGTCGCGGGAGTACGCCCGCACGAACGATTATGTCAATACCCACAACTGAACATAGTAAGACCTCATTAATAAGAAGACCAACAATAAAAACTTAAAATAAAACCATCATTATTACATTATGTATGTTGATGACTTTATTTGCACCTATAAACAACACGAAGGCGAGAATCAGGAAAATGTATACCGAACCCAATTTTTACAAGCATTCGATCTCCAAACGTGGGATGATACAAAGGTAGAGGAGAGAATGTCTTCGTTGTACGAGACCATCAAAAATTTGGACGATATTGTCTTCATTATTAACGCGGCCAAAAAAAGCAAGGAATTAGAGATGCTTATATTATTTAGTCAAGCAGACGATGCCACTATATTCAAAATGCTTTTCAAATTTGAACTGTTCGATATGACACACAGATGTATTTGTGACGCCATTGCCACACAGAAGGTCGATGATGTCCATAAACAAGTTCTTGTTGACGCGCTTGCTAGTGAATAATTTAGAACCCACTTTTCAAAACTTTATAGTATCAGTTCAAAACTTTATAGTATCAGTTCAAAACTTTATAGTATCAGTTCAAAACTTTATAGTATTATTATAGTATATTACTATACAGATGACATCGACAAGGAATAATAATACACCAGGAAACTATGCCATGGAGCAGAGAGAAAATCGCATGAACGAGCAATACAAAAATTACGCTCATTCGCAACATGGAATGGCCTACCGCAACGAGACCCCGGCAGTTGGTATTCTCCACGGACAAATGCCCCGCGAGACCCTTTCGAAGAACCCGATTGAGATTGAATCGATGCTGTTCGGCATTAACTCCACAAATCTGGTGAATCCACAAAAACCCCCAACGCCGAAGCTCAAGACGCTTCCTGAGCGTAAATTCTTTGAACGCCCGACGTTGATAATGCCTAAACCTTTGGTGGTGGAAGCAAAGCAGAGACCGCTTCCTATGGCGTAGTGTCTTTATAAATGATTGTTAAAAACGTAATAAAAATAGTATGTTTAATACGTTTATAAGGCGATGTCTGAAACCAAAGGTGCCAAAATATTCAAGACAAAATGCTCGCAATGTCATAAGATTGAATCAGGTGGTGAGCACAAACAGGGTCCAAATCTTTTTGGTCTCATTGGAAGAGTTGCGGGAACCACGCCTGGATACTCGTTTTCCAAAGCAAATATCGATTCGAAGGTCTTGTGGAATGAAGACACGCTCTTTGATTACTTGCTTACACCCAAAAAATATATCAAAGGAACCAAGATGGTATTTGCCGGTATTAAAAAACCTGTGGAGAGAAAAGACTTGATTGCTTACATTGCTACTTTCCAATAATTTTTATACTTCATATAAGCTTACTCGCGGATTCGAACCACGGACCTTTGCATTACAAGTGCAATGCTCTACCAACTGAGCTAAGTGAGCGAGAAATGTTTTATGAGTATATTTTATCATTACCTAAGATAATCGCATTTTAAACGCATATAAATAAATATATTCGCTTAAAAATTATTTGTCATATTCTACGAGTAAAAGAAATGAAATATCCCCACGTGATATTTTTACGGGACTTGAAGTATTCCATTGTGGACCAGAAAATTCAAAATGCGAAAACTGCCGGATTGCTAAAATGTTCAATAACGATCACGTCGGACGCGAGCGATGTTGCGAAACTGTTTCGCGAAAATCACAATATTCTTGTGACATATGGAAGGTATAAAACCGAATACAATAGAGTGAAAGCACTTATACCAGAGAGATTACAAGCACTGTGGATACACGCCTCCTCGTTTGATAACATTGCCGAGTTTAATAGCAGCGTAAATTACTATTACATAAACCATGTTATTGGAAATCGCGCGGCAACGAGACCGAAATTCTCTATTTTCACAACCTGTTTCATGTCTTATGAGAAAATCTTGCGCGCATATGAGAGCGTGCGTTCGCAAACATTCATCGATTGGGAATGGGTCGTATTAGACGATTCCCCCGAAAACAAGCATTTCGAATATTTGCAAGAGATACTTACCGACCAACGGGTGCGTCTGTATAAGCGCGCGTCAAACAGCGGTATTATCGGAAATGTCAAGAATGAGGCGGTATCGTTATGTCGCGGAGAATACTGCATTGAACTCGACCACGACGACAAAATAACCCCTTCATGTTTAGAAGATGCGGTTGGTGTTTTCGAGGCACACCCTGATGTAGGATTTATTTACATGGATTTTATCAACATGTTCGAAGACGGCTCTCCTACACGTTATATGAACGATGTTATTAGCAAGGGCTATGGCGGATACTACGCGATGAAATACGATGGGGAATGGCACTATGTTTTTATTACACCAAATATCAACAACATTTCTCTCTCAAACTTGGCGTGCTGCCCGAATCATCCGCGCATTTGGGAGCGCCAAACCCTGTTGGACATTGGAAACTACTCTGAATTGCTTCCGATTTGCGATGACTACGAACTTCTCCTTCGCACATGCACCAAAACCAAGGTAGCAAAGATATGTAAGGTCGGTTACATCCAATACATGAATGATGGAGACAATAATTTTTCGATCATTCGACAGGATGAAATAGCGCGTCTTGGAGCGGAATGTATAAGACCACACTACGCGCGCATGCACAACATCAATGGGTCTATGAAAACGATGAACGCGTATGAAGACCCGCAGTTTGAATGGAACCACTCGAATATTTGGGAGCGCGAACATTACCACCATAAGTATTCGAATTATCGGTTATCACCTGATTATGATGTGCAAGTTTTGGTGATGGGGGGAGAAAGGTTGCGTAGGTCGGATGTCCGAAAATATATCAACGAATCGAGAACGGAGGTATTCGTGATAGATTCGAACAATGACATCGCGGCACTGACGAGTTTAGCAGATACACTGGGTTATGGAGATGTTAGGTGTTGTAGTCTCTCTTATGGTTCTAAAAAGGATTTGTTGCGATACTTTGAACTGATGTGTCGTGTATGTAATTACACAATCATTCTGGAATGATGTTTACATCACAGTATTTCAATCACATTATTTTTCTCTCGCGAGATGTATATATGGCTTTCACGAGATATCATGATGAACCTTGTAGAATGGAAAAGCAGCTCCAAGAATTAACCGGTCCTGGTAGGTATGTGCTCAACGTTCCTGGTCAGGGCGAGAGCCCTTGTTTCATGGAAGACCCCCATATACGAATGGAGAAATGGGGCGCAAATCTTATGAAGAACAGCATCAATCTGGAAAGTGACTTGCGCGGTCTTACTAGGAAAAACAACAGGGATATTGTCGACCAAAATCGGCACACAACAAGGTCGGCTAAGGGTAAAAAACTCAGTTTTCCCGTATCCGCTGCTTGCACCGATCAATCGCGCGCGACGCATCCGGCTTGGATGTTCAAGGATTTAGAACAGACGAAATGGGATTACACGCATCTTGACCCGCGAGAGAATACCTGCCTTCCATTTCAAAACAACTTAAGCACGCGCATGTTAGAACGAGACCACTTCGTGCCGAAATATCCGAATGTCTCCAATTAGTGTTTGTGTCCCATATTATTTGTATCCCATATTATTTGTATCCCATATTATTTGTATCCCATATTAGAGAAATCTTAGTGATAATATTATATATTATTGTATATATAATGGCACAGCTTGCGATACCTCTTTTGGCATTAGGTGGATTTTATGTTATTGCCAATAACCATAATAAAGATGATGAAGACGATGAGTCTGAAAAAAAGAATGTCACCGAGGGATTTATCAACACACCAGTAATCAATTATCCTGTAGCGGAACCGATTAACAAAAGCAATGTAAAATATTTTCCTGCTGCCAATCAGACAACCGATAAGTGTTTCGACCAAAATGTTTCGGAATCGGTAATGCGAAACAATCCGAAAGAATCGGTAGGTTCGGGAAAAGTCCCGCAAATGTCCCTCACGGGTGCTAACATAAATACTTCTGATTTTAAACATAACAATATGGTTCCGTTTTATAGCGCAAAGAGTAATGGTGCTTCGACCTCTTCTGACGTAGCCGAGATGAGACTAGACAACATGCAAGGTGGTGGTTCGCAGGCGTTCAAGAAAAAGGAACAGGCACCACTGTTCAAACCACAAACGAATATGCAGCACGCGCACGGCGCTCCTAATATGAGCGACTTTCTTCAATCCCGCGTCAACCCGAGTATGCGAATGGCAAATATCAAGCCGTGGGAAGAGCAGCGGGTTGCTCCTGGACTTGGCAAAGGTTACAACACGGAAGGTGGCATCGGTTTCAATAGTGGCATGGAGGCGCGTGAATCGTGGCAACCCAAAACCGTGGACCAACTTCGCGTTGCGTCCAATCCCAAGCAGAGTTATGGTTTGGCAGGGCACGAAGGTCCTGCGAATTCGATGGTCAAGGAGGCAGGAAATATTCATACACAAGGGCGCGTCGAGAAGTATAGCCAAGACACTTATTATACTCTGGGACCTAGTCGTTGGAACACAACAACGGGAATTGAAAAGGCACAAACCGCGCGCGGTGTGGAGGTCTTGCGCGATGTGAATCGCCCTGATACCACAGAGGAGTATTATGGTACTGGTGCGGTCCAGGACGGACAGGCCAGTTACGCAAAGGGTAAATATCAGATTCCGCGCAGACCTGAGTTACAAGCAAACAGCGTGACGAATGTATCGGCGGCAGGTAAACGCGGTGCCGGACAGAACGACTATGGTGTTCAAGGTTTTGTCCCCCTGCCGACAAACCGTTCCACCATGAAACAGCCCGATGGTTTTGGTGCTGTTCGTGGATTGGCACACGCGGCGATTGCCCCGCTGCTTGATGTGCTACGTCCTTCCAGAAAGGAAAACACTATCTGTAATATCAGGGCAAGCGGAAATGCCGGAACGTCCGTCTCAAACGCCCGTGTCCATAATCCAGGCGACCGCACAAAAACAACGCTGAGAGAGACAATAGAGGGGGCAATTGACTTGAACTATCTTAATTATCAGGGTCGGACTACAGAGGGGTATTCCGTTTCGGAACACCAACCAACAAATGTCCAACGCGACACAACAAACGTTCATTATACAGGAGCAGCAGGACCGAGCGCGCAGAAGGCTAACCAGACATACGACGCCGCATATCGTCAGCGGAATAACGAGAACAAAACGCACGAGAACCGACCAAATCAGGGGGGAACACAAATGTTCAACCAACAAGAAAATATTCGGATTGGGCGTGTCGACGCCGACCGAAACAACAATCGCATGTATGTGCCTGGCGTGGGCACTTCGATCATTCCGTCGGCACAGACGCTGGGCGCCGCCAAGGTGCCGCAAGGATACGACAGCACATTGAATAGCGATCGTATGAACCCCGACATTCTCACCGCGTTCAAACAGAATCCTTACACGCAGAGCCTACAGAGTGTCGCGTAAGACGCTCCATTGGTTTCACTAAAAATTTATACATAACACTATCAAGCGATATGTATAAAATACATAAAATACATAAAATACATAAAATATATTACTCCATTATCAGTTAAGAACAAACTAGAAAACCTCGATATATGTCTCTTTCTATACATGCCGATATTTATAGAAAAGTTGAGTATTTTTTGACTTCCCAAAAAATACCAAACATAATTTTCCATGGTCCACACGGCGGTGGTAAGCGAACTCTGGTAAACGACTTTGTTGAGAAGATATATGACAACGATAAGGAAATGACGAAGGCATATGTGATGAACGTCAATTGTGCGCACGGAAAAGGCATAAAATTCGTAAGAGAAGAGCTCAAGTTTTTCGCAAAGACGCATATAAATTTGAAAGGGCGGGGGCATTTCAAAACAATTATTTTGTCCAATGCCGATAAACTCACCATCGACGCCCAATCTGCCCTGCGACGATGCATCGAATTATTCAGCCATACGACCAGATTCTTCATCATTGTTGAAAATCGTTATAAGTTGCTCAGACCAATCCTCTCGCGGTTCTGCGAGATTTATGTGCCACTTCCTCTGATGAACGATAAATCCTTTAATTTACACAATTATGTTACACAAAAAAGTTTCCAACCGCACAAGTGTGCCACAAATCGAAAGAACTGGTTAAAAAAGTTTATGAATGGATTAAACATCAACGATTATACCGAATTGGTTCAATCATCCATCTTGTTGTATGAAAAAGGGTACACCGGATTAGATATTATGTATTATTTGGAGAATTCGAATATGGAACTGGAGAGAAAATACCATCTATTATTGACATTTCATAAAGTTAAGCGTGAATTTAGAAGCGAAAAACTTCTTCTGTTGTTCATGCTCAATTTCATTGTTTTTCGTTCTGAAACTGATTTAGAAAATATTTCATTTATGTAAATGGATGATTATTCGATGTCTAGTTTGGGTGAATCAAAAAACGAGTGGTGTGCTCGTTTAGTAAACATCCTTACTCCCGCAGTAATTGATGGACTCAAGTCTATTTTCAAAGAGGCTTTAGAGCTATGCGAAGAGAACGATGAACATGACAAGTATCTGATGACGTTCCAGACATTTCTCTCCCGCATACCCAAGTGGAATGATTCTATTATCGGCGAAGAGCGTGCGAGGATTGAAACGTTTACCAAGTGTGGTTATCTAGAAGAGTTGATCACATGCGTCCACGTTATACAATTGAAGGCTCTCACATGCGTCCGCGTTGGACAGAAGCAAAAGAAGATCGATATTGATATTCCATCTGCCGATGTTTTCATTCACAAGGTGTACATCAATGTCGCAAGAAAGCTATACACAAATGTCTACCTATTTGAAGCCGAGTTGGCCCCACTTGACCTTCAAAAAAACAACCGGCAACTCGAACTGTTTGCGCAAGAGAGTATCCTCAACACAATTCGCGACACGATGCCTGTAGAAAGCATCCTCAGAGCATACATGGACGAGACCGAAGAAGAGGAGGTCGACATCAAGGAGGAAATCATCGAAGAAGAGGTGCAAGAAGAGGTGCAAGAAGAGGCGGTGCAAGAAGAGGCGGCGAATGAGAAGTCGTTGCCAATCGCAAGTGAACCCGTAACAGGAGCACCAGCACCAGGAGCACCAGCACTAGGAGCACCAGCACTAGGAGCACCAGCACTAGGAGCACCAGCACTAGGAGCACCAGCACTAGGAGCAGCGCCTATGTCGGATGTGAATATGATTATGAATGATATCGTGTCAGAGACAATGCAATCAATTCCCTCGCAAACAGAAAACATCTCATTTTCGAATACTGATAAAGCGCAGGATACTTTAGGAAACGAGACACTGGTATCCGCACCAAAGACAATTGAACGGTTGGAGCAAATCGCATTAGATGGGGCACAAAAAAGGCGCGATGAGGAGGCCGATGATGACGACGAGGACGATGATTACGAGGAGAGAATTACAATTGGCGGCAATGTAAATATCGATACGCTGGATATTAATGATATGAACGCGCCGTCGTCCAGACCGCCCATTGTTTTAGATGATATAGAGTTTTTGTAATAATGCGTTGAATGGTTGACAGTTTTGTAACACGATATTTTAATGAAGAATCACTTTAGTATCGCAGGACTTATTGCGTTTGTATTTGTTATCGTGAAATTTCTTGAGATGAGATTTGTATTGAAGGAGGCAAAACCGGTAAAGGAAATTACGCGCGATACACTTGTTGTCTACATCAGTTCGGTTTTGGCTTTATTTGCGATTGAACAAGTAGACGCATCCGACATCGGGAAACAAAGTGGTGCCGGTGTCTTTGTGGGTGCCCCAGAATTTTAGAATCAGCAAATATTATTTGTCTTTGTATAGGTATATATGGAAACAGAACGGGAAATATTAATGTTTTATCAAACGTCCCTTAGAAACGTTGGTCTTTACACATCTATATCGTTTGCGCTGTTGGCTTCAAGCAGATTTTACAGAGAGAAAAACAAGGCATATAATGTTTTGTTTCTTCTATTGAGTTTGTCCATATTATTTTGTGCGATTTCGCTATGCAAATACTTGATTGATGATCTGAAATCGATGAAGGCAAACTTGGACGAGACAAAGTATTTGAGCAAATGGCAAACAATCCCCCAAGCAATATTATACATTGATATTGCGATAGGATGTATTATAACATTCACTTTGGTGAAAGAATTGTATAAAAAATGATCTGAGTTAATTTGTCGAAACACTATTTGACAAATTAAGTAAAAAGAGTAACCAACCAATTACTGGTGGCTGATAAGCGCGTCAATATTCATTATTTTTTGCTTGTTTATTTTCTTTTTGGAAATATGGTATCTGTTGAAATACTCATTTTGGATTACTTTCGCAGGAACGTGATTGTGAACCGTTCTAGCAATCATCTTGTATAATTTGAAATCAGGATATCTCTCTTCACCATTGTTCTTGTAGAGTATGTTGCGTCCCTTGTCGTCAAGACACCAACCGGTCATTATCTCAACAATGGTTGATTTCATTTCAGTTTCATCATCCAACAACATGTCATAAAGTGCGCAACCCAATCTACACAAATCAAAACTAAAATTGGGTTCAACCCGTCGCTTATTTGTATCGATGTATGGTTCGAAATTATATTGAGTTGCGGCATCGCCCTTCGAATGGTATGAATCGCTACACAATAGATTCCCGCGGAACTTATAGACTGCCCGCCCGTAGTCAATTATTTTGTATATTTTACCAAATGTAGGCACCTTGTAATGCCTGCCGTCGTGCTTGTAGAAGAGGTATTGTTTGTCCGTCTTCACATACATAATGTTGTTCGTATGTAAATCGTTGTGCGTGAGTCCAAACACTTTTTGATATGTGATTAGCATCATGAGGATTTGCGTGACAATCGAACCAAACTCTTCATCGGTGACATCTGTGCTAGACATGAAAGAGTCGAGGGTTTGTTCGCATCGCTCAAGCGCAACCACTTGAATTGGAAAAGAATGGATTTTCACGAATGCTTCGTCTTCCGAGGCAGTAGACAGCGACAAACCGTCAAGCGTGCTTTCGCTTTGAATGGAACCTGTTTCCGACCCCAGCGTGTTCGACGAACGCGATGAACATCTCGACGATTCCGAGGAGGCGTTGGATGACTTGGTTGTGTTTGCACTCGGCGCGGTCGTCGCCTTCTTCGTTTCTTGGTGAGGCGAATCGTAGAGCAACGCCGCAGAAATATCACCAGACACGTGGGCGGAATTATCCCCCGAAGAACTGTCCGTAGATACCTTTCCCATTCCCGTTCCCGGTGCAAATATGCCATCGAATTGAGAAAGATCGAGTTCACAGATATCCGATAACTCGAGAATATTTTCGTCGTCTTTTGCGGACAACACTTTGATTGGCTCCTTATAATCTCGCGTATCACGATTCATCAAGTCGTATTGAAAATTATCATCAAATACATACAAATTTCCGCGATTTTCGTGAAATGGTTTGCAGTCTTGTAAGTAATCAATGTCGTCGCCAATATTGAATAAAAAGTCATTTTTAATCCCTAGATACGAACCGTAAAAATCGATGCCGTGCACGAATCCCGACTCTTCGAGCATGGTGCTTGTGAGATATGTGAAAAAACTATCGACATACGCAGCGTTGTTTGTATCGCGAACCTTTGCGGCGCATTGTTCCTTTTCCATAAAAGATGGTAGTTTCAAAATATTATTATCAGACAAATCATACTTCGAACACATGTATTTAATTGGATCCAATAAAGGAATTAATTTGAAAAATACGTTTCTTTCGCACACAAAGCCATCTGCGCTGTCACGGTTTTCAAGTTCGACCAAATACTTATTTTCTGTGCTCTTTTTAAGAATTTTTTTCAGCTTTAGTTTGTGATTCAAATTAATGTTTTTAAAATTGGTTTCATTTAGAGTAAAAAATCTTTGATAAACAGGTATATAATTCTGTGGACATTTCATATTTAAAAGTTCAGTATTTTCAAAACTCTCAAAGAGAGTATTATTGTCATTTTTCTGATAAGAAAAGTCCATAGTTGTGGATGATATAATTTCCCTAAAAATCTAACTCATTCACATACATATGCGGATAAAGTGTTCGAATTATTTCTGCTCTCTTTTTACATGACCTTAGAATTAAAGAAGTTTGATATGTCGCATATAAGCTTCAGACCCGACGAAAATAAGGGTCCCGTGGTGGTCCTCATCGGACGTCGAGACACAGGAAAAAGTTATCTCGTGCGAGACCTTCTATATCATCACCAAGATATCCCCATCGGAACAGTGATATCGGGTACTGAAGCAGGAAATGGATTTTATGGAAGTCACGTCCCTAAATTATTCATTCACGATGAGTACAACACCGCCATTATTGAGAATATATTGAAGCGTCAGAAAACCGTCTTGAAGCAGGTGAAAAAGGAGATCGAACATTACAAGAAGTCAACTATTGACCCGCGCGCTTTTTGCATTCTAGATGATTGCTTATTCGACAACTCGTGGACCAAGGACAAGATGATGCGGTTGCTTTTCATGAACGGCAGGCACTGGAAAATTATGCTTATCATCACTATGCAGTATCCATTAGGTATACCTCCCAATTTGCGGACAAATATCGACTATGTGTTTATACTGCGCGAACCCTACATTTCCAATAGGAAAAGGATTTGGGAAAACTATGCCGGAATGTTTCCCACATATGAGAGTTTCGCACAGGTAATGGACCAATGCACCGAAAACTTTGAATGTTTGGTCGTGGACAACAATGCCAAGTCTAATAACCTACAGGACCAGATTTTTTGGTATAAGGCACAACCACACGGAGACTTCAAACTCGGTTCGAAAGAGTTCTGGGAAATATCGAAGGATCTTCATTCTGACGATGAGGACGACTCATACGACCCCAACTCGGGGCGAAAGCGCGGTCCCAAAATAAATGTGCGGAAGACTCGGTGGTAAGAAGTAGTATGTTCAAATTTTAGCAGCAACACACTTGTTTGCTTTGATAAATTCGTCCTTGTCAATCGTGTATATGAAAGCGCAGCAGTGCGACTCTGGCATTCGGTGCTTCGAACAATAAACGTTTTCGCAGCGACATTTCCCCATCATCATCTCTACCTGGTTCACTTTTTTCGCACAACCTTGAAACGCACACTTTTGTTTCGGCACACCTTTTCCCGAGGCAATATGGTTGGTCGCACTTTGTTCCCGCATACTTTGGATGGGCGCACTCTGTTGCGGCATTCTAGTTATTTACATATACTACTAGGGATTATATGTAAATTCAATTTTTTAGTTTTTCTTAATTTATGTTCTTCACGGGGTAATTATAGGTTTCACGCCTGCTTATTCCCCTTGTCCGCTTCCTCAGCACCCTCAGCACCCTCAGCACCCTCAGCACCCTCAGCACCCTCAGCATCCTCAGCACCCTCAGCATCCTCAGCATCCTCAGCACCCTCAGCATCCTCAGCACCCTCAGCACCCTCAGCATCCTCAGCAATGTTCACTAACACAGTCTCCTTCTCCTTCGGTTCTGAAACACCAGCATCGGTCAGTCTGCTGAGACCGTGGTCGGAATTCTTATGGTCAATCACCACATCTTCATCCTCGAACAACTCCTTTCGAACATCAGCAACCGTGACCTCTTCGCCCATACCAGTCTCCATGTTGTTGACGTTGTTCACACTCACCAATTGACCATTCTCGTCCAAGGTCTGCGTAAGCACGTTGCCGCTCTCGAGCGCCTTCTTCTTGTTCTCCTCAATCGCCTGCTCCTTCGTTTCACGCATCCGCTTGTCAAACTCAACCTTGGCGTTCTTCTCGTTCGCCTGCTTCTCGTGCATGAGCTGGTTGAGTTCGTCCTCCAGATACTCGACGCGCCCCGTCTTGTACGCCTCGGGGTGGTACGGCATCCACATACCGACCGGACCCACAAAAACGTCGTGGTTCGGGTCCACTTCGCGAAGCATTTTACATCTCAGTTCAGCCTCTTGCTGACTCGGATAAGAACCGCGCACCTTCAATCCACGAACGCTCGTCTGGAATCCATTCTCCTGATTGAATGCCTCGTCCAACTTGGTCTCGTTCGAGTCCATAAAGTTCTTGAACTCATCCTCTAGATTCGTGGCAAACAGATTATCCCGCTCCTCTTTACAGAACTCCTCCAAATCCTTGGTGAGATCGTCAAAGACAAGATTATACTTGAACGAGAGAAAACTCAAGAATTGTGTATATTTAGACAATGCCTTGGACATTTCCCACTGCTTTAGGAATTCATTGAAATTATAAAGTCGGCGGTCGTTCAGAATCTTCTCCGGAGAGAGAAACGATACGCAAACGAATTTTTGTCCGGCAACTACCTTGTCCTCATCTAACACATCGACATACTTCTTGTTCTCGGAGCCGTCAATGTCCAATCTACATTCGATTCCCTCCGGTCTGGTTGTCGTGTTCGAAGTGTCGCTCATATAGGAATATTAATCCTCATAAACTTTAAGTGATTTCAATCGACATATTATATTTTTTTCTTTTTATTAAATATAAGAATGAGCATTACTGATATTGTCAACGATTTCGATCTTGGTGAACTTTTGAAGCGCGCGATCAAATACCTTGTGGAGGGTATCATGGTGGCACTTGCTGCCTTTGCCATCCCGAAGCGCTCGCTCGACCTTGATGAGGTTGCCTTCATCGCGCTCACCGCGGCCGCCACCTTTAGCATTCTTGATACGTTCGTCCCGGCTATGGCCGTGGGTGCTCGCTCGGGCGCTGGGTTCGGCATCGGCGCCAACCTTGTCGGTTTCCCCAAACTCGGGTAAGCATAAACTCGGTTAAGCATAAACTCGGGTAAGCATAAACTCGGGTAAGCATAAACTCGGGTAAGCATAAACTTGCCTATAAACACGAAAAATACCAATAAATATAATATAGATTTGAATATAGTTATCAAATCTATATTGTGGGAATGAACTCCCAGTCGAGTTCGTTACATATTTTCCTCCATATTTCGTCTTGTTCGATTCGCTTTTCACGGTCCTTTAGCATTGGGAAGAAAGGCAGGAATTCGCGCTGGTCGAGCAACTCGCACAACTTGTAGACCGTATAGTAGTAGTTTAAGAAGTTCACTCGATCTTCCGGGCAATATTTCGCATAAGGGCCTTGGATTTCCATAAAAAGATTGCACAGCGTGTCTTCGAGTTCCGGACTCATAATGGGCGGTTTGATTCCCAACTTGTCTTTGATAAAGGGAATGTGCTCGTAATATTTGTTGTAGCCCAACCGCTTTAGTATCTCTTTCGCGCGCTTGTTGGTGATTTGTTCGAGGCCGATTCGTTCCTTTTTGATTTGCAACTTGATATTCTCGAGCACTTCGTCGGGTATTTGCGTGGTCTCCTTGGCTTGGAACTGCGCGATTACCTCTCTGAAATGGTTGATTCTTTTGTAAGCATAAAAGCAGACCTCTTTGGGAGGTTCTTTATACGAGGGTTTCTCATTTTCTACAAGGTATTGGATCGTGGAAGAACAATTATTGCAAACAAGTTGTCCCTCGTGCACAATCGGAATCATCTCGCCTTGGTGGCAAACTTCGCAAATGTCCGTCTGAACCACATAATTGCCAATGTCCATAAAGCTGTCGTCGATGTTTGCAAGAAATTTCTTCACATTGCTGTGCTCCTTTTCATCCTCCTTCTTGCTTGGTGTTTCCGTTTTGAAAAAGGTGTTGAGAACCGTTGTTTTGTTTGTGCCCTCCGCGACCTTCATTTTATTCTCGAAATAACCGAATACTAACTCCGAGTTGTTTAGCAAATAATTTCTCTCGCGCCCTTTGATTTCCCGGAGCGTCCTCTTGATGTCTTCCATCCTATCTTTTGTTTCTAACTCTGCTTCGACGGACATCTTATTTCGTTGTAGTTTTTTACGAAGTGACCTTTGCTCTTTGCGAAGAGACGGGACGACCACCTCTTTTTCGCGCCGCAATTCATCGACGATTTCTTGATGTTTTCCGTCGAGGGTAGTGATGGAATTGTTTTCGACCAGTATCTTTCTTGTATTTTTCTGTTTAAATTTAGGCATATTAACAATACCTTTTTATTAGTGTTTAATTGAATATACTTCCAGTTATTGTTTTCTTGCTTTTAATTTAATGGATACAGTTCGCATTAATACCCCAGAAGATTTAGAAGTCGATTGTATCAAACTCCAGAAAATGGCCTTCATTTTTAACGCCGTTCAATCGGGTTGGAAGGTTTCCATGAAAGATGACACCTATATTTTCACCAAAAAACATCAGGGTAAGAAGGAAATTTACCTTGACACCTATGTGAAATCGTTTATTGAGAAAAACATGGACATAAACAAAATTAAGAATAGCATCGACAATTAGCATCGACAATTAGCACCGACAATCAATACACGATATTTATGGAGTATTTCGGAGTATTTCCATAGTATTTTTTGATATTTCAACAATGTTTTAATGATTAATAGTATTTTTAATCATTAATTAAATCTTTTTCGTAATTTTTTTTTCTTTAGCAATATTATAACAATGGGAGGTGGATTAATGCAACTCGTAGCCTACGGCGCTCAGGACGTTTACCTTACCGGCAACCCGCAGATCACCTTCTGGAAGGTGACCTACCGTCGCCACACCAACTTCGCGATGGAGTCGATCGAGCAGACCTTCAACGGCCAGGCCGATTTCGGCCGCCGTGTCACCTGCACCATCAGCCGCAACGGTGACCTCGCGTACCGCACCTACCTTCAGGTCACTCTTCCGGAGATTAGCCAGGACCTCAAAAATTCAGGCTCTAGTGTCTACGCTCGCTGGTTAGATTTCCCGGGTGAGCAGATGATCTCGCAGGTCGAGGTCGAGATTGGTGGCCAGCGCATCGACCGCCAGTACGGCGACTGGATGCACATCTGGAACCAGCTCACCCTTTCCAAGGAGCAGGAGCGTGGCTACTACAAGATGGTTGGCAACACCACCCAGCTCACCTACATCACCGACCCGACTTTTGCCGATGTTGATGGCCCGTGCAACGTTGATTCTAACGGCACCGTCCCAACCAACGTGTGCGCCCCGCGCAACACCCTTCCGGAGACGACCCTCTACGTGCCGCTCCAGTTCTGGTACTGCCGCAACCCGGGTCTTGCCCTTCCGCTCATTGCCCTCCAGTACCACGAGGTCAAGATCAACCTCGATCTTCGCCCGATTGATGAGTGCCTCTGGGCCGTCAGCAGTCTTGCCGGCGCTTCTACTAAGGTATCCAAAGCCTACCAGCAGTCGCTTGTTGCCGCGTCGCTCTACGTCGACTACGTGTTCCTGGACACCGACGAGCGTCGCCGCATGGCGCAGAACCCGCACGAGTACCTGATTGAGCAGCTCCAGTTCACTGGCGATGAGTCGGTCGGTTCGTCCTCGAACAAGATCAAACTCAACTTCAACCACCCGTGCAAGGAGCTCGTCTTCGTTGCCCAGCCGGACGCGAACGTCGACTACTGCGCGTCCCTTGAGTCTTCGGATACTCTCCTCAAGAAGACCCTCGGTGCTCAGCCGTTCAACTACACCGATTCGATCGATGCGCTCCCGAATGCTATCCACGCCTTCGGTGGTCCGAATTCCCTTAAGGGTTCGAATGGCTTCATTGGTACATCGGGTCTCTTCCAGGACCAAGGTGCTGATGACCTTGTCAGCACCAGCAACGACCACCACGACAACTTCGGCGTTGATGGCGATGATGGCTCGACCCTCTCGGATGCCGGCACCTTCGTGCTTGCCGAGACCGCGCTTGACATGCACTGCTGGGGCGAGAACCCGGTCGTCACCGCCAAGCTTCAGCTCAACGGCCAGGACCGCTTCTCGGAGCGTGAGGGCACCTACTTCGACCTCGTCCAGCCGTACCAGTTCCACACCCGTGCCCCGGACACCGGCATCAACGTCTACTCGTTCGCGCTTCGCCCGGAGGAGCACCAGCCGTCGGGCACCTGCAATTTCTCGCGCATCGACAACGCGACTCTTCAGCTCGTCCTGTCGAACGCCACCGTCGAGAGCACCAAGACCGCCAAGGTCCGCGTGTACGCCACCAACTACAACGTCCTTCGTGTTATGTCGGGAATGGGCGGACTTGCGTACAGCAACTAAGTAATATATGGGTTTTACGACTTATTAATATAGTTGTTGATTATGATTTAAAGACCATGTTATAATTATATATTATACTATGTTCTCAGAATTTGAAAAGATTATTTCAAAAGATGATGGTTATTACATTCAACACGGCAAATACTTTGGAAGCATAAGAAACGTTCTGTATCTTATTGAAAACAATAATACGATGGAACGATACTACAAGATGACATATGATAAACATAATAAACTTTTCGTTATACTTTCCTGTGAAGATGCGGAAATAATAAAGAATTACAAGCCGTTTCGACCGCTCTGGGTAAAACGAGGATATCATATTGTCGCGAATTTTCCTAATAATCAGAAGATACGAATGGTTGATTTTGTGGCAGCCAATATGGCGCTGGGTACAGAATTCAAATATACGTGCGACACGTATGATTTCCGGAGACATAAATATCAGAATATTGGCAATGATAAAAAAATAAAGGAGACAAAACGCGTGACTACAAATGAAAAAGTTGACTCGTTGGAAAAGATATCCGCACTCGAATTACAACCATTCCAATTACAACAATTCGAGTCACAAGCTCAGCCATTACCACCATGTAGTAAAAACGAAAGTATTATTGAAAATGATAACGGTTTCCGTATGAATGCTGGTAGATATTCAGGGCAAAGACGAAACGTTCTTCATTTAATTCAAAATACTATCACCAACGAGCGTTACTACCAGATGAGTTGTAACACTGAAAACGATATGTTTACCCAACTTTCTTGCGAAGATGTTGGATTTATTAAGGCGATGACACCTCGAAAAGTATGGACGTTTAACAAAATGCTCGGATATGTTGCTGCTGAAATGGAAAATAAAAAGCATTACCTTCACCGGTTCGTCATGAAGAACCAACATCCAAACGATGATAAACTCATCGACAAAAAATTCTCGATCGACCACATCAATCGTGACAAGTTGGACAATCGTCGCTCAAATCTGCGCTTCGCCACGCAGAGCGAACAAAATGCCAACACTAATAAGCGGTCCCGTAAATACAACGCAAATCCACTTCCAGACGGATTGACGCAAGCGATGCTCCCCAAATACGTCGTTTATTATCACGAAATCTACAACAAGGAGAAAAATCTCACCCGCGAGTTCTTCAAAATCGAAAGTCACCCCAAATTGGACAAACCTTTCATGAGTTCCAAATCACGCAAAGTATCCCTCATGGCCAAACTGGAGGAGGTCAAACAAAAACTACATAAATTGGAGAAAAACATTATTGAGGAAGAGGACCCCGATAAGCTGCCGCAATACTACCGCATCAACCAAATGCGTGGCGCACCGCACCTTGTGTATGAGCGCCGCCTCGACGACCGGCGCTACGGACTCAACATGAAACTCAAAGCAGGCTCGTCTATTCAAGACGAACTGGAGAGATTCCAAGAGAAACTCAAGAATAAATACCCTGAGTTGGCTGAGTAATAGAATCACATTTCTAGAATCATATTTTTCCATCAAAAATATGATATATGGATACAACTTAAATATACACACTTATATAGAAGCATATGCAAATCTTCATCAAGACGCTTACCGGAAAGACCATCACGCTCGACGTCGAGGCATCGGATACCATTGAAAACGTGAAACAGAAGGTTCAAGACAAGGAGGGTATTCCGCCCGACCAACAGCGCCTCATTTTTGCGGGAAAACAGCTTGAGGACGGAAGGACGCTTTCGGACTATAATATCCAAAAGGAGGCAACGCTTCACCTCGTCCTTCGTCTTCGTTAGTTGTTAATAACGAATTTAGTTTGTCTCATAATAACTATGATATTTTGTAGTTATTATGACATCATTACGGGTTCTGTGACCTTAATTTCATAGTGGTATTTTGTTTGCGGCTCGATTTTCGTGTTCCTTGTGTATTTGCCTTCGTCTTCGACTTGGCCTTCGTCTTCGACTTCGCCTTCGGTTTCGCTTTGGCGGTCGTGCTCCGTGTAGTCATCCGTGTGATTTCCGTGTTTAACCCCAACTCCTTTATTACCTTGGAAATGAGATTGCGTTCATTCTTCAGTTTGGACACGAATTTTTTCTTCTTTTTTACGTCCACAAGTGGTTCGGAATTTTTATCAACAGAATCGGTCTCTAACCGCCACAACTCGTCTTCAAACAAGACATCGTAATAATTTGTGTATTTCTCTGTTTGTTTGTCGAACTTGTCATAATTTTGTAATATGATGCCGATAAATTCATCCTGGATCGGTTGTTCCGTTTCAAAATCTTTGAAATAGTTCTTATTAAACAAGATGAAATCATACATTTTATACTTAGTTTGGTCCTCTTCTAATTCGTATTCCTCGTCGATAACATAAGAGGCCACTTTGTTTTCATGATATTCAATCGCAAGTGTCACCGCAACAACTACATTGGCTGTTATTTCTTTCGCCCCTGCTTTCCGAAGCATCGTATTAGGATCAACCGGTGCAAACACAATATCTTTGATTTTCCCAGCGTTGGTCTCTGAAACAGACGTCGCAATATAAAGTCCATCATCCTTATCCCTGACGTGTCGCCCTACAATCCAATTAACTTGAGATCTTTTCAATGTCACATCTTTATTAGAGAACGCAGAAACAATCCGTTTGGCTTCTAGAACCGGTTGGGTAAAATAATGATTATAATTGGTCAATAATCCGGCAGGTTCCAACGTTCCAATTTCTCTCATCTTTTCTAACACATTAAAAACATGCGACCAATAATATGTCTCATCGCCCACCTTTTCGCTATACGATAACTGTATGTATGATTTTATATCGTCGAATGTCTTGGCATTTTTGGCATTTTTGGCATTTTTGGCATTTTTGGTCCCCTTTGTCTTGGTAGTATCAGTATCCTGCTTACGAATCCGAATCCTGGCATAATAATTTCCGTGCAATCGTATCGAATTGGTTTTCCCTTTATGATAATAGATTTCCACTATATCGTAGTTGTCGCTCAATACACGACCAGTTGGTTTTACCAACTTCTCGATGAAATATGCCTTGCTACCTTTTTTGAAGAGGTTCTGTTTTTGCGTGAGTTTTCTCTGAATCATGATGCCTTCTTTCACCTTGACATGATCCCTTCGATACTGTAACACTTCTTGCCTAGTGCTCTCTTTCAAAAACTTTGTTTTGAACTCGCGAGTATTTTTTTTGTTTGCAACGAAAAAATGGTATCCTTGTTCGGGTGCTGGAGTTTGTACACTTATAAAGTCGAGAACGAACTGGAAAAAATCAATGTATGCGTTTTTTTGCGAATCGGGCAAATACCATTCAGAAGGGTTGTTGCTGGGGAAATGAATCACCATATTTTTATATCCTTCGTGATTCCTGAGCAATTTGTGTAAATGCTGCTCGATATTTTCCGCAAACGTGGAAGTGCCTTCGCTACTCTCATGCTTATAAAATAATAGGTAATGTAGTTTAAAACCGATGTTTTCTAATCCAGGAATCAGTGCGGTTTGCAATGAACCCAAACGCAGACTGGTGGTATTACTCACACCTATCTTGATAAACGTCCGTCCGTCTATTTTTTTGGAAATAATATAGATATATGAACGCTTCAGTTTTTCCACACCACTCCTCGTTTTGATTTCCGTGGGTAACAAATTCGTATCAAATAACTCCGATATCAACGGGTCACTTCCATTGTAATCTATACCATCCTTTTTAATGAACGCACTATCTTTACCCTGCTTCTGCGTCTTTCGTCTCTGATAAGGATTATTTCCACTATTCCTAGCCAAGTTACAAATAGTAGTATCGTCTGCCTTTAGACATTTTTGCTTGGCGATTCGTTCACTTCTCCTTGTCCCAGACATGTTGGGTATCTTATCAAGAGGAGAGAAAATAATACACATATTTAGAAAAAATAAGCACATTATTCCATCATTCATCATTCATCATTCATACTCGCGCAGAGAGGGCGGTCTCTCCATTTTTGTCTTGGTATCCCCCAGATATGATGGCGGCATATTACCAGATTGTTTTTGGCAAACACGCCCGGCATCATCTTCTTCAAACAAACCACTATAATAAGGTTTGATGTGGTCGCTAGAGCCAACACAACGTCCATTACCAAAACAAGGGGCAATACCGACAACATTACCAAAACCATCATTCGTCACCGACGCCATGAACGTCGTTGCCCCCCCAAGTGTAATGCCTCCAAACAAACACTTGACAAAGTTCCGCGCTTCCATTAATAATAACAGAGGGAATTTTTTTTATATTGTTTACAAATACCGGAAGAACTAGCACATTAGCACATTAGCACATTGGCACATTAGCACATTAGCACATTGGCACATTAGCACATTAGCACATTGGCACATTAGCACATTAGCACCAGCTAGCAAGTATTGAACAGGAGTTCCATATTTCTCACTTCAGGTCGGTCTTTCTCCTCGCGAAACAATTTCGTTATGAGGTCGTTATCTCTAAATCTCAAACTGTAGTGTTGTTGGAGATTGTTGCGCCCGACCCGACCCATTGCCTGAATACACTTTTCTTGGCTCATGTGCCCCAGGTCCTTGCTTATGTAGCCATGACAGAACTGATAGTTCGTGCCGTAAATGTAATCGGACGATGCAATGATAATGAATAATTTCTGCTGTTGCGCCAAGGACTTCATCACCTCTGAATAACGAACGCTGGCGTGTTGTGCAAAGACGCCTACCCCCATAAGCAGGAGCATTTTCCACGAATCCTCTATGTCATCGATCATCATAATCTCCTCGACGACAGTTTCGGATATGTCACACATAAATGGAGTGCCGTTCGTTTCCTCCGAAATATCGAACCGTTTTAGATGCCTTGCGCTGTTTGGAATAAACTGCGAGTCGAGTTCCACGCTTTTCACGCACGAATTCAGTTCATTTATTTTGGTCATCACGCGTCGCATTTCCGGATTCACCCTGCCATCCGCCAATTTCTTCTCTTTACCCTCGTCTTCGCGCGTTCCATCCTCGTACGTCTTTTGTAAGACAGACACCTTGCCATTGATGACCGTGTTGTAATGAATGGCCTTCATGATGTCGCGCGAAACTGCTTGCGGAATGTCCGACTGTTGAAGACAGAAACGCGCCACCTTTCCAACATCCTCCGCAAGGAAGATCGTCGGTCCGTCGGTCATCGTATGTGCATCGCTGGTGACGACGTGAATGTTCGATGTGTGGTGCCGTTTACGTTCAACGCTGACCGCTTCAAATACATCGCCCCATTTTTCAGGAACAATATTTGCGAGAACGTCTATATAGTAGGTCTTTATTTGCGACATGGTCACGTCTTCGACGCACGCGAAATTCTGCGTCATCGAATACCGCTCGTTGCGAACGCTGTTTCTAACGGATTTATTAGTGATAAACCGAATCGCTTCTCCTAGGTCGATGTAACGAAGTAATGTGCGATTTTGGCGACATTGTTTGGAGACTGCCAATATATCATCGTATTCGCGACTGAGGAAGTGGGGCATCGCGACATACCCGTCCTTTTCGATGAGCGGAATTGTCTTTTTGCAGTCATGGCTGACAATGGTGTGCACTTCGGCGTCCAAGAAGCGGGCACAGAAATCGGCGTTGGTCGGCTGCATTTCGTGTGGCTGGGGCAGAGTTGCCGACGACAATACCACGTTTGGTATTTGGTTCTCCTGCCAGTTACGCTGAATGATTGGGTGAAACTCGTGCTCTTTGTAATCCATCGTAATCGTAGGTTCATCCCAATATAAGATGATGTCTTCCTTCTTGTTGAACGCCAACATGTAATACATCGCCGGAAGATATGACTTGATGTCACATATCATAATCTCGACTTTATCCCCTACCGTATTATCGACCTTCCAAATCCCACCACTACGCCGATTCACCGTATAATCTTTTGCCGCAAAGTAATGAAGCCTGATATCCTCCGCGTCTTGACACCCAAACGCAAACGCCACCTTCTTGTGTCCGGAGATTGCTGCCTTTGCCAAAGCAAGACCAACGTGGCGTGCTGCACATACGAAGATGACCCGGTGCTTCTCGGATAGACCAAGTGGAGACATTGTCTTGCCCGTTCCCGTGGGAGCAATATACTGAATCAGTTTAGGAACGCGCGCTTTACATATTGTAAACAACTGCTTCTGATGGTCATACAATTCCTCATCAGCGTATTTCATCAGGTCTTCGTTTCGTTCAATAATTGTCTCGCCCATCTTGACTAGTTTGGTAATATCAACGGATTTATCATTGATACTAGAAAGGCGGTTCACTAGAGCAAGTAATACGCCATTGGACGCTTCCACATTATACTTGGAGAGTATCTTTATTGTGTAGTGGTATCGTAACCATTTGTCCGAGTTTTTCGACTTGTATTTGTAGAGTTTCTCCATCAAATCTAGGATAACGAATTCAAATAACTCGGTTTTCTCCGTAAGTAGTTGCTTGTCCGTATTCGAAAAACGGATTTGGTCGGCCTTTTTGATAGAGCATTTTTTAGTTTCGACTTTGTCGAACTTGAACCCGTATTTATTAGACATTATAGAGACCTTAGGTTCGATGTATTTCATGAACACGAAGTTTTCTAGTGCTTCTGAATGGCTGATTTTCAGATAACTCAGCAAGGACATTGTCTTGTTTTGGCGAATAGCGACATTGTGATATCCACGAGTAATGAGATCGATAATTCGTTTTTCATTCGCTGATACGGGTATCTCGATGCTATTCCATTCGTCTTTTGTGAGTTTGCGTTGATTGAGATCCATGATATGTATCATTATCAGGATTGCTTTATTCTAGTTTCAATTTTGTCATTATTACGTATTATCTTTCTTATCATCATATATATAACATTTTTCGCGAGAAAGAAAACAATAGAATCACACGCATATGCGTATGAGAAAGATTTTCCACCTAGCGGATTACTTCCTCTGGCACTGGCATGCTGTCACGGAATCGACAACACCGACACAGGCGGAGAAGGATAAATTGCTCCGCAACGGACGACTTGGACACGGGAGTCCAAGTTGAAAAACGCACCAAGTCCAAAGGCCACGCACGGATAAACAATGAGGACTTAAAATAGAATTTCTCAAGGAACGAAGATACAAATGCAATGGCTCAAACGTTACGAATCGAAATCTTAAATCTATCGAAAATAGTTTTTTTATAGCAACTAGTGTCTTCTTTGAAATGTTTGAAGAGATGGACCGTCAGTTTTGATTTGAAACACGGTTTGTTCGATTTATTTTTCACATAGTAATACCCATTTGTATCTAACCAAGTTTCAAATCTAGCGTTTCTCTTCGCAAACAGCATTTTATATTATCAATTCTTAATGAATCAATAAAATAATATAAAATAAAATATCAATTTTTAAAATGACATTTTAGCGAATTGTCCGATTACGATAGTTGTGCATTTCTCAATTTAGAAGATGAACACAAAAACTTTTAAAACAATATTATACAACTATTTAAACTCTCGACCATATTATAATGTATATGGAGAATCAACAAGACACTCCTATCCAAAAAAACGATATTGGAGATGCTCTTGAAATGTCGGTCGTCAAGAGAAACGGAAAGCACGAGGACGTGTCATTCGACAAAATCTTGAAGCGAGTCAAGAAGTTGGGTGCAGAGACGAAACCGCCAATCGTATTGAATTACAGTCAACTGGTTATGGAGGTTATCGACCAACTTTATAGTGGAATTCCGACGTCTGTCATCGACGAACTAACCGCGGAACAATGCGCTTCTCTTTGTACCAGGCACCCAGACTACGGAACCCTTGCCAGCAGAGTCATTGTTTCCAACAACCACAAAAACACTGTTTCGTCATTCACCGAGACTATGAAAAAACTCCATTTGTTTACCGATATTCACGGTGTTAATATCCCGCTTATTCACGAAGACCTCTGGTCCGTTGTAGAGAAGCACGGCGATACTATTAATGAGATGATCGATTACGACAGGGATTACGATATCGACTACTTTGGGTTCAAAACCCTTGAGCGAGCATACCTAATGCGAGTGGACAAGGTGATTGTCGAGCGACCCCAGCACATGTGGATGCGCGTATCCATCGGAATTCACGGCGATGATATGACTGCGGTGAAGGAGACATACGACCTAATGTCGATGAAATATTTTACGCATGCCACGCCAACTCTTTTCAATGCGGGCACACCGCGTCCACAGTTGAGTTCTTGCTACCTCTTGTCGATGGAGGATGACAGCATCGACGGAATTTACAACACGCTCAAAGAGTGCGCCAAAATTTCGAAGTGGGCTGGTGGGATTGGACTGCACATTCACAACGTTCGCGGCACGGGAAGCCACATCCGTGGGACCAACGGAACCTCCAATGGGATTGTCCCGATGCTGCAAGTGTTCAACAAGACCGCGCGGTATGTGGATCAGGGCGGCGGAAAACGCAACGGTTCATTTGCGATTTATGTGGAACCGTGGCATAGCGACATCGAAGAGTTCCTCGAACTCAAGAAGAATCACGGGGACGAGGAGATGCGTGCGCGCGACCTCTTTTATGCGCTGTGGATTCCATCGCTGTTTATGGAGAAGGTTGAGAAAGACCAGGACTGGTGTCTCTTTTGTCCTGACAAGTGTCCGGGACTCTCTGACTGCTATGGCGATGATTTCAAGGAGTTGTACGAAAAGTATGAGAGTTCGGGAAAGGCGACCAAGACAATGAAGGCGCGCACGCTCTGGTTCAGCATTTTGGACTCGCAAATGGAAACGGGCACACCCTACCTGCTTTACAAAGATGCTGCGAATGAGAAGAGCAACCAGAAGAATCTCGGCGTCATCAAGTCGTCCAATCTTTGCACGGAAATCATCGAGTACAGCGATGAGAACGAAACCGCGGTTTGCAACTTGGCCAGCATCGGACTCAGCATGTTTGTGAAAGAGGACAAATCGTTTGACTATGAAAAGCTTCACGCTGTCGCCAAGGTGGTAACCGCCAACCTCAATAAAATCATCGACGTTAACTTCTATCCCACCGACAAGACGCGCCGGAGCAACTTCCTCCATCGTCCGATTGGCATTGGGGTCCAGGGGCTGGCCGACGCCTTCGCGATGATGGACATTCCGTATCACAGTGATGGTGCGGTCTTGGTAAACAAGCAAATTTTCGAGACAATCTACCACGCGGCGCTCGAATGCTCGAACCAAATCTCGATTGACCGTTCTGCGGACATGCTGCGTTTGAAAAAATACAAGGATACTAATGTGGACGTCTTCACGGATACGAGCAATATTTCGCGCTCATATACCCACGACGTGATGGCCGATGACAATGAAACGTTGCGGCGCGTGCTGCCCATTCGCGCCGAGCTCGACATCCAGGGCGATGGTCTCATGGGCGCCTATTCATCCTTCGTCGGCTCGCCCGCGTCCAAGGGAATCCTACAATTCGATATGTGGAATGTGGAGCCGTCCACCAGATACGATTGGTCCGCGTTGAAGGAGAGCATCAAAAACCACGGCTTGCGCAACTCGCTTCTTCTGGCGCCGATGCCGACCGCGTCTACGTCGCAAATCTTGGGCAACAACGAGTGCTTCGAACCTTTCACGAGCAATATTTACAGCCGCCGCACAATGGCGGGCGACTACGTGGTCGCGAACAAGCACCTGATGAAGGAGTTGGTCGAGTTGGGACTTTGGAGCGAGTCGCTCAAAGACAACATCATCATCAACAAGGGCAGCATTCAGCAAATCGACGGGATCCCCGACCACATCAAAGAAAAATACAAGATTGTCTGGGAGATTCCGATGCGCCACATGATTGACATGTCGGCAGACCGAGGCGCATTCATCTGCCAATCGCAGAGCCTGAATCTCTGGGTAGAGGAGCCCGACTACAAAATCCTCACCTCGATGCACTTCCACTCGTGGAAAAAAGGTCTGAAGACCGGCATTTACTATTTGCGGAGGAAGCCCCGTCACCAACCGCAGCAGTTCACGATCGACCCCGATAAGGTGGAAGAATGCGAGATGTGCTCCGGTTAAATGTTAATGTATTAATGTAATGATGTACTCTCGAGTTTGTCGAGACGCGCGCTCATTATGTTGAAGATATTGAACACCGATTCAATAAGTCCACACAACCGGTGATCAGACATTAATTCTTGTTTGCTGTTTGCTATGAGTTTCTTTATCTCAGCATTAATTGTGTTCATATTCTTGTGTACGCGTTTCTTCTCTCTTACACGTTGTAGCTTGTATATTAGTTTCATTTTCTGTTCCAATACGGCGTATGTATCAGTATCCAGATTTGAGCGCATTTTTTCTATTTCATCTGGGTATTCTAATGTTGGATTTTTATGTGATCTAATCGTTTTGGAGCATATCCAACCTTTCGTTTCTTTGTCAATGGTTCTTCTCATACAGTTTAATAGTGATTCGTGTGCGTCGGGTTTATGGTATGATATATGATAGTTCATAAGATTTTTGTTGTAATCATTATCTATCTCGCGTTCCATAGCGTCCTTATACTCTTTCAACCAGGTTGACATAGACTCTAAGTTCGGTTTCATCAACAGTTTTCTATTAATTTCATTTTCTTCCTCAACTTTTCTTTTTTCACGCAGCGCCTCCATTTTTGCATTGAGTTTCTCCATTTCGTCGAAGCACATTTTCATTTCGTCAGTTTCGGTCATTTTCTTTGATTAAGTAATATCGTTAATTAATCAAATCAATTTTTATTCTCTCGCAATGGATACTTCATTTTGCTTTTGCGGCATAAAAATAACCCATTTTCATTAAAAATTGAAAAGAAATCCTAATTTTCATTAAGTATTACACACGCATACAATGGAGAAGGTTTTTAAAAACCCCGAAGGCACAGCATATCTCGCGAAGGGGTATTTCACCAATCCAACCCTGATAGACGAATGCGTCGCCTACGTAAAACCTTTACTAGAGCAAAAACCCGAAGTAATCGTTTTCGGTAAAAAATGCAAACAAAACCGAAATGTAGGGTTTTTCTCGGAAGAGTCAATCGGATACAAATATTCCAATAACCTCATGAAATCACAACCATTGGGTGATAAAATGTCAGAATTACTCGCAACCGTCAACAATACAGTTGATTCCAATTTCAATGGAGTTCTAGTTAATGAATACAAACACGGTAAAGATTACATAGGGGATCATAGCGACGACGAAACGGGATTAACCCAAGCGGGTGTCGTTTCCATATCATACGGAGAAGAAAGGATATTTCGCATAAAAGAAAAGAAAACCAAGAAAACTGTCCACGATGAACTCACTACTCATTACGGTATACTCCAAATGTGTGGCAATTTCCAAAAATTATACACACACGGAATTCCAATTCAGAAAAAAATAAAAACCCCTAGAATCTCATTCACTTTTCGTAGGCATAACCGTTAAATTTAATTAAAGCAAATACAATAGCAATTTTGTAATTGTTTTCAAGTGTTCCCACTGTCGTTCACCATAAAATTAAAAATCATCGCATGTTTGGTTGTTTACTTTTTTACTCACAATACCGTTTGTAGAGGTTGCGAAGTTTTGTGGAGCCAGTTTTGGCGATATCGTGGTCGTGTTTCATAACTCCGTAGCAGCGCAAGCAAATGAGAACGTCGCCCATCGAGTCGTGAGTGCCATTCGGCATGACATCGAAGAGGTATTGGTGCAGCTCGTGCAGTTTCGGATACTTGTAGTACGTCTTGCCATTGCGTCCGGTTGCTTCGATTTGACAGAGCTCAATCGCATTCATCATCGTGCAGTATTCTTTTATCCCCGAACCATTGCCTTTTGTGAAATGCTGTGGCACGTTCAAGCGGTTCGACTCCGCCATGACCATTCGCTTGTCGAACGAAATGTTATGGCCAACAACCCAATCCGCCATATTGAGTGCGCGATTGAAATCGGAAATAGCTGTTTTCAACGGTATCCCTTTGCGTGTCGACTGCGAGCGCGTGATTCCGTGGATTCGAACGCTTTCTGGCGAAATGTAAACCGATGGGTCGAGTTTGATGATGTGGTCTTCGCACGCAATAATATCAACAGTTTCGGTTTCGTAGAGAATAAAGCTGATCTGGATGATGTGCGGCCACATATCGACATCTTTGACGGATGGGTTGCGCCCGATTGGAAGTCCAGTGGTTTCGGTGTCAAATACAAGAATCTTCATTGGCTTCTTATACATTAGTAAGTTGCCAGTTTAATTAAATCAATTTTTCATATTATCTGTATCAAATTAAAATAAATGTTAAGTCACAAGACAAGACAATACAATACAAGACGCAATCAATGACAAAAGGACATAGTAAAACCCATATAAAAATCTACAGATACATATCATTATAATGAGGCATAAGTTCAAAATTGTTATTGGTGTAGTGTTTATATTTATTGGAGTGGTCTGTAAGACGTTGTTTATGTAATAATAAAAATACAAAAATGCCCTCTGTTTTTAATTTCGAATGTCGAATGTAGGACACGAGACATACACGCATATATTTTTATTGTTATCATTCATGTCGTAACCATTCGACGTAGTGCGCCGCATAAATTTCGACGGATACACCATTCTTTGATTGAGATGGCTTTCTGAAGTGGTTTTTGTGCGAATTTCCCTCGACTTTTGTTTCGTGTTGAGGGACACGCGAACCTGTCTCACCGCGTCAAATGATAGTCCGAAAGTCTTTCCCTCGGAAATTAACACCTTCTCTTGGTGTTTCGCGTGCTTTACGCTCGCGTCGTTTATAATTGTCGTTGTGACAGTCTCGATAATGTTGTGGATTTCATCGGGCGCGTAGCGTTTATGAATGACTACAAACTCCAATTCGTCATAGGGCGATTGATTTCTCTCTGCGTTTAACAAACCTTCCACAATAAGTTCTTTGGTTTCTATTTCATCATGACGAAACGCACCATCTCTTCTAGGCAACCTCAAAATAACGAAGTCAAAGGTGTCCCCTTTATTTACTTGCTTATTGAACCACAAAGTAGAGACGAACTGTCCAGATGTGCGACCATTCGAAACATTCAGTAAGAAAGGATGGATAAGAATGCACTCCCAGTTTGAGTTATTGGGGCGAAAGGCAAAATAGAAACTGCACCCGTCTTGAATAGTAGTATCTTGACAGTTGTTGTGATTGGCGAGAAGTTTTTGAGTCTTGGTCATATATCAGTATTTATAAGTAATATTTATAAGTAACATTTTTATTATCTATTTTTATTTGGTTAGTTTTTGCTGACCCATTCCTGCGTTATGGTCGGATTGTTCCACGACGGTGTAGTTCCTGCATATTCCGAACGTTTTACGGTGAAACTTGGTAATTCCATGATTGATGATGCCTTCGTGATGCGCCTTTGTGCCATAACCCTTGTTCTTGAGTATTTGATAGTTCTCGTGTAATGCCGGGCATTCGCGACAAATGTCGGCAATGTATTCGTCCCTTGCCACTTTGGCCAGGATAGACGCTGCTGCAATCGCAGTATATTTATTATCACCCCCTTCGATACAAGTATGCGGGACTTGAATCAAAGATTCGTTTCGAATTGTTGTGAATGGTTTGAAGTCATTGCCGTCGACAAGCAAGTGATAATCGCCAATTGGTTCTATTACGTTTCTTGCGGCCTCGCGCATAGCATTATGTGTAGCATTACGAATATTTATTTGGTCAATCGTCTCTTCGCTTGAGAACGCGATGCTCCATTTGATAGCATTTTCCTTGATATATTCTGCCGCCTCTCGTATTTTTTTTTCAGAACTAAAACGCTTGCTGTCTTTCATCATTTCGTGTTTAAAACTGTCATCTTTAGGTAGGATTACCGCGGCAGAGTAAACGCGACCCAACATCGGTCCTCGTCCGGCTTCATCTATGCCAATTTCTAGTAGTTTTGACTCTGGATCAAAGCACTTTGCGAGAGGGATTTGTTTGGTGCGTCGCTTGACGTCGCTCATTTGATATACAATACCATAAACTTTTAAATTTAAATGATTCAATTATTTGTTAATTATTTTTTCCACACATAACTTATATGAAGTTGTCCGCGTTGCATATGTTTATTATTATCCTACTATCTCTTGCGTTCTGTTCATGCGTCGCGAACATCTCGTATGAGGGATTCCACGAGAGCACTACCGTGAACAATGACCCAGATGAGGGTATGGGTATGGGTATGGGTATGCCTAAAAGTATGATTCCGTCGGGCGATGAAGACCTCTACATTCTGAAATCGCAGATTGTGCCGCCCGTATGCCCAGCGTGCCCCAGCTCGTGCCCCATTCAACCAAAACAGGCGCCTATCACTCCGTGCCCTCCTTGCGGCAGGTGCCCCGAACCGTCTTTCGAGTGTAAGAAGGTTCCGAATTATGCGGCAGCCAAGAAGAATAAGGTCGTTCCGCGTGCCGTCTTGAGCGACTTTAGCAGTTTCGGTATGTAGATTATATTTTTGCTAAGGCGTTATTTATTACCCGTTTACCAATAATTGTTTCATAATTCAGAAGAGCACTGGTTTATGAAACGAAAGTATATTACACAGAACGCCGTTTGATACATTTCTTATCGATCTGCATAGTTTCGCATTTCTTTTCTTGAGGCACTATTTTTATTATACACTTCGCTTTCTTTCCGTACAATGGTTCAGTGCACCCTCGCTCGCGCTTGCGGGTCTTCTTAAACCGGAACATTTTGGGTTTTTCCACCGTGCAACGAGACCGAAAGTCTTCATATCGCTCACGAACATCGCAGTAAGATAAGCCCGATTTTTTCCCAAGCATTCGGTTGACAGTTTCGTGTAAACCGTACACGTATCTTGAAAACGTGTCTCGGTTCTTCATTTCACACATTCGAAGGGGATGTGCCTTGAAGTTTCGTTTGAGATTGTCGCGACAGTGGCGGCACGGCAAAACGTTTTTCAAGTTTAAAACAAAATTACGATAGTGTACCTTGTCGTCTGCGGTCGGTTTGTTCGGGTAATTGAAACTCATCGTGTGCAAATAGTGCCACATGCTGGGACCCCATACCGCAGTCAACATTCCGTCACCACTTGCGTATTCATCGCGTTTGTATGTTCTGCGTCGAGCCTGTCTTTTCTTTACGGTCTTCGCCATAAAATAAGGATAGAATAAAACTGAAACTCTCTATTATTTAATTATTTAATTATTTAATTAATGAGTTATTTAATTAATGAGTTATTTGTTTCTGAAATGAGAGTTGGTCTTGGTCTTGGTGTTGGTCTTGGTGTTGGTCTTGGTGTTGGACGCAGCCATCTTATTCTTCAATGCTGCGAGGACGCGAGTGTCCGGGTCTGAAGTCGCTTTAATCTGGACGCCTTTCGTTCGGAGAATCGCGGTATAATATTCCACATCGTTCACGTAATCGAAACGATTCAATACGACAACACGACCAGTATGTTTTTGAAAGAGCATATTAATAATGTCGCGAAATTACCTTTAGGTAATATTTCGTTTGTTATGAACGAATAATTTATTATTTTATAGTATATAATGGAAAAGTTTATGAAGCGTGTGCCGAAAGTTATGAAGGGGAAAAAATTTTGGTTGGTGGCCGCGCTAGTCGTGGTGCTACTAACAATTTCTATCTATTTTGTCTATGCCGCTGTTAAGAAACCGTCATATGTTGCAAACAAGGAGTTCACAAAGCTTGGGGGCGACGAAGTCAATGGTAACGGCAACGGCAACGGCAATGGCAACAGCAAGAGTGTTGACGTTTATTTCTTTCACACATCTTGGTGCCCCCATTGTAAGACCGCAGAACCGATTTGGAACAACCTAAAGACCGAGAAGCCGACTGTGAAGGGGATTACAATTAATTATATCGAGGTCGATTGCGAAACGGACGCGGCTACTGCCGAAAAATTTTCGGTGGATGGTTACCCTACTATCAAACTCGTCACTGGAAATTCTGTCATCGAATACGACGCCAAACCCGAACTGGAGACTCTAAAGAGGTTCATCGAAACGTCGGTCGTCTAGGTGCTCGCCGGTGCCGACGCATGTGCTGTGGAAATATACTTCAAAAATATGTTTGCCTGATGTTCGCCCCGTTCGATTAGTTTCTTCCGCAACTCTTGAGTGGAAAGGGCATTCATCCATGATGGCATCCCGTCCAGATCTTCTATAAGGCACCGCACCGTATTCTTTATCTCGCCTTGCGCATCTTCGGTGTCTATTTCTCTCTTCATTTTACGGAGAATCACAAGGAGGAAATCGAATACATTCGATTCTTCGCTCACCTTGCACTCTTCCAAAACCCAAATATTCTTGAAAGACAAGATTTCGTCATCACTACATTTTGTCTCTTCGATACAATCGCGCAACGGGTAGTTGTTGAGCAACCCACCATCAATGTAACACTTATCGTCCACGAACACCGGTGTAAACGCAAATGGATAGGCCATGCTCATTGCTAACGCATCGACCACAGGCAAATTCGGATGGCTCTTGTGTGAAACGCATTCTTTTTCCATTCGATATCCGTTAATTTCGGTGGCATAAATGTGGATGTCTATGCCATTGAAGTCGTAAAATTCCTTCATTGTGACATCAACCGTGAGATTTTTGGCAGTAAATAATGGTGATATCGTGTCCTTTATGAAATCCACGGTGAGCAAACCCTTGTTGTGATACACTTCGACAAAAGATAGAGGGTTTAGCATGATAAGTTTCTCCCACGGCCGTTTGATGAAGTAGTCGTCTAGCCAGTCCCATTCGTATCCTAACGAGAGAACAACCCCCATAAAAGAACCGATCGAGGTTCCGTATATAGTCTTGATGTTTTCTATATTCCAAAAATCGTTTTTAGCCAAATAGCGGGCGGCCCCGTAAGTGAAGAACCCAGCAGGTCCGCCGCCGCTTATTACTAAGTGTTTGATTGTCATAATTTCTTCTTGTTATAGGTAATGGCGTGATTTTTAATAACTTTTTTTCTATAAAGAAGTTATCATGGATACTATATTTACGTTGAGCGACGATACAGATGGAGATTTGCGTGTCAACCTAGACGACCTGTATGAGCGAAAGAAAAAACACGACCTTAATACGCTTGCAACGTACAAGAAGATATTGGGGCGCATTCATAACCGGATCAATACGATTTCGCGCCAACAAATGGACAATCAGTATTCTTGGTTTCTAGTGCCGGAGATGATGCTTGGTGTGCCTAATTACGACCACGGCGCGTGCGTGGCGTTTTGTATCGATGAGCTGCGCAACAACGGGTTCTTGGTCAAATATACCCACCCAAACCTGTTGCTGATTTCGTGGCAACATTGGATACCCTCTTACGTTCGCAATGAAATAAAGAAAAAAACAGGGGTGAATGTCGATGGATATGGAAATAAAATTATCAAGGGTTCAGAGACAGCTACAAACAAAGGTAAATCTCAACCGGACGATCCTAATTCTCTCCTGTTCCAGCGTTCCAAGAATATACCGGTTGGTTCGAAGAAGGATTACAAGGACATTTCCACATACAAACCATCTGGAAACTTCATATATAATAACGACCTTCTTAAGAAAATCGAAGACAAAAGTAAAAACTAAAAACTAAAAACTAAAGTAACCAGCAATATTTATATATATATACATGAATACGAATACGAATATGAATATGAAATCTATTAAGATTACCGGAAAACATAACAAAGAACAACTGTTAGAAGGGACGCATCGAAACTCTTCGGTCCGTTCTTCCGCGAACTACGAAGAGCCAGGACACGAAGAACAGATACGCTTAGTGAACAAGTATTATATGGAACATACAGATACTATGGAAACACATGTTAAGAGAGAAATTGTCCGCAAGATATCGGGATATAAAGGGCAAGACGTAAAAAAGGAAATATACAATCCATTAACTTTGGTGAACACATCCAACGTTCTAGAGAAATTGGTTGCTTCTAAGTTGAGTTGTCATTATTGTAGCGCCCATGTAAAGGTATTATTTACGAGAGTGAGAGACCCGCAGCAGTGGACGCTTGATCGTATCGACAACGACCGATGCCACAGCGCAAGCAATACCGTTGTTTGTTGCCTCAAGTGTAATTTGGAGAGAAGGGTTACAGCGGCGGATATATTCACCTTTAGTAAACAGTTGCGAATTAAAAAAACAGGATAGACCGTGTGTTGATGTGCCGAAAATACGGAGTTAAAATACGGAGTTTAAATACGGAGTTTAAATACCGCCTATTATAATAATGGAACAATTAGCATGGAGTGATGGTAGTAAGCCCGTAAAATCATACAAAGAAGACAAGGTCAAATTCGACGAACCGAAAACAAGCACAACCCAAGATTCGCCGAAACATCAAGACAACAACATAATGGAACAGTCCATATTTAGGCAACCGAACACCCATCGCGAAGATGCAAACGATAAGATCAGCGAACGCGAAATGGTAGGGCAGACTTGCCAAAACCCATTTTTTACCAAGACAAGCTACGTCGAAGATCTTGATGTCCAACAAAATTTTCTGATGCCTCGAAGTTCAAACGAACAAAGTATTTAAATATAATTATAAATAGTTTAAACCGACAATGAAAACATAACTTAATATGTCATCGTATACCACTCAAAATAGTTTATTATTGAATAATTTAATGGAGTTCTACGAGATTGATGATAATTTGGAAACGATGCTCAATATAATAAACGGAGAGTCGACAATATCATTGCGCATAGTTGATTGGTTTGCGACTAACTATGCGAAGCAAAAGTTTACTGTGTACGATTTGGACAACGGAACCAGATTCAAAGTATACACGGACTACAAATTGAAGTTGCGGGCATACTCGAAGAAACGGTTTGACCCATTTTGTAGGTGGGAAAGAATTAATGTCCCATACAAAGAGGGTAAATTTATTCAAACCACTCTTGGTCAATTGAATTTTTTCAAATGGGCGTTGGAGAATGGGGTCATCAAGTATATTCGCGAGCATTATACCGAGATTGAGAACGACATGAATAATCGAAACAGCACCTCTAAACGTCGGGTGAACACTTCGTCTTCTGGACAAAAGACCAGAAAAAAACGCGAGGAATTGTCTGTATCAGCCTCGAAAAGTATCAAAAAGGAAACCGTTTCCATCGAGATAAAATTCGATTGAAAGTGTAAGAGTTTAAATACTATTATTATTGTGATATTAATGGGAGGGTCACTTTCACTCAATAAGATAAATTTCGAAGACGTTCAGTGTGCCTTGAATAGTGGGGACGCGACCATCATAAGCACCCTTCCAGTGGAACGACAAGAGTGTCTCTTGTCAGGAACGTTAAGCGCTTCGGAAGAGGTCTATGTATTGAACAAGTCTCTTTCGTTGGGGAATCAAAACGGTTTGCGAATAGTAATTTATGGAGAGAATAGTTGTGACGATACGCTTCTTGAAAAGTGTAATCAACTGATAAAGTTGGGGTTTAGTGATATCAACGTCTATGTGGGTGGTCTTTTTGAGTGGCTTTTGCTGCAAGATATTTATGGGACCGATGAGTTTCCTACCACGCGCATAGAGAAAGATTTGCTCAAGTTCAAAGGTCGGAAAAAAATGTCGCTTAAAATGCTCACTTCATTGTAACTTTAATTTAATTTAATTTAATTTTGTTTCATTTCTGTGCTCCAATATATTGGAATACCATACCAAACCATTTCTCTCTTTCATCTGGATATTTATCTGTGTCTATGTCTCCTTGTAAGAAGAGCAATTTTTCGGTTGGAATCGTCCTCATCCATTTATTGTGGTAATCGTGACACTTGCGTAAGTAATCGATCGGAATATTTCCTTCGCCTTGTCTCGAGCGTTTGTTTACCCGTGCGTGTGCGACATCGGGCGTCGTTTTCACGTAGACGTAATGAAATTCGGGAATATCATCGATAAACTCGTCAAACCATTTGTTGTATATTTGATACTCAACCTCTTCGATTTTTTTGTCATCATACAGCATTTGAGCAAATACCATTTTGTCGGTATGGACGCAGCGTTCCGTGATGATTGTTCGATAACCTTGCTTAATCGCGTTGCGCAATTGGGAAAGACGGGAGATATATGCCATCATTTGAAACGAGAACGCGTATCTCTCTTGATTGCCGTAGTACTTCTCAAGAACTGTTTGTCCATTTGCGTCCCTGATACATTCCCATTCGTCCACCGGTTCCTGTAAGAAGCAAATCTCGCCATGCGACATATATTTTTGCCGCAGCCCCTCTACTAGCGTGGACTTGCCCGAACCGATGTTTCCCTCAATTGAAATAATTTTAAGCGCCATTTTGTTATTATACTGTTAATGATAATAAAATGATTCAATTTTTTTAAATATAATATTTTTAAATATATTTTAGATAATTGACAAGAGACCAAAAAAAGTATGGTATCTATTTCTTTGTTTCCACATTACCTGTGAATAACCAGTATTAACTAACATCAGTAACCACACTAATATCTCTGGATAATAGCGCATTGTTTACGGGCACATTGTTTACGGGCACATTGTTTACGGGCACATTGGTTTGCTCCGAGACTTCCGTGTTAGCAAGATGAATCAAACACTTTGATGGTCCTGCCAAACCCAACGACGGTTTCTTTCTTCGGTTCGGGGCACGGTGTTCGTAACCGTGCTCTCTCTCATGTTCGATTGTTTTCCACAGCGCGGACAATAGTTTCTCGGCGTGCTCGAACCACATTTTATTTCGCAATACTAGCACATTACTAACCTGATCCAAATACCAATAATCGTTCCGAACCCATGTCAAGTGACTGTGCTTCTTCATCATTTCACATTCCCATTCATCGTATTCGCCTTCGGTTGCTCCAAACGGCAAGTATTCATATAGAGGTTTTCCTCCGTTATTAAAGCACATGACAACCCCTTTTGGTTTTCCTCCCTCAGTTTCTCGGAAGTTGCCGTCAGCACGAAACATTTTTTCATTCTCGTATTCGATGAACCTAGTTTCCAAAAAGTCACACTCGTCCAGTTCGCACACTTCCATCTGAAGTTGCATTTGTATCCAATACTCTAATTTAGGGATTCCAGTAATTTCACGATTTACAATGTTCTTGACTTCTACCATTCGTCCATAAAGATTCGATGTTTTGTCGGTATTGATGCCATCTGGCGATGCGGCAAGATAAGGTATGTTGCGATGAGGTATGCAACCAAATTCAGAAACGGATGTTTTATATGTTTTATTATACCAGTCAATAGAAACATCCTCGTATTTTTGCCCCCAATGCATAGGACTTTCGGTGTTGACAACTTTATATTTCTCAACATCGATCGGCTGACATTTATTATATATCAATTCGTTCTGTGAACTTTGCGAACCGAATGCTTTCCATATACTGCTTGCGGTAAGATATTTGTGTCTAAAATAATACCATTCGTTTGTGCGTTGGTCTGGTTGTGGAACATTTTCCAGGTAGTGTATTTTTGTCTCCATTTTATGAATATTAGGATTTACCCTGATGAAGGTAGGGTCATAAGACCTTCTTGGACAGATATTCGTATGGTATATTTTTACTGCCTCCAGCACCGCGATGTCAACGTAATCATCAATATTAAAGTTGAACAATGGTTGGAGTTGGTGGGTCAATAATTCGGTTGTGTCATATTGCACTACAACCTCAAAAGAAGGATGCGCATACATCATCGGTTCACCTTGTATCATATCATGGATCAAGACACCAGCTGTCTCCACTATTTCTATGTATTCCTCATCAGATAAAAGGGGCGGTTGTTGTGCCTCGCATACAACCTTCTTGATTTCATCAAGATTATCAAGATTATTGTTCATTTGCAATAGTAATACTAACATTCACTCTTTAATTCATATCCATATCAATTTTTCCGATTTTCTTCTTACCTTTTACTTTTCCTGGCCCTAACGATTTGAGTGTCGACACGCGCTTCTCCAATCGTTTCAATGTGAATTTACGCGTTGTTGATGAAGAAAATGCGAGCGACGGTATATTCTTTATTTCTCCAATTTCATTATCATATACAACATCCTTTACACTTAGCAATCTTTTTCTCTCCAAACAAGCAACTAGATACTTGGATAGAAGAGTGATATCTTCCTCTGTAAGATTCTTTTCACTTCCCACATTGCTTGCATAAACAGAGAGTTTGTTTATCTTGGTCGTTTTATCAAGTTTACTCCACGTTTCCTTATTGTTTCGCTGTGCCTCCTGCTCAAGAATTTTGTCAATGTCGCTTCGCACCTGAGGACCTTGTCCACCTTGATACACAACACCATTAGTATGCCCTTTGCTGTTATTGTATGTATTCATATTATATGATAATATCACTTAAAGTTTAACCCATTTTATAATGTCTTTAAACATGGATTGGATAATTTCGGCGATAATCCGAAGGATCCAAAAGTGTATGTTTTATGTCCAAAATATTAGACCCCTTTTTATGAAATCAAGAAATTTTGCCTGTTTTTTTGGATTTTGAAAATTAGGTTTCAAACCTTGTAAAAAACGCAAAAATAAAAATCGGCAACACTACATTATGGGGGGATTTTTCATATACCTATTTTTGGCTATGTAGGCCTACATAAAATTTGGGAGGCCTCTGGAAAATATTATGAGATGCTAATTTATGCTAATGAAAAGTTGCAAAAAAGTTGCGAATTTTTACGAGTGTATTTTTTGTGACTATCAAACGTGTCGTAAATCATCGTGGAACAAACATCTCTCAACCCATAAACATTCAATGCTAACCAATGCTAACAAAAGTTGCAAAAAAGTTGCAACTTTTATCCCTTTACATAAATGTAGTAATTGTGGGAACGCTTATAAACACAAATCATCGTTATGTAGGCACCGCAAAAGTTGCGCTTTAGTGAAGGAAATAGTGTCCGCGGACAAAATCTCGGAAATGCACGCCAAGGCAATTCTATACGACAAGCAGAAGGATGATATCGATGAACTCAAGACTCTTGTCCGTAAAATTGCCGGAAACAAAACGCCTACTAGCATTCACAATAATTTGAACATCAATATAATTCTTGACACGCAATGTAAGGATGCCATGAATATTTCGGACTTTGTAGACCATTTGCATCTTTCATTGGATGACCTGCTTTACACAGGAAATAACGGATATATCGAAGGGGTGAGCAACATCTTTATCAAAGGATTGAACGAGCTAGAACCGAACAAACGACCAATCCACTGCTCCGATGAAAGGGGGAATAATTTGTACATACGGGACGACAATAAATGGGAAAAGGATGGAGATGGCAAGATGCTCGATACGCAAATTGACGCCGTGACAAAGAAACATATTGATATACTAAAAGCATGGGAGGACGCACACCCAGACTGGCAAAATAGCGAGAAAGAGACAAGCACCTACATCTTGTTGGTTGAACAAATGATGGGTGGAAGAAGTGAGCAGGAGAGAAATAAAAAGCATAAACTTATACAGAAGAATATTGGTAAACGTTTCAAAATACAAGACATTGATAAATGTGAGTGAATAATTCCATAATCGCAAGGAAAATATATGGAATTATTGTTATTGTTATTGTTATTTATATAGTTTAATCTGTGGGAAAAGGTGGTTTAACGGCGGCGGTAGGTCACGCGGAACGCAGCGAACTTATTGCGCTTGGTGTTGCTCGATTTGCGGCAAAAACGGCGCTTCTTACCCTTGGTGCTCTTGCAACCGCGGGTCTTTTTGCACACCTTGGCGGTCTTGCCGCGGCACGGCGATTTGCTGACACGCTTTCTGTAAATACGTTTCGCAGAACGAGAAGGCTTCGACGGCATTATATAATTGCGAGAGATTATTATTTTGTCGCCATGATATTATTATTATTATTATTATTATTTAATTTGCGCTAAAGTAGTTAGTCGGATTTTCAACAAACGCATCATCATTATTTTCTAAACGCGGCCGCGGTTGCGCGAAACGTAGTTCCTTTTTCTTGGTTGGTTTATCGTATAGATTTCTAACCATATTATTTCGCTTTCTTTCCAAAATATGTAATTGTCTTTGCGAGGTTTGCATTATTTGCGTTTTGACGATTGCCTCAAATATATCCAATCCTTTAACGAAATCTTTTTCACAATCCGCATACAATTCGGCAATGTGCTTGCGCGTTAGACTGACAATTGTATCGAGCATCTTCATATCCAGTTCTGGGTTCACCATTATCTCCTTTTTCAACGTCTTGGGGTGAATACCGAATACAAACAGTCTGTCAGTTATACCAACAAGTTGATTACGTTTATTTTCTGCCTTTGTCAGCATTTTCTGAATATGCGTGGCATACTTTTTCATCAATCTCTCTTTCAGTTTTTTACCTTGAGAAACGGAAGACGATGATTTCGTATCCTCATCTTCTTCTAATTTTGTTGATGACGTTTCGGTATCTATCGAGCATAATCGATGAGAACGATAATCGCGCAAAGGAATTTGTGCAAATGTTTTGATATCTTGTGGGCAAGGTTTGCCGGTAAATGTCTTATAGAACATCTTGACATCCCGCTCATAATCCCTCCGTGAGCGCGCGGTCATGCCAACAAATTTCCCTTGCTCAAAATCGTAGTCATCGAAATACAGTTCTTCCAATTCCATAATTCCAGATTCGTCGTGAAGAAAACGACCTTTCATTCCACAAAAACTGGGATACACATTCACCCGTCCATCCGTAAGAAGGGACGTTTTATTACGTTCGAGTGCCTTTACACGTTTATTACACATGTTGCTAGGTTCACTGTGATTGGAACTCATTGTTCCGGTTCCATTTGGTTTTATGGTCGTAACAATTGCCGCATAAACATGTGCGACCTTTATGTAGAATTTAGCAATACCATTACACATTCGTTGTTTTTGTGTTTTATTTCGAACATCAAGTTGGAAAATTTCATTTTTAGGAATAAAATGAACCTTTTCATTTTTGTTGTAGTTCACCACTTTTTTCCCCTGCAACTTCTGTGCTAGATACTCCACTTCAAGATTGCTCAAATTTTTTTCCATAATTTTAGATGTAATCACAACGAGATTGTTACAATATCCTATTTCGTTTAATTTTTTCATATCTTGAAAACTGCTATTCAATATATAATTAGCAGACACGTAATCCAATATTTTCCCAAGGGGTATTTTCCCAATGGGTATTTTCCCTTGACTCGATTGAGTATTTCCCATATGGTTTATATAGACATATTTATATTCAATAATCCACAATTTTATTGCGACAATAATCAATAAAATTGAATCAAAAATATATATTCTTACTCAAATTAATGATGGTTGATAAAGGAATGAAAACTAAGAAGGTGAGACGTAATGGAATCGATAAAAAGGCAATGTGGAACAGCTTCCCAGAAGTATCTCAGAAGGATGTCGCTGCGATCGAATGCGTATACCGTTGCTCTGGTCAGCGCGAAGTATGTGATTGCTGTGAAAGTCACCTCGTTATTGCTGAAGAAGGGTTCCTCACATGCACAAACCCCAAATGTGGAACTGTCTTCAAAGATGTACTCGATCAGTCTGCCGAGTGGCGATTTTATGGCGCCGAAGATAGTCACGCCAGCGATCCTACGCGCGCCGGACCACCAATAAACCCCCTTCTAAAAGAATCGTCGTTCGGTTGTAAGGTGATATGTGCGAATCATTCCTCCTATGAAATGAGAAAAATACGACGATACTCGGAATGGCAATCCATGCCATATAGGGAAAAGTCGCAATATGACGAATTTCAACGGATTACTATTCTTGCGGGGCAGGCGGGCATCCCTAAATTGATAATTGATGATGCAATGCGTTATCATAAGAAGATATCCGAAGCCAAGACATTCCGAGGTCTCAATCGCGACGGCATTATTGCAGCATCCATCTATGTGGCAGCGCGTCTGAATAACTATCCGAGAACGGCAAAAGAGATTGCAACCATCTTTAATCTAGACAATACAAGTGCGACACGCGGATGCAAAAATGCCATTTCAATCATCAATGAATTAGAACACAAAATGGACAACGGGGATAAAACGACGCTTTGTAAGACAACTCCGCATTCGTTCATAGAGCGCTATTGTAGTCGTCTCAATATCAATCAAGAACTGACACGGCTATGTAGTTTTATCGCAATGCGCATCCAATCGAACAATTTGATTCCGGAGAATACACCCCATTCAATCGCGGCAGGCATTATTTACTTCGTTGCGCAAGAGTGTAATCTAAATGTTACCAAGAAACAAGTCAATGATGTGAGCGAAATAAGCGAGGTCACTATCAATAAGTGTTATAAGAAGCTCGAGAGCATGAAGGACCATCTCGTCCCTCGAATTATCTTGAAAAAGTATGGTTAGAAGCACATCGTCATCTTGCCATTCCTTCGGAAGCACACCCCTTTGTTTTCTTTTGATTTAAGGAAATAGGGTGCGGTAGAGTTACCGTTGTAACGTCCCGCATTTTGAGCTGCATCTCCATACGCAGAGAAACTGTTTGCGTTGCGCGTAATCGTATCCACCTTTAATCTGAGCAAACGCGACCCGCTCGAAACAGCGCCTTGAGTGGCGAATTTATTGTTGCTTGGTTTGTAGATCACATTTTGCTTATTTTCACACCCACTCAAATCGTAGCAATTTGTTGATTTGAATCCCACTGTTGAGTATGCCACTGCCTCACCAATCTTGCTCTTCTGGTCGAATGTTTGGCAACGCGCCCGCAAATACGCGCGACTATCGGTGTAGTATTTCTTGTCGATTTTTGTGGATGCTGATTTCTTGGGACGACAAGTAACGCAATCAGATTCGTTCGCAACATTTGTTTTGAGAACTGTTTTAGCACCATTGCACTCGGTAGTTCCTAAACTCACGGCACCTCCTGGACGATCCATCGGCATTCCAACCGCCGAGTTGCCACTTCCGCTGCCGGTCTCAGGCAACAGTTGCCTTCTGTAATGGTTGATGGGTCTTGCTTTGAACGCGGGGCCGGAAGCAGTGGGGTCGGGTTTGGACCACACAGGGACCGCAGCATTTTTGGCGGTATCCTTCCATGAAACGTATTTTTGACCATTGTTGGACATTGTTAGCGCAGACATATATATTTGCTGAAGAAAATAAAGGTTGCTATTATATAATGGTCTTTGACAATATTATAATTGGCAATAGCATGTTTGACATTATTGTGTTGTGTTTCTTTTCTCTCTTGATTATTATTTCCGTAATCGATTACATGAATCCTGTAGTGAAGGAAGGGGCAACTGGGTCTTGCGACCTCGACAAAGATCCGACATATCTAGCCAAGGTAAACGCCGCAAGTATAAAGGCCATCAAGGATGACATCGGCGAAGTGAAGAAGATGAAAGAAGACATCGATATTCTCACCAAACTTGTTGGAAACAACTCGAAAAATATCAAGAAAATGGGCGAAACACTCCAAGAAAAGAGTTCAGAGTTGACTGGTGGTTTTGACCCCGATTCTGGCGACGAGTTGCCGAGTGTATCAGGAATGTAATAACGAAGCGTTTCGTATATTTATATTTATATGATAATACTATATAGTAAGCATGACGGATATATTTTCACGTGCACTGGACGATGTCGACCAATTACAAGAGGACTTGCTCGGTCCTGACTATAACTACACGAAGCAAATAAAGTCTCCCGAGGAAATGGGAATGAGTTCAAAAGGAAGCATAAGCGCGATTTCGAATAACATCAGCGGTCTCATTGGCTACACGCAGGTTCTTGTTACCGGCAGCGGAAACGCTTCGAAAACAGGCGGTCCTTTAGGTGATAAATTTTTTTTAGAGACAGGGGCAAAATGCAAAGATAAGGCAACCGGTGAAAAAGTCACACGTTCTGTGTATGTCAGCAATGTTCCCGACGGTTCAATCCCGTTTATCACGCAGGGGCTTGGTGGAGCAAAGTTCACATCATTCCGCGGACTTGTTCCAGGAACAATGAGCAATCTTAATAAATTAAATCCGTTACAAATGGTTCAGGCGTTCATGGCCGGCACAAATCCTCAGTGTCGAGCAATAACTATGCCAACGATTGATGACAATAACCGGGTTGGTAAAGAGACCCGATATGTGACAGACGTCGATATTAAAAGCCTAGACCCTTGTTTGTTCCCTTCTAAGCGGAATCCTGTTACCGGAAAGATGTGTAGAGAAGCGTTTGAAACATTAGACAAATCGGATATGCCCGACGATACGTTGATTCAACTTTATTACAGTGCTTTAGGTCTCGTAGGATTGTATGTGCTATTCAAACTATACGAGAAAAAACACTAATTCATTGTTTATAGTTTATAGTTCATTGTTTATAGTTCATATAGCAAGATTTTTATTGGTATTCATATTACAGACACGCACACAAATCTAGTGTTATGATGAGACCACTGATATATTTATTCTTGTCATTATGGCGAAAAGAAGATTATAAAATAATTCATTACCGCGTTGTCAATGTAAATGGCAAAAAAGGATGTGTGCAAGCAAATGTTACACGGGAGATAGGGAGACGTTTTGAAGCAAACATCGGCAAGTGTAGCGACGTTTCTTGCAAACATTACCAGGGGGAAATGGTGATTCCTTTTTGCTGTTACGCAACCGGTTTTTCATGCTAACGAGCGCGGCACTTGATAAATTAAAAAATAAAAACAATAATCGAAAACACACACAAAGAGACAAAATATGAAATCTAATTACATTTCACATTTTATCACATCGTGAGCATCAGCATCAGCATCAGCATCAGCATCAGCATCAGTCTCACGCCGAACCGGTAATGCTCATGACACTCGAAATCGTTTTTAGCGATTCGGCGAGTTCGTCGACACCAGTCTCGCCGTCGCGCTCGTTGAGGATGTCCACCATGGCGAACACGCTACGGGACATCTCCTTCTCGACACGGCGGGCCCAATTGGGTGCGTAGCGCTCGGGCACGCGGTTCTCGCCTCCACCGGGCTCGACACACATCACCGAGAACCGCCGCGTCGGCTCGAGGAAGATGCGGTCCTCGAGGAAGATCTTTCCATTGGTCCACGGCTTGTTGTCCTTGGCAGATGCCTTCATGCTGTCGCGGAGCATGCTGGACATGCCGATGTCCTCGCGCTGGAGGAGCACCTTCATGGTGGTGCTATTGCCTTGCGATTTGGTGTATGCGCGGCACCACGACGTCACGACGCGTCCCTTCCAGTCGCGGTTAAGACCAGAGTCGGTGTTGTTGAGGTTGCCCAGACCATTGAGAAACTTGAAGGCACAGGTCACCGATGTCGCCGCGCGCGGGTCCGGGTCGCCGTGGATGAACGGGAACGCGTCTAGGCACGCCAGACTCGCGATTTGAATCTGTCGCGGTTGCCATGGTGGTGGTGGCGCGCGGGTAGCCATGGTGGTGGCGCGCGGGTAGCCATGGTGGTGGCGCGCGGGTAGCCATGGTGGTGGCGCGCGGGTAGCCATGGTGCACGGGTACCTCGAGCTTATGATCGCGCTGGGTCGCGACGCCGTTCATCTCGTACCACTCCTTGGTCCGCGTGGTGTAGACGTCGATGCCGTTGTTGGTGTCCCAAATCTTAACCGCCGACGGAAGGTTTGGCTCGCGCAGGTGGTATGGATCCGTCTCCTGGTAAAATGGTGTCGGCTCGGTGAGCGCGATGGACTCTGGCGACGGCTCCGACACCTCCTCGAACCACAGCTTCCGTGGGATGAACCGGGAAACTTCAATTCCATCGGCGCCGATGCGGCGTCCTGTGGCGAGGTTCTTGAGCTGGTAGGTCGTCTTGGTCGCACCGATCACACCATACCTGGTGGTGGCGAATCAAAAAGGATGTGAGGAGAGAAAAGGAAATGGAACAACGAGTCTTACGTGGTGCCTTCTTTGATAATCGACAGCGCGCCCGGGCTGGCCTTGTGGTCGGTCGTGGCCTGATTTTTGAGTCGAACAAAGCGCGGGACAGGCGACGCGGACACAGGCGACGCGGAGACAGGCGACGCGCCCACAGGCGACGCGCCCACAGGCGACGCGGACACAGGCGACGCGGAGACAGGCGACGCGGAGACAGGCGACGCGGACACAGGCGACTTGAGCAGATTCGAAGCTTTTTGGAAGTAAGTATCGATGGTGCGCTCCGCCATGGTGCTGTAGGTGATTTTTGTTGTAGGAGCCAACAATAAATTCCGTCCATAAAAATTGGCGATGTATTTGACAAAATTAATCCTCTATTTTTTGTGGATTAATTTTGCTATATTGCGATGAAATCGAAAGAGAAAGTCAGTATCTAATTCTTAGTTTTCCGGTAAAGCTCTAAGGCACACATCGCACCAACTACCTGCGAAAGAATGTAAGGCATCACGTCATTCAACGGTTTTTTGCCGGCAAACGCCATTGCGATTGTCACCGCGGGATTGAAGTGTCCGCCCGAGATTTTTGAGCCAGCAATAATCGCAATGGCAAGGGCCGCGCCAATCGCAACCGCATTTTTCGTGACGAGAATCACATACACAAGAAATAGGGTGCCAAGTAATTCAACAATATATTTGTTCATTATAATATATTGCTTAGATTATAATAATTATATTACACACTCCATTTTTTGTTGCCCTATTTCGCATCGCGATACATTTTCTTGTTCTTCTCGATGAGACGCTTCACGCGCGTGTAGTCAGAACTGTCACGAACATTTATCGAAGGGGAAACCTTTTGATCAGTTGTCAACGCTTTACGAATGACCTTTCTGTCTGACGCACGTCCACTGCTAGTATCAACCAACGTCATTATGTATAAGGAAAAGAAAAAAATAACATCTAACACACATTTTATTCATAATCGCATTTTATTATTGGTTCGAATACTGCTAAATCAAACTACGTCATAATTCGTGGCGCGACATTCATTGTAATCAATTCCTGGAACATGAGTTTACACGCATAAGGAAGTTCAACATAGTCGAAATCAACACGATTATCGCACGTCCTACAATGGTGAACGTGTTTATGATCATTGTAAGCAGCAATCATGCCGCAACGCTTACATACGTGAACCCTAAACGCATCAGACGCATCGTATAGTCGTTCCTTGTTGAATCTCGACGCCCCATGTGAGCACATACAATCACGCTCCATTTCACCATAACGGAGTCCACCGTCCCTCGAGCGCCCTTCTGCCGGTTGCCTTGTGAGATTCACCATGGGTCCATTGCTGCGACTGTGATGTTTGTCGGATACCATGTGCTTAAGTCTCTGGTAAAACACCGGCCCAATAAACACCGACGTTTCTAGTTGTTCTCCCGTCATTCCATTGTAAAGGAGCTCGTTCCCCTTTGACTCGAACCCAACATTCTGAAGGTCCCTACAAATGTCCTTGATGTCCAATTTGCCAAAACTGGTGCCATCTCCAAATAGACCCAGTTCGAGAAGCACCTTTCCAAGCAAGGTCTCTTTCAGTTGGGCAATCGTCATGCGCGATGGTATTGCGTGAGGGTTGATGATAATGTCCGGTTTCACTCCATTTTCCATAAACGGCATATCATCTTCCGGAATAATGTTGCCAATGGTCCCCTTTTGTCCGTGACGACTGCTAAATTTATCGCCAATCACCGGCTTTCGCACAGTTCGAACGCGCACTTTGCAAAAGTTATATCCGTCTCCATTCCGCTCCAGATAATTCTTGTCGATGTAGGACTCCTCGTTCGTGCGGAAGAGGCGACTTTGGTCTTCATATTTCATCACCTTTGTATGATCATTGCGCGCATCTTTGATTGGTAGCATCTTGGCGATGATGATGTCGCGATTTTCAACCCGCGTATTTTCGGGAATCACGCCCCGACTATTCACCTTGTCATAATTTCCATACTTGATGCCCTTCGTCTTAGACGGGTCAGGTTTACATCTCACCTCTTCGTCGCCGTGAATTTTCCTGTCCTCATCCTTTTCCGTATGGTATATTGTGGCTTGGAACATTCCGCGGTCAATCGACCCTTTGTTGAATAGGATTGAGTCTTCTTGATTATATCCAGTATATGTCAAGATTGCGACAATTACCTGGCTTCCAGATGGCACCTTGTTGAGATGCATCATATTCATGATTCGCGTTTCCACCAGAGGACGCATTGGATACGTCAATACATACGCGGTCTTATCCATCCGCGTATCGTAGTTGGTAACGTACATTCCCATTGCTTGTTTTCCCATTGCACACTGGTATGTGTTCCTGGGCGACTGATTATGTTCGGGAAATGGAATGCACGACCCAAGAATACCAAATATGGTGCTTGGATGAATCTCGCAGTGCGTATAGTGATAGATATAGCCTCCCTTCGACGTCTCCAAATGTCCCGGCTCCATCGAAATCATGCTGTGGCTTTGTTCTGCCGCATCGATGTACTCAATGACCGCATCATCGCACTTCAAATCTGTAAGCAGATCGTTCCACTTGAGTTCGCCAGTTCCGAGCAGTTTGACATGTTTCTCTTCGAGAAATAACCGGTTCCCTTCTTTCACGCGAAGAACCGGTCGTGTGAGTCGTCCCGCATCATTGTTCACGTGAATCTCCTTGGTTTGTGTATTGAAGATGATTGAAGTGTATATGTTGAGAATCGCCTTGTGTTTTTTCGTTTTCAGCCCACGATACAATTCAAGAGGCGACTTCGCGTTACCAATCCAAGCACCATTGATGAATACTTTTACCCCGTTTCGCAAGAATCCGCGCTCCATAGAATCTAGCGGATGAACGTGCGGTTCGATGAAATCGTATAAAGCCGTGCTATTACACGGAATTGTTACATGCGCCATATAGCTCAAGTTCTTGACCACACCGACCGAGCCGCCTTCCGGTGTTTCTGCGGGGCATATGAAACCCCACGAACTGTTGTGCAACTTTCGAGGCGGAATCAACTTGCCACTTTTATCAATCGGGGTGTTCACGCGCCGCAGATGGCTCAAACTCGATATGTAAGTGAGTCGGTTCAAGACCTGCGCCACACCAACCTTGTTGCTGCTCGTCTGCTTGATACCAAAGTCGCCCGTCGCAAGTGCCCGTTTCAAACCGTTCTCAATTGTCGTGGACTTCACGACCTTGTAAATATTCGTGAGATTGACAATGGATTTGTAATCCTCGGTTGCCCGCCACGAACCATTGTTTATCTCGCGAACGATCTGTTTCGACATATCCTTCACGAGTTTGTTGAAATAGTTTCTGAACAAGTTGTTCAGGAGTGTACCCGTTAGGTCAACTCGCTTGTTCAAGTAAGAGTCGCGGTCGTCTGGCGGAGACCACCCGAAACTACATCGCAGGAGTCGATTTGTCATGTAACCAAGGAAGAACTGTTTTTGCTCCAGGGTCTTGCAGTGCGGAAACAAATCGTCTGTCAATACACCAATAGTGAACTCGCGCTTCTTCCGCGCACCAGTTTCCTTGTCCATGTTCATCGGCGTATACATCACATGTCCGGTAATGTAATCGATCGCGGTTTCTTTCGTGAGGCATTCACATGACTCTTCGATGGCACCGCGGAGCGCAAGCATGATGGTGGTAGTCTCGTTCCCCTTATCTTTCGTATCAAGGACAATATGACGACAAATATCCTCGTCACTTATGATACCAATTGCTCTGAACACGATGAAGAGTGGGATTGGTGTCTTGATTCGCGGAATTTGTAGCGAAATCGCATTTCCTAGCCCGTTGTTCTTACTGGAGATAAACATGCTTATTTGCTTTGGTGAGATACACTTGAAGTCGGGGACAGATTTGATCTCCGCCATCCAACTCCACTTGGTGTTGTTCTTAGCCACATTGAAACACTGGACGCGATTCTCCGCAGCACGCTCTTGTCCGAGACACGTCTTCTCCGAACCATTGATGATGAAATATCCACCAGGGTCCATATGACATTCTCCCGTTACGCTACACGGGACATGCTTGTATTGTTCAAGCACACATACGGATGAGCGAAGCATTATCGGGAGCTTTCCAATGTGTACCCCAGGAATGTTTTTGTAGAACATTTGTTCAGACTCACACTTATCTCCTGAACGCACAATGTATTTGATATTCATATCCAATGTCATTACCGAGGAGTATGTGAAATTCCGCAACCTCGCCTCTTGCGGAAACATCAGTTTGGTGGCACCGTTGTTTTCGTGTATCTGCGAACGATGAATCCCGAATTTATCAAACGTGATGAACATTTCCAACCGATACTTATTGACCTCCGGAACAAAGTCATGCTCGGACTTCACGTGTAGAGGGTTGAACATAGCAATCGTCTTAGGTATCTGCACTTGTACGAAATCGTTGTATGATTCAATCTGGTGCCTCACTGCTCGCTGCAAATGCGTTCCCGAGAAATACGATTCTATTACCTTCCACGGGGCACCCTTATACTCGGCACCCTTATACTCGGCACCCTTATACTCGGCACCGGCATCAACATTGTTGGTTTTCTCATTCTGTGATAATGACATCATCTCTGGTTTCCCAGACATAATCTGTTGTTTTTCATTTCAATTTATCTTTAAATCGTAACAAAATACATTTGGGGTTCCAACAAAGGAAGTTTTGATAATATTTCAAACGCATTTGTGGAGATAATAGTATTTTTTTCACATAATGTAGTTTATATGGAACAAAAGGTAATCAAATTGAACCCGGCGTTCTTGAACACCGGACAATCAAAATCCGAAACCAGAAGTAAAAAGACAAAATCAATGCAAAAAATAAAATCAAAAACCAATAGTTTAGGGGAGCATAAACTCAGGAAAAAATTAATGTCGCGAATTCACGAGTTCCAGGCAAGAACCGAAGAGAATGCTGAAATAGGCCAGGGTTTTGCTTCCAATTCTGCGGTGAAAGATGTGAAAGACGAGATACAGGTGTTCGATACTGAATTCGACAACTCGATCGGGTTTTTAAAAGAGTTAGCGGAACGAAAAAAACAACGGAAGAAAAAAAGAGACACCATCAAAAACAATCACGGATATGTCAATAAGAATGCAAATGATAAAATCCGTATAAATACTGCGAATCTTACGGCACCACCAGCACCCGTAGCACCCGCAGCACCCGTAGCACCCGCAGCACCCGTAGCACCCGCAGCACCCGTAGCACACATCGCACCCGTAGCACCCGCAGCACCCGCAGCACATGTAGCACCCGAATTTCCACGGCATAACCAGACAATAAAAATAAAACCTCCTCCACCTTACACCTGTTTGAAGAATTCACATTCCGCAAAACCAACGTATCGTCAGTGGATGACACGCGGACACAACCAACCAAACGACGGAAGTAATAAAGAAAATATCAAGATTCACCAGGCCGTCCGCGCGGATGAACCGTCTATTCGAAGTACTAAGTTAGCAGAAATAAAATCGCAATTCAGCGCAACAAACAACAAACAAAGATTGCCGCGCAAAATGCCACGTAAAATCCTCCGTAAAAAGATGATGACCGTGAAACATAAATTGGGGAAAAGCGGACGCAAAGTGTGCGTGCTAATTAAAAACCATAAAACACGCAAACAAATCCAACACGAATGTAGCGCTCTAAAACAAACGAAAATATCAGAAATCCGAAACTATCTTAAAAAACACAATCTGTTGAAGGGTGGAAGCGTGGCACCCAATGATGTTCTCAAGGCAACCTACGAACAAGCTATTTTGGCAGGAGACGTGGTGAACAAAAGTTACGATACCCTGATACATAACTACAACACCAAAGAAGATAAATGAATAGTATAAAGAGTTGCGGGATTAATATAATAACTATGCCCATTGCGGAAGAATATTTAGCCTACACAGCAAAATGGAAAAGAGAGTTAGGAGAGAAAACGATTGTATTAATTCAGGTAGGTTCTTTTTATGAGGTCTATGCGCTGCGTGATCATAATGGCAATATAATAGGAAGTGACATAGAAGAGTTTTCGCGCATTAACGATATGGTAATAGCGTCCAAGTCACGAATGTTTGTAGATAAAAAGCAGGTTCTAATGGCGGGCTTCGGGTTGGCCCAATTGGACAAGTATGTCAACAAAATGCAAGAGCGAGGATATGCCATCGTAATATACAAACAAGACCTACAGGCAAAAAATACAACGCGAAGCCTAGACCAAATAATTTCGCCAGGAACCTTTTTCTCTCCAGATACCGAGAATATATCGAACACGACAATGTGTGTTTGGATAGAGCGGGTGAAAGCCGGAAGGTTCCGCAGTTCGACTTCCATGACAATTGGTATCTCGACGCTCGATATATTCACTGGAAAGAGCACGATGTATCAGACCGAATTGCCATATCATCACAACCCCACTACATATGATGACTTGGAGAGATGTGTTGCCATACACCGACCTATGGAGTGTCTCATTGTCTCGAATATGGAAGACAAAATCGTAAATGATATTGTATCCTTTACGAGTCTTGATAACGCAAAACTACATATCATCGATCCCGAAAGTGAAGGTGTTATGGCAAAGCACGCTTCGAATGCCACGAAGCAGACCTACCAAAAAGAACAATTCAAACGCCTCTATCCCGATTTCTCTGAGGAGAGGATTGTCGAAGCAATCATGCAATCCCACTCGCTGGCCACGCAATCTTTCGTATTGCTTCTCGATTTTGTGTGTCAGCACAACCCCCATCTTGTAAGTCGTCTTACCGAACCATCGTTCGAAACGGGGGCAAACGAGTTGGTTCTTGCGAACCATTCGCTGACGCAATTGAATATATTAGAGGACCAACGTCATGCTGGCAAACTCCGTTCAGTTGGAGCATTTCTCAACAACTGCGTCACCACGATGGGCAAGCGAAAATTCAGTTACGACCTGCACCACCCTATCACGAATACGGTGGTGCTCAACGAATCATACGAGGTTACGTCTTGTGTAATGCGGACGAAGGAATGGCTCAATTACCGAAATGAACTGGTTGGTATTCGCGACCTCGAAAAGTTGTCCCGCAAAATCGCAATGAAGCGTGTAACACCCAAAGATATGGCGCTCCTTTGCGATGATTTACAAAAGGTTTTGAACCTTTGTGAAATGACAAACGCAGAACAGAGTGGTCTAGTAAATGAATACACTATGAAAAACGGAGAACCGTCTGCCTATTCTAGCGATATAATCAAATCGCTGGAAAGCACCTTTGAACTTGATAAATGTCTTCACGTAAATGATACGTCGGTAGAGAGAATAGCAAACATGAATACCCAACACATGACGTTCATCAAATGTGGTGTGTCCGAACAAATAGACAGTCTCGTGAACGATTGTTTGAACAGTCGTCTTCAACTCGAAGCCATAGTGTCGGAACTTTCCGGAATGGTTTCAATTGTTGAGGGCAAGAGCAAGGGCACCAGCACCAGCAAGGGCACCAGCACCAGCAAGGGCACCAGCACCAGCAAGGGCACCAGCAAGGGCACCAGCAAGGGCACCAGCACCAGCAAATATGTGAAATTACATGAAACCGCAAAATCTGAGCCAATGATTATGGCAACAAAACGTCGCATTACGCTTTTGAAGTCCCACATCAGCAAACTGAAAGACAAGACAATACAAATTGAATATATTGCTCATGATGGTACCACTACATCATTCGATTTGAATTTGGCCGAACTCGATTACTGCACAATAGGAACGAATAAAAAGGACGAGATTATTTGTAATAATGTTATAAAGTCAATAACTTCCAAGGTTCAAAAGTCAGTCGACGATCTGGCAATCGGTATTAACACGTTTTGGAGGGACTATGTGGATGGATTGGTGGAGAGATTAGACGCAATGAAAGTGATTACATCTTACATCACAATGATGGATGTGTTACAATGCAAGGCATATACCGCACACAAGTTTAATTATTGCAAACCGGAAATCGTAGAGGGAAAAGAAAAGGCGTTCTGTTCATTCACTGGAATACGCCACCCGCTCATAGAGCACATCCAAACAAGCGAGGTGTATGTTACGAACGACCTTACACTTGGAGACGTCGAATCTGAAGACGGGCTGCTTCTCTACGGAACAAACGCAGTTGGAAAGACTAGCTTCATCAAATCGGTGGGCATTTCCGTTATCATGGCGCAGGCTGGTCTTTTCGTTCCGTGCGCATCATTTAGGTATTCGCCGTATACCTACATATTTACGCGAATATTGGGGAACGACAATTTATTCAAGGGTCTCTCGACATTCGCGGTAGAGATGTCAGAACTCCGCACTATCATTACACTATCAGATGAAAATAGTCTTATCCTCGGCGATGAATTGTGTTCTGGAACAGAGAATGATTCGGCGCTCAGCATATTTACGGCAGGTATCGAAACGCTTCACAAAAAGAGAAGCACGTTTATGTTTGCGACACACTTTCACGAGGTCACCCATTACGACGAGGTGACCTCGTTGGAAAGACTGAAGTTCGCGCACATGGCGGTGCTTTATGACCGTGAAAATGACACATTGGTATACGACCGAAAACTGAAGGAAGGTTCGGGTAATACGATGTATGGATTGGAAGTATGCAAATCGCTCAGTATGCCCGAAGAATTTCTCTCGCGAGCACACGATATTCGCACAAAATACAACAAATCCGCGCAGGGATTATTATCGCAAAGTGCGAGTCGTTACAACAAAGGAAAATTTGGCGGTAAATGTGAAATATGTAATGTGAACCACGCAACAGAGGTACACCATCTACAGCACCAAGCGCGGGCAGATACAGAAAACGGTTATATATCAACATTCCACAAAAACCATCTCGCCAATCTCATCAACATTTGTGAGAAATGTCACACAAATATCCATCGTGACAATAAAGAACACCGTGTCCAAAAAACAACACGCGGATACAAAATAGTCGAAATTTAATCTCTCCACCCATTGTATATAAAGTATGGTCAACAACGCAACTAATAACCATCCGTCTATGGTGATCTTACCATTGGTTATCATATTGGTCGCATACATATTTACATTGAACAAATCAGAAGAGTTCGCTAGGTTTATGAGCGTTTTCAATGAGAACATCGAGAAGGTAGTATTCATTATTTTGGCAATGTTGGTTGGAATATACTTGCTTCGTATGCATGGTATTGGTGCGGAAGCATTTTGTGGTGCCGATAATCCGTCGCAGGAGGATGAATGGTGCAAATCTCTTGTGTCGGGTAAGAATTGCACCTCTACGAGTTGCTGTGTTTTGTTGAATGGAACGAAGTGCGTTGGTGGGTCTAGCAAAGGACCCACTTTCTTGACGAAGAACGGCGCAAATATCGATTTCGATTACTTCCAATACAAATCCAAAAATGACGGTTCTGTTCAATGTAGAGGAAAATGTCCCAAATAAGTATACTCTGTCATTTAATCAATATGCAATAAATTAATTTATAAAAATTGATTTATATAATATTAATCACAGTTATATATATCAACTATGATTATTCCCGTTAAGTGCTTTACGTGTGGCAAAGTCCTTGCGAATAAATACCGCTATTACGAACGTGAGGTGCGCAAGAGAAATATGGCGAATTCGGCAAACGTAGACGATGTTGTCTATCTTACCGAAGATAATAAAGACAAGACGCCCAGCGGAGAAGTTTTAGACAATCTCAAATTAGACAAGATTTGTTGCAGGAGGCATATGTTGACACATGTTGACATTGAATAAAAATATAGCAATTATATATACGTATTGATGGGTCGTTCTAATTACAGACGCACGAAACGCAAGAGCACGCGCACATACGCGAAGCGCAAGAGCACGCACGCGAAGCGCAAGAGCACACGCGCGAAGCGCAAGAGCACGCGCCGGCAACAGAATGGAGGTCGGAGCACATTTCTTCCTAGTGATATGGTGAACATGACCCGAACTATGTCTTCGGGTCTCGGTGGCGTAATGGGTGCCATAAAGGGCGTAGAATTGGCACCGCATCCTGGACCAACGCTAGGACATCTTATTTCCAGATAAACAAGACAATAATATATTTCATTAATTTCATTATTTTATTATTTCCATTCGATTTTCGTTTCATTTTATTTTTTCCTCGCGCTATTATATAATGAAACTCGTTAAAAAGATTCAGAAACTTTGCACACCGGCATACGTTTATTTAGTAATTTCGGTGGTTGGTATGATTGCGATGATGTTTCAAAACGCAGGAAATACGAACACCTACTGCGTAGGAAACTTTGAGTGCGAGGTTCCGAATACTGCCGCGGTCTTCATTGCGGAGGCGATATATATCGCGTTCTGGACCTTTATATTGAACGTGCTTTGCAAGGCAGGTTACAAGAAGGTGTCCTGGTTCGTTGTCTTGATACCATTTGTTTTGATGGCGATTCTTATTGGCATGATGATGTTGAATGGTCTTCGTGTTTAGACAACATTACAACATTACAACATTACAACATTACAACATTACAACATTACAACATTACAACATTACAATGTTTTTATTCTTACAATGTTTTTATTCTTATTATATTATCTTGCTATCTCGGTAATAATAAGAAATACGGTCTAAAAAATAGTGAATGTATATTATATATGACTGAAGAAGAGAAAGGGGGGGAAATCGATGCCAAAATGATTGACATAGAAATGATAGACCCAACTGATGCGGATGTGGACGCGGGCGCAGACCCAACTGATGCGGATGTGGATGCGGGCGCAGACCCAACTGATGCGGATGCGGATGCGGGCGCAGACCCAACTGATGCGGATGCGGATGCGGATGCGGATGCGGATGCGGACTCAAACAGTATAGATGTAGATAGAACAAACCTCTTTGTGGAGAGAGTGGTTGACAAATACTTCGAAGACAACCCCGACTCATTTGTCAAACATCATCTAGACTCCTACAATGAATTTTTCACTGGTGGCGGGATAAACCGTATCTTCAAAGAAAAAAATCCAATCCGCATTTCGAAAAATCATCCGAAGCAAGATGATGGGAATGCGGATAATAAAAACACCTCTGATTACGCCACAACCGAAGATTTTGACAAACAATGTAATATATGGTTAGGTGGTAAGGACGGTAGCAAAATTTATTTCGGTAAACCAATCATTTACGATGACGAGCGCGCACATTACATGTATCCTAATGAGGCGCGATTAAGAAATATGACCTATGCTTTTACAGTTCATTACGACGTTGAGGTGGAATACTTTATCAAAGAACAAGGAGGGGAACATTCGGAGACACCGGCAAAAACCATAACGATTGAAAAGGTATTTCTAGGAAGATTCCCTGTGATGTTGATGTCGGATTTGTGTATATTAAAGGGGCTCGCACCACAAATGCGTTTTGAACTTGGCGAGTGCAAAAATGATCGCGGTGGTTATTTCATCATTGACGGAAAAGAGAAGTGTATTGTATCCCAAGAGAAATTTGCGGATAATGCGCTTTATGTGAGGGACAAGGTGAATGATACATACAGCCATTCGTCGGAAATAAGGTCGGTGTCGGAGGACCCATCGAAGCCCGTCCGCACCCTTCAAGTGCGCATTGTTGCTCCGAGCACCACTTATCGCAATAATCAAATCGTTGTAAATGTCCCGAATGTGAAGAAACCAGTTCCACTGTTCATCATGATGCGCGCGTTAGGAATTGAGTCCGACAGGGAAATCATAGAAATGTGTTTGCTCGATATGGAGCGTAATAAAGAGTTGATTGATATATTTATTCCCTCGATTCACGACGCGGGAAAGATATTCAATCAAGAGATGGCGCTCACTTACATTGGGTCACTAACAAAAGGGAAAACATTAGACCACGCTTTTGAAATCGTGAGCAACTATTTTCTGCCTCATATTGGCGTGATGAACTTTCGCGACAAGGCCTTCTTTCTCGGACATATGGTGAAGAAACTATTGGGTGTTTTCACCAAACAATCGAAGCCGACAGACCGCGACAGTTTCCGTTTCAAACGAGTGGAGTTGCCTGGCGCCCTGTTGTATGATCTTTTCAACGAGTACTACACGATACAGCAAAGAGATATCTTCAAGAAGATCGACGCGAAGTATCACTTTGATAAAATCAGTTTTACAGACGAAAAATTCACAACACTCGTCACGAACGAGAACTATCGCGATTACTTTTCCGATAAGATCGTCGAGTCAGGCATGAAACGCGCATTGAAAGGAGATTGGGGTGGAGCGGTGCATACGAAGCGTGTGGGTATTGTGCAAGACCTGAATCGATTGACTTTCAACTCCGCAATGTCGCATCTCCGCAAAGTCAATCTTGATATGGACGCCAGTGCCAAAGTGGTTGCACCGCGCCATCTCCATTCGTCGCAGTGGGGTATTATCGACCCACTCGACACGCCCGACGGTGGAAACGTGGGACTACACAAGCACATGTCGATAGCTGCTTCCATTACATCGGGAACTTCAGCAGAAAGTATTATAGAGTGGTTGCAAACAAACAAAAACAAAAATATCAATATGAGAAAACTTGGCGACTTGTTTCCTCGACAAGTCGGGGGTAAAACAAAGGTCTTTGTAAATGGTAGATGGATAGGTATAGTTGATAATCCAAAGGAAGCCGTTGACATCCTCAAAAAATATCGCCGAAGCAATCTAATACCGCTCCACACAAGTATCGGTTGGTTTGTTGCGGAAAACGCAATAGAAATATTCACGGATTCTGGACGGCTATGTCGCCCCATATTTTATATCGACAATAATAAGGCAAGTTATGACAGGGACAGCGTGAGCGAATATATTGAGAAGAATGGCTTCACTTGGAAACAGTTGGTCGGCGGTTTTGCTAAGAAAAAAAGGGAGCGGGCGAATAATATCGAGTGCCTTGCGGTTGAAGAGTTATATGATACCGATAATCTTGATGAGTTGAAAGAGACCCAGTCTGTTATCGAATATCTTGACACGTCTGAATCCGAGACCTCGCTTATATCGATGCGCCATGACGCGATTAATGAGAAGCGATATACTCATATAGAAATTCACGCAGCCCTTGCGCTTGGCGTGATGGGGAATCAGGTGGTGTTTCCGGAGAATAACCCGCTTTCTCGTAATTTGTTTGCGTGTGGACAAATGAAGCAAGCCGTATCGCTTTACCATTCAAACTTTCAGACGCGCATTGATAAAATGGGCGTTGTCTTGAATAACGGACAGGTTCCCCTGGTGAAAAGTCGGTTTTTGAAGAAAATTAACAACGAGGAACACCCATACGGAGAGAATGTCGTTGTAGCAATTATGTGCTATTCCGGATATAATGTTGAGGATTCAATCTTGTTCAACGAGGGTTCCGTCAAGCGAGGATTGTTCCGAACTACTTACTACAATTCATATGAGGACCGCGAGGACAGTTCGAAAGTGGGCGAGACGCAAGTTGACTCCAAATTCGCGAACATTGAGACTGAAAGTGTCACTGGACTAAAAACCGGGTTTGATTACGGCGAACTAGATGCGAATGGTCTGATTCGCGAGAACACAATGGTGGACGAAAACACCATTCTCATTGGAAAAATGCAAACCAACATATCAGAACCCGACGTCTCGACGGATGCGTCGGTCTCTCCCAAAAAGGGACAGCACGGTTTTGTAGATAAGACCTTCCTTAGCGATGGAGAAGAGGGGTTCCGCACCGCAAAAATACGCGTCAGAGACGAACGCATACCAAATATTGGGGACAAGTTTTGCTCGCGATGTGGACAGAAGGGAACCGTCGGGCTGGTTATTCCCGAGGAGAGCATGCCTTTTGCGGAGGATGGCACGCGCCCCGACATCATCATCAATCCACACGCGCTCCCATCGCGCATGACCATTGGTCAGTTGGTTGAGACGCAGATGGGCAAGGCCTGCTCCATCCTAGGCGGATACGGTGATTGCACGGCGTTTATGAACAAGGGTCCCAAGCACGAGTTCTACGGAAAGATACTGACAGATTCCGGATATCATTCGAGCGGATGTCAAGTGATGTATAATGGAGAGAGCGGAGAACAGGTTGAAGCAAACATTTTTGTGGGTCCCACATACTACATGCGGTTGAAGCATATGGTAAAAGACAAAATAAATTACCGCGCACGAGGACCGAGAACAGCGCTTACGAGGCAAACCGTGCAGGGACGAGCCAACGATGGTGGTCTGCGCGTTGGCGAAATGGAACGCGATTGTATCATATCGCACGGTGCGACCAGGTTCTTACAGGAGTCTATGCTCGAAAGAGGCGACGATTATTGTATGGCCGTGTGCGATTTGACCGGAATGGTGGCGATATATAACGAGAATAAAAACCTGATGCTGAGTCCCTTTGCCGATGGACCAATCAAGTTCTCCGGAACATTAGACGAAGGAATGAGCGTTCACAACATCACCAAACACGGAAGATCGTTCAGCGTCGTCCGCGTCCCTTATGCGTTCAAATTAATGCTTCAAGAACTTCAAACGATGAACGTGCAAATGCGTATAGTAACGGAGAATAATATTGACCAAATAACATCCATGTCGTTCTCTAACAATGTTGTGAAACTTCTTGGAAACGGAGCAACTCCTCAGACTGTGGTGGAGGCTTCTAGAGAGAAATTGGTTGATAAAACAGAGGAGGCTGTGTTGAAACCCGATGCCAACGACGATGCCAACGACGATGCCAACGACGATGCCAAAGTATTTAACAAAATCGCACAACTGAAAGAGGAAGAAAAGTATGATGGGGTCAAAATTAATCCTACCACGATTGGTTGGAGATACAATGGCGATTACCAAGACGAAATCGTATGGAACTCACTCATTGTAGAAAATGAGGAACAAACCGGATTTGGAAGCGACACTTGGTTCAACAACGAGCACGATGGACTCGACCCTCAGAAGCCGCCGTCCGGATGGAACGCAGACGAAGCAGTCTACAACGACGGCACACCTATTCCGTCGTCTCTCATCAGCGAAATTCTCCGCAAAAATCCCGTCCCAGGCAATTGGAAAGTGGCTATTGACTTTTTGAAACAGACACCGCCTTCCTCTCTCAAAGCCGAACTCACATACGGCATTCCGCAGCCGCCACCACCGTCGACCCAGACCACACCCTTATTACCGCTTTACAATCAGGGATCGCCATCTTACGATCCAACCGCAACCCAATATATTCCGGGGTCACCGACTTACGACCCCGATACATCACCATATAATTCTGACATTTCTGTTATTACGGATAGCGCGAGCTCCAGCCCCAGCGAATCATCTCCGCCAACAAGCTCCAGCGAATCATCTCCGCCAACAAGCTCCAGCGAATCATCTCCGCCAACAAGCTCCCCTGACTCACCTAGCCAAGAAGATGAAGCACAAACGCTTTCCACAAAAATGAAGGAAGCAGAGAAAGCAAACGCATCCCTTCTTACAACGATTGCTAGCGACGAACCATCGTCTGATACTGATGACGTAACAGCTTCGGAAAAAAAGAATATAAAATTGAATTAAATAATCGGTCATTATAATAGATAAAGTATGGCTCAAAGGAACGAAATAGAAGTAGCTCAATTGTTTAAGTCGAGGGAAACTATTCTCGAACTACTTAAAAAACAAGGGTATGATGTATCCAACTATGAAAAGCAAAGTATGACGCAGGTATCAGCAATGAAGAAGAATGACCAGATGGATATGCTTGTTGAAACTGGTGATAAAAAGAAAGTATATGTCAAATATCATTTAGCAAAAACCCTAAAAGAAACCAACATCTTAGAGTATATAGACGATCTAATGTATCAGGAAGTGGATGATGCGGAGTTAGACGCGGATCTTGACGCACCGGCACACTTAAAGAAATCTGATGATATCATCATCATTACGAAAGATGAACCAAACGAATCGTTAATCAAAGCGTTGAAAAATATTTGGAAACAAGACAATGTCTTCATAACAGTTCACGCGATAAAGCGACTTCAGTTTAATATTCTGAAACACGAATTGGTACCTTCACACCGCGTCATGAACAACGATGAAGTGAATACGTTCAAGCAAAAGTTCAAGATTACCAATGACAGCATGTTACCTGACATCAATCGTTTCAGTCCGGTTGCGTTGGCCATTAGTATACGTCCAGGACAAATATGCGAGATTATGCGACCAAGCAACACTGCGATAGAAGCACCATTTTATCGTGTTTGCTCGCCTTAGTGTAAGTAAGTATATAATTAAATATATGTAATAATTATATACATATGAGTTTTGACAAAACTATTGAAGAGTTAACCGAGAGATTCAATATAATAAAACAAGAGAATGGTGTGGATAAACTACAGAAATTGCAAGAAATCAATAGCGAACTCCTTTTTTTTAAGGAGGAGATTCAGGCACAAATGGAAATAAGCTATCAACAAGCACTCACTATGAACGGTAACATAGACGAAATAACTGGGCAAACAAATGTATTACAAACAAAAGTAACTGGATTGAAAAACAAGGATGCCGGTTCGATTCAAATGTATGATGATGTTCACAAACTTTACAATCAGCAACTCATCGGAAACTGGGCATTTATCTTTGTTTTATCTTATGCTGGGTACATATTTTCAAAGCAACAAATGTATGATAATCAGTTGACCAGACAAATTGATACGTCGGTAAGGCGAATTTTTGTTAGGTAAAGACATACACACAAAATAAACAAAAATAATGGGTTCTAATATATAAATGACAGAAGCAGCACTTCTAGAACTCAAAACCGTTGGTACGGAAGTAAAGCTTCGCATCAAAGAACACGAAGATATGCTACAAAATTATTCGGACAGCATACGCATGAACGAAATGGTCAAGGCAAATGAATACTATGAAAAGATTTTGGAAATCAATAAACATATCGATACTTTACTTGAGAAAATTCGGACACTCGAACTGAAGATTAAAAACGAGCACGGGAATATTGACACGGGACTTTTTCACACGGCAGTTTTTCACACGGACGATTTATCCGATGTAACTAGAAAAATAAAGAAAGACGAGGAAAAAATCCACAAACTTAAAAGCAATTTAAAAAACATCAAAGGTGTCAATGCGAGTGCCGCGATCGAAACCCGGTCTGAACGAACCAAGTATATTTTTATGTGGATTTTGATGGTGATTGTGGTAATGTTGACAATACGAGCATTTATGTATGAACCATCCACGATAGACACTATTTTTCTGGTAGCCGCATTATTTTTAGGAGTTTTCCATTTTTTCAATAAGCAGGTTTAGGGTAAGCAAGTTTAGGGCAAACATTCATTCGATATCTCCGCTCGTTATGATTTCGTCTTTTGTCGGATATGATACGCTTTCTACAGACAACGTATGATATTTACGAATACCCGATATCTCTCCATTAGCATTCTTGGTTTCGTAATACTCGTCCGTTTTACACAGTAGGTCGCACTGCACTTTTGGAGATGTTCTCGCACCGAACTTGTTGATGAAATTAATGAGAATACCCCATGAGCGGTCTTCGCGATTTTCGAGGTAATTACGCAGTTGCCATAGTTGCTCGTCTTTCGTTGCGGTGGTCGTACATTTCATCTCCAAGATACACTCGTATTCAGGTATTTCGATATCGGTTCGCAAGAACTGATTGTTACAGATGGTGACAGGTTTCCCTTCCGAGTCCACGAAACGATAGTTGAACACGAGTTCCCGCGTTGTTTTAATGCCAAGTTTATTGAGCTCATGAATGAGAAGATCCTGATAAATCGTCTCCTTCATGAACGGTCCACACCGAACCAGAATATCGAAGCAAATATCACATACTTTTTTCGCGAAGTTCGCTGCTGAACCATTCATATCTAATTCTATACAGACGCATATGTGTAACAATTTCAATTTTATCTTAAAACACGCACCAAAATAACGATTATCAAGTTTAGTGTTATGTTAATTCATATCACTAGAAAGGAACTCATTGAATGCAAACCGTTCCGTTGTTCCGTTGTTCCGTTGGTGTTCGATAAAATATTTATAATGACACTTGATATATAATATGGCTGGAAGTGCGCTAGATAATATTAAGGAACTCCGCGGTGTCGAGGAGAATATATACGGCGAACTTAACAGAAATTCAGGGAAAATAGAAGACCGTGAACAGAGACTAAAACAGTTGAAAACACTTTCAACCGCGCGCAATTCTTTATTTAACGATCTCGTTGAAAAATCGGACACATTGAGTGATTTGAAATCTAATAGGAACGAGTTGAAAACATTGGTCGATGGCAAGAAGCGAATGGTCGAAATCAACACCTATTATGGAAAGCAATACAACGCGCATACAAATGTAGTTTTGCTATTATTGTATACATTTATCGCAATATTAGTCCTAGTATTTTTGCGAAACCGGGGTTTCTTGAACACATTTATGACAAATATCTTGGTGTTTATCGTGATGGTAATTGGTGCGCTAATCGTGTATTACCGCATTTCCGATCTGTCAAATCGTGACGACATGGACTACGACAAATATAATTGGCCAAGGATTTCGAATGATGGCAAGAGTCTAAACGACTATGTTCCTCCCCCATCTCCAGTAGGCGGTGAATCTAATGATGGTGATGATAGTTGTGTTGGAGAGAAATGTTGCGGCTATAATACGATATATAGTAAAACATTCGATAAATGCATATATTTAGTGAATAAATCAGATGATGCAAGTAATGCGACCAATGAGACCAATGAGACCGATGAGACCGATGCTGCCGATGCTGCCGATGCTGCCGATGCTGCCGATGCGTCCGATGCCGCTCCGATAGAGGAATCATTCACACTTCTCTCTAGCAAGGCGTGTGCCACTGTGAAACCATTTAGTGAGTCCATAAGTTTCGAGACTATCTGAAACGAAACGAAGAAGTGAATACATAAAAATATACCTATATTTATAATGGCGACAGTGAGTGAGCTCCAGGCAAAAATTCTTGAAGAACAGAATCAAACTCAATTAGACACCGCACTTACCAGAATGGTGGGCGCGAATTCGAACCAAATTGGGCGCCTTGCGAATCAAGCAAACCAGATTATCGCTGAAAACGCCAAAAAAATACAACAAACAGATGCGGTAAGTGAACCGGTTCCGAACGACACAAGAGAGATAGACAAGTTGATTGAGGATGGACAGAAAATAATCGATGACATTGAATACAATAACGAGAATTACAAAGCTACCAAGATATACCTCGCTAAGATGGGAAATTTAGAAGCGAAAAATAAACTAGAAAAGGACTCGCTTACCGAGTCAATTGATGGGATTTTGTCTACGGTTTACACGAATAATCGGCGCGTCGAATATCAATCTCCGGAGTTGGAGTGGGTTGTGAAAGTCCGCTTTTTTCTTGTAATTATATACTACATTTTATTCGTAGTGTTTCTAATACGCATTGGATTTGTCGCACAATCATTATACAAGGATTATCGAGTTATTGCGATGGTTCTGCTATGTGGAGCACTACCATTCGCGATCACACCATTGGTGCTATTATGTTATTCGTTATGGCATAAAATTTCCTCCTTCTACGATAATAGCGTTCCACGGAATGTTTATGTGAATATTTAAAGATGTATCTTCCTTCCAAGCAAGTATTATTTGAATAAAAATAATATACAAATACTACTTGTAAAACAAATACTACTTGTAAAACAAAAACAACTTGTAAAACAAACACAACTTGTAAAACAAATACAACTTGTAAAACAAATACTACTTGTAATCTACCCAATCAACACTCGTCAATAATATTTTCTTCATCGTCTTCATCGTAGACGATGGCGATGTTCGACCAGCCGCCGCTTCGACATTTGCCGAACCGCGCATCGATAAACTCGTATATCTCCTTCACCTTGGGCATAGCGCGCCCATAATTCGTGGTATACCACTGCTTGAACTCTTCTGAAACCTCGCTTTTTTTCACCTTGCTGCCTGGCTTCTTTCGGATCTTGTCCTTGACAAACTCGGCAAGATAATCCTGCCCCTCTCGGTAGAGGTCGCTGCTTGCCATGACCAACTTACAGTCGTTCACATTGCCCTGCGATTCAAACGACTTGTTCACTAACATCGACATGAGGATGGGTGCCCATTCGTCGAAGCGTGCGTCGATGTTCTTGTCAATCGGATACTGATGCGGATAAACGTCCTTCGGAAACTTGTCCTCATCTTCGTAAGGCTTCTCCAGAAACTTCGACATGAAATCGCATACACGAATACGCCTCCACGTGCCATCATCATTGCTCTTGATGTCGAAGAGAGTGTTGGTACAGACGACCAACTTGAACTGTGGGATGAACGTCACCGTATCCTTGAAGAGCGCCCTGCCCTGAATCGGGTCTCCACCAGTGATTTCCTTCATGATTCCCTCGTTGATTTTGTCGCCCTTCGATGGCTCTTGCATCACCGCATACCGCGTGCCCATCAGTTGGACAATCTCGGAGGACGTGCTGCCAATACTGGTGCGACTCTGAGTGATGAGCGTAATCGGCACGGTGCCCTTGTAGTCACCCAGACCCTTGGTCATCAGGTCGACCAACTTCGACTTTCCGTTTCTACCCGAACCTGTGTAGATATTGAATGTCTGATTCTCGTTTGTGCCTACAAGAACCGACGCCAGATGCTCCCACATGTATTTCCGCAGTTCTGGGTTCGGGAAGAGTTCGTCGATAAACTGGTTGATCTCCTGTATTGTGCCCGCGTGCTTTGCGTGGTCTAACGGGACATAGTCGATGTTGGTGCACTTCGAAATGAAGTCGTCCGGCTGACCTCTGCGGTATGACTTGTTCTTGAAATCGACCACGTAATTATTAAAGCAAAGGAGGTAAGGGTTCTGGTCGAGTTTTGTGATGAAATCTTTATCGAAGAAGAGTTCCCTGGCCTCTCTCATGATGTTGTTCTTCCATTGGGTCTTTTTGAGATAGCCGCATATCTCAATCATGCCATTTACACGTTTCTTGAGCTTCTCGTGGTCTGGTTCCGATGGTTCGAGCGTGTCGAGCTTCCGCATTGCTTGTTGGATACGATCCACGTATTCCTTGTGCATCTCTTGCGAAATATGGAGACGCAGTGTGTTGCCCGAGTCGATCTCGAACCAACGGTGATTCTCGTACTCATACCAACAATTGTTCTTGATGCTCACACAGACAAACCTATCTTTGTAAAGGTTGAACAGCACACTTGCCAAATCGAATTCCGTGCCCTGATTGACATCGAGAGTTTGCTGTACGAAGAAGTCGATAGTCTGCACATTTATCTCTTCATATTTCCCTGGTTCCGCGTTAAGTTTACACCAATACATGATGGAGCGGTGGGTCAGTCCGTCAGGATTGTCAAAGTCGAACGTGAGCCACTCTTGGAAGAGGACAGAGACGTTGCTCCAATCGAACTTGCCGTCATTCCCGCGCAGCGTGTCGCGGCAATTGTCTTGCGCGCTGAACTTTAGCCATGTGAGAAACATCTTCTTGTGCGTGCTGGCAAGCGCCCACCCAACGCGCATCCAGTTGCTGTAGCTACCTGGTCCATAATACGACGCCGGAAGTGCCATCGTATACTGGTGCGTCTCCTTCAACTTGTAGTCGACCGGACTGATGCCGTCAAACCAATCATCCAGCAACGCATCTAATGTTTCCATGCTGTCTATTTTATCGAACGAGGGTCTTGCGCCTACGTGTTTCTTCTTCGTGCTGGCGGACAACTTCTTCCGTCCAATATTGTTCTTCGCCTCCTCGACCAGCGTCAACGCATCAGGATGAATGTCGTATTGAGGGTGCGAAGTGTACCGTGCACTCAATCGGTGAATATTTTTCTTGGTATCAAACTTTTTGACCTTGTTATCAGATGGCTTCCAGTTATGATTCTTGCGCGTGAGCACGTAGTGATACTTGATGCGATACGATTGATGGTCGGGTTTGCGCGAGCCATAAATCTGCCAGTTCACACACCCCTTGGTGACACCCTCGTCGAGAACATCTTCCCACGTATTTGTAATAGGAAGGTCGTCCCAAATATCGCTGATGTCTTCGAGAACCTTGTTCCGAAGCACAATCTGCGCTGCTTTGTGCATCGAAACCGCCATGATAATGTGAATACCATCCTTCGTCTTTTCGTCGAGTTGATTCACGTCGCTCTTCTCCATCACAAACACATCAACCTTGGAACCGTCCGGAATGTTAAGTATCTCACTACACTTGTCGGCGTAGAGAACAACAACATCAAGGACGTGGTCGTCCGTATGCTGTTTGGACGTGACGCTCTTGTCATATCGCAGGTCAATGTCAATCAACACAGGACCTTTTTCGATGAGTTGCTTTTCTGTGAGATACTCCTTATGTCCGTCGACAAATACATGCTGATAATAAGCGTCCATAAAACTGGATTCCTCGCAATCCGGTATATTAAACGTTCCGCCATATATAGTTGAATTTTTGCCTCCACCAATCCGCGTATGAGTATGTGGCGCTCCTTTGCCGGCGCTTCTTGATTTGAGATAATTTTCAAAATGTCCGGTTTGAGCTGCCATTCTTGGTATACTACTCACACATATTTTTATATTCAATTTTATATTCATCACCAAAATATCGAAATTCTCTTTCGCCCCCAAATAAACTTCTTAATAACCGACATAAAAACATCGCGTCAATGAATATATATACAGAATTTTATGGCGGCAATTCAAGATAACAAGAGCCAGTTTGTCTCAAAAGACACAATCAAACGTTTAGTGAAAGACGTGAAGGACATTATGAAAAATCCGTTACACGACAGCGGTATATATTATGTGCACAGCGATACCGATATGATGTTTGGAAAGGCGCTGATAATCGGTCCCCCAAATACACCCTACGAGGGGGGATACTACTTGTTCAAGTTCGAATTCCCTTGCGATTATCCACACAATCCGCCCAAGGTGACGTATTTTACGAATGATGGTGCGACGCGGTTCAACCCGAATCTCTACAAGTCGGGGAAAGTTTGCGTGTCCATTTTGAACACGTGGAGAGGTCCGCAATGGACTGGGTGTCAGACAATCTCTAGCACGCTTTTGTGTTTGTGCTCGGCGGTGCTTAACGACCAACCGCTGCTCAATGAACCGGGTGTGCGGAGTGATAATCCGGACTACCAAAATTACATGGATATTATCACTTACAAAAATTATGAGGTGGCAATATGCGGCATGCTTGTTCGGGACAATATTATGAACGAATTTCCTGAATTGCACGATATTATGGCAAAGCATTTCTGCGAAAATTACGCCGCCATTCTTGGTAGGATTACGCGGGACATGGCAAAAGAACCGAAAGCAGAGAGAATAGTCACTACAAAAATATATGGAATGAAAACGAACATACGTTACACAATAACTAAAACAAAGATTGAGGAAATATACGAATCTCTTACAAAATTGAATTAAGAATTCATCTTATATCATTATATAAGGACCATGCATTTCTGTAGTCAGTGCCAAAATATGTATTATCTAAAGATTCAGACCGATGACGATGAAGATGCGAATAAAAAGTTGGTATATTATTGTCGTAACTGCGGCAATGAGAATAAAGAACTTGCTGGGGATAACATTTGTGTTTCTAAAACAACGGTAAATCACGCCGAACAAACGGTCGCATCTGGTGTTAACGAATATACCAAATATGACCCGACACTTCCGCACACAAATATGATCAAATGCCCCAATTCCAAATGCACGAGCAATGACGAAGGCGGAACGCGCGACGTCCTTTACAACCGTTACGATGATACAAATATGAAATACATTTATATGTGCGCGGTGTGTGACACTACATGGAAAACGTCGCAACACGAAACCACACAAAAATAACAAGAAAATTGAATGTGTTTAAAAGTTTCTCTTTAGAGTATATCAGTATGAGTTTAGGCGGTTCATCGTGGCCAACATTTGACGCCGCCGCTATGAAGGGGGGAGCCGGAGAAGATGATGAGAGTGATTATGAAGAGGAGGAAAAGGTAAATGAGTTGGTGGACGACGATCAATCTCTAGATGACGAACAAAATGACGAAACGATTGATGATGATGATGTTTCTGATGATGAAAAAATAGAGAATGAGGAAATGGAAATGGAGAAAGGCGAGCCAGAGGAAATCGAAGAGCAAGACAGCGAAGAGCAAGACGTTGAAAGCGACGGCGAAAGCGAAGGCGAAGGCGAAAACGAAAGCGACAACGAAAACGAAAGCGAAGGCGAAAACGAAAGCGAAAGCGAAAGCGAAAGCGAAGAAGAAGAGGACGGCGAAAGCGAAGACGATGAATATTTGCAAAAGTTCGATAAAGATGTCAGGAGCAACTTCTTAACCGAGTTTCATCCTGAGTCATCCGCACACAACGATGTAGAAGTGCGAAGATTCGCATCAGTTGTTCGAAATAAAGATGGGGATATTATCGACGACCTTCACCGAACAATACCGTTTTTGACAAAGTATGAATATACAAGGATTATTGGACAGCGAGCAAAACAGATTGATTCGGGTGCGTTACCATTTGTGGAGGTGAGGAACGATATAATAGATGGAGATATCATCGCGAAGATGGAACTCGAAGCCAAAAAAATACCTTTCATTATTCGCCGTCCAATGCCCGGGGGAGGTTGCGAGTATTGGAAACTGGAAGACCTTGAAATCCTGCATTGAGTAATAATATGAATATGTTTCATTGTATTTTTATTGTATTTTCCTTTCAATATCATAAAGACGTTTGTTTATGATATTCTATAAAAAAATGGGTCAACATAAGTTACAAACAAAACAATGACCTAGCACTTCCACCGATTTCCACAATCGATACACGTGACAAATGTGGTCATTGGTTCATCCGCAGAACGAGTCTGTAATTGATAGTAGCTACACCGATTCGATTTACACTTTCTACACGTAAACGTATCGGTATTCGCATAGATTTCTGGCGCATACTTGTTTTCGTCCCGCAGTTTCTTGGCGTCAATCATTTTCTTCCAGTGTGCTGGTTTCATCTCTTGATGGGTCATGAACGCAAAGACATCCGCCCGTATTTTTTTAGTTTTAATATTCTCTAGTAGTTCGTTATTCTTCTGCAAATTCGTATACACAGTTCTCAATCGATCAATGTAGATCTGGACGAAGTATACATTGTCCCATTTTTTCACTATATTCATTTTGTTTGCGTTCTCTATTGAGAAATTAAGCACTCCCTTTTCAAGATTTTCTGACACCCGCTCATTTTCAACAATTTTGCATAGTTTATTCCGTACATTCGAACGAAATTCTTTAGGATTTGTCACCTCGCGCATTTCTTAATAACAATGAGTGTGTTTAAATACATTCAATTTTTTCAAATAAATTCAAACTTGTTTGGGTAATTACTCATCGTCGGAAAAATAATATGTCTCTGTCTCTAGTTCAGAACCACTTTCGTCGCTCTCACCGCTATCGTCGCTCTCGTCGCTCTCACCTGAGTCCTCGCCACCTTCATCATTGGCGTTGCAATCGATAACTTCGTCGTCATGAGTATCAACAAGTTCGGAAATGTCACCATGACCATCGTCACTAATTTCATCATCTTCGCTACCGGCGCTCTCCACGTCGCTGTCTGTTCCTACAACAAATCCGTCCTTCAAATATCCACTATGCGTTTTCATATCTTCGGATACATTTTCTAATTCATCTTCGCTTGGTTCTTCCTCCACCAGATCTTCGAAACCACCAAACAAATTTTCGTAAATTTTCTTCCACTCACCGGTTGTCAAGTTTACAATTTTATCGCTTTCTTCGTCTATTCTTACAACACAAGAGTTTCCAAAGTAGAGGTCTTTGTCCACTGGAGGCGGAAAATCATATTTATTCTCTGTGTTTGCGTTTCCGTGTTCACGCGACCATAACTCAACCGTATAAGATTCGCCTTCTTTTACCTTCCAAACGGTGCGCATTTCAAATCCATCTGGTTTTCTAAATCCGCATTTAGAGTATAGCGTTTCGCGGGTAACATCCTTCACCTTTACCTGCTTTACGTTACCAGTTCTCTCCACAATCACGATGGTGGTCATTTCATAAACATTTGTTAATCGGTTTAAATGGTTTCGTTGAAATAATTAAAATGAAGCATCATCGCGCAAATAAAATGGCAGGCGCAAATAAAATGGCAGGCGCAAATAAAATGGCAGGCGCTTCAAATATTAAACTCTATCCTATGAATGTGAAAATAACGGAAGATAATGTCGAACATATAAGTAGTTACAAATATAAAGAAGAAAACATCAGTCTTATATTCTCTACATCAGGAATTATCCAGATTCATAAAAATAAAATCGACCGCCTCAAAGTAATCGATTTTCCTGTGAAAGAGATGTGTCTAGGTGATTATGAGTTTTTATGTGATGAAAGTAAGTATATTGTAGACTGTGAATGGTTTCAAATACCAATGAATCACACCATTGAAAAGGTGAAGAAGGTTCGCTACCGCCTTCGCCCAGGCGCACTTGTAGAACTAGTTGTAGAAACCAGAATTGTCGATGGAAGTAAAATCGCACAGCCACTGCCGTATTTCATTACCAAAACAAACGAGTTATCACACGGTGTAGAGGAAGATATTTGCTCGTTTTTAGCCGCATTTAAAAGTAATTCAACATAATAAATGCTTTTGTGGACATTTTGGTGGATTATTGCGTCATTGCTATTGATTATGCTTATTCATTACCTGTATATTTACATGAAAAATACCCTTACGGTTCCAATCGTTGAAGATACCGCAACCAAAAACAAACAACGATACGACGATATGTTGGCACCTGTGCATGTCGAAAACATCGAGGGAAACACTACTATTGCCGCGAATGATAACGTTAATACTAATGAGAACGATGATTCTATGAAGGATGAACTGCAAGCATTCTTGAATGAACTGAAAATTACCGGCGGGGCACAAGATATCGGGGCACAAGATATCGGGGCACAAGATATCGGTCTCGCGATGTAATAGATAGGCCAACACTTACGATAACCATATAAAGATTCCATCGTCTAGATATATATGCTATCACGTGTCGAGAAAGAACGTATTATCAAGAGGCTCCCACAACGCGCGGAACTTTCCTATGACGTCATACTACATAAGAAGGTTTATGCGGATTTTTTCATGATACAACCCAAGGGCATTCGTTCGTACTTATGGTTCACTTATATGGGAGGCAAAAATGTGTGTCTAGTCATGCAATTAAATAAGAACGGTAATGTTAGGGATTTAGAGATATATCCCGCGTGCTTTGATGCTACTCTGGCTTCGTCAACTGGGTCATTGTTCATTGGAACACATTTTCTTCACAATCGACAGCACTTTTTCACGACAGAGGATGTAATCTTATACAAAGGAACTAGGGTTTCCTTTTGCCCATTTCACGACAAACTCGCCATTATGAAGGAAATGTTTGCGAAACACGTAGCGCAAAAATCGTATAACACCAACTTTATCACTATTGGGTTGCCTTGTTGGTGTCCAAATTACACAAATGCGTTACAAACGATAGATACACTTCCATATCCCGTTTACGGTATCAGGGCATTTAATTCAAGAAACAAGAAGGAGACATGTTGTGGTATATATCTAGTAAGAGAGAAACAGGGAGAGAAACAGAATGTAGAAGGAATATTTAGAGTAAAGGCTACTTTGTATTCTGATATCTATCATTTATATTGCTTTGACTACAATGACAAAAGCGTCTACTCAACGGCTGCCGTTCCTAGCTATCGACGCAGCGTTCAATTGAATGATATATTTAGACGCGTGAAAGAGAATGCTAATTTGGATCTGCTTGAAGAGAGCGATGACGAGGAAGAGTTCGAAAATATTGAGGAGGATAAATTCGTCGACACGAACAAGCACGTTGTAATGAAGTGTGTATATCACAAGAAGTTTCGGAAGTGGGAACCTGTAGAAGTAATTACCAATTCTAAACTCATCACTCGCCAGAATGCCATCCGTCTTGAGAAAAAAGTATAGCTATATTATATAATGTCGCTTAGTCCGAACGCGTTTCCCGACGTTCAAAGCATAATGACAGAGGCGTCTTCTTCCGACTTTGCGCACGCTCTCGGACCCAAATTGGGCGTAGGTAACGAACTCCGCATTGACACGAATCCTGCTCCAGTGCGCACACTTTTTATTGGTGGTCGCAAGTCGCGCAAGTCACGCAAGGCAGGCAAGTCGCGCAAGGCGCGCAAGTCGCTCAAAGCAGGCAAGTCGCGCAAAGCAGGCAAGTCGCGCAAAGCAGGCAAGTCGCGTAAGTCGAGAAAGCATAGTAAGTTGATGAGCAAATACAAAAGTAATTGCAAGAAGTCACTTGTTGCTTCGTGTTGCAGTCGGTTCCGGAAAAGGAACAAGGTATACTTGAAGGGGGGCAGTGGCGGCAGCAACAATATTATCGATTCAGCAGTTTACGGTATTGACCCAACGATCAACACCGAAGGTGGTGCTTTGGCCACACCGATGCCATTCGCTAGATCAAATGCATGCGTAGTTTAATTTGAGAAGAATATAAGAATATAAGAATAGAATAATAGAAGAAAAATAATAGAGCATACTAGAGCATACTATTTAACTTATACATGAATGAATACGCACAAATACCAGTAGCAACCCCACTTATTCAAACACAACCTACTATGGTGTGTGCGAGATGTTACGAAGAATTTACCCCTTCTTCGGATGCAAAAAAAGGGACTGCTAGTAATTATCGCTGTCCCACGTGTCTAACTTTCAATGCTATAGCGAAGGACACATTTAATAGTATTTGCTCCATATCTTAATGTTTTAGTAACTTATTAGTATAAATAATAATCTGATTTTGGTATTATTTATATTACAACTGAATCATACATTTTCCCTTCGGAATATCAGGTTTAGGTGTAAACCGATCACTTGGCTCGTCTTCCAGGTCGGTCGTCTTTCCACAACCCTTTTTCTTCTTATTTTTATGGGACGTGTCAAGAGGGTCGTATTCAATCTTCCAATTCCCTAGATGATAATTGTCGCTTGTGGTTCGCAGAATCTTGTATTTGTTCTGCATGTAAAACTTTTTCCGTTTCTGGTATTGTCTCTCAAACATATCGTGCGAATCCATGATATCTACCACCAAAGGTCGCTCGTGTTTGACACGAAGAATGCGTCCAACTGCCTGTGTAACATCGGTGCGCGGTGTCACCAAGAACAGCGTGGTGAGCGTTTTAATATCGAGCGCTTCCGCAGCCATCGCATATGTCGCGATGATCACCGTCTTTGTCTCGCTCTTTTTGAGGTCGGGTTCCTTCATCCCCCCTACGTAATAACCCACTGTGGCGATGTTTCGGTGTTCAATCGCATCGTGCAGGTAAACAAGCACGCTCTTATTTTGTGCGAGTATCATTATTTGTTGCCCGGATTTTTCCTCCATCTCTCTAACAATCACTTCCAAGATGAACTCGGTGCGTCGGTTGTAGTTACACAGTTTAGATATCATTGTGCTATAAGCAGGACTTCCACGATAGTCGTATACTGTCTCATTAAATTCATCGTCGTTAGTCACATATTGTATCGTCTTCACCAAGACATCATCATCCGCCTCGCGCTTTTCTTTGTAGATAATCTCTCCTAGAAACATTTTGAACACGCGAGTTAATCCGTCCTTTCTTTGCATTGTGGCGCTCAACCCTAGCATACATCGGGTCACGATGCGCTGTAAAGAGCGACTAAAAACTTCCGAGCTAATATGGTGGCACTCGTCGACGATGGTCAGTCCGAAACTCGCAAACATATCGCTGGGATACTCCTTCATAGAAAGCGACTGAAGCATCCCAACCACGATATCCTTATCTTCGATGTCAATCACCTGCCCCTGAATTTTTCCCACGCGCGCACCGGGAAGAAACTGCTCGATACGCTCGACCCACTGATTCAATAGAAATCCCTTGTGGACAATGACCAGGGTTTTCACCTTCAACTGGCTGATAATATTTAGAGCAATCACTGTTTTACCTCGACCACAGGGGATTTCCAGCAATCCACCACCACCGTTTACACCAAGTGATTTTTTGTAAATATTCACAATGTTGGTCTGATAATCACGGAGACCGCCATTGAAAGCAACGTCGATTGGGTCTCCCTTAGGTATGCGGACTTCGTCGGGTTCGCCATACGCGTTTATCCCGAAGAATCTCGGAATGTAAATCTTTTGGTTGGATTCGCGATAGATGGCGAAGCCCTCGGGTTGTACCGGCGCTTTAGGAACATATGGACGGGCAATGAGGTCATCTCGCAATGAATGCTGCTCTTTTACACTCATATTTTTCTTGTAAATCGAATATCCTTTTTGACCCAAATACGTGGCGACGTCATTTTCGTCCGTCATCTCTTCCATTGCTTCGATTGATAAATATAACTATCAATTTTATTCTTAATTATCTTTAATAATTATCTTTAATAATTTTCTTTAATAATTATCTTTAATAATTATCTTTAATAATTATCTTTAATAATTATCTATGAATATGATATACATGAATTCATTGAAACCCTTAAAAGTCATGAAGGCAATGAACCCTATGAAAGCATTCAACAAGGTTCTAAAGCCCAAGAAAGGTCGCGAGGCACTGCTTTTAGTAGTTCTGGTCGTTTACATACTGACAAACGTACAGACACCCGGTCCGTTGGCAAAGGTCGTCGACAATGTATACGGAAATGTTGCGGTTACCTTATTGGCAATCGCATTCTTCATGAAGACCAAGTCGGTGGCGGGCGTATTATCGCTTGTTGCCGCGTACGAATTGATAAAGCGTTCGAGCATGAATACCGGTTCGCACGCACTGCGCAACTTTGTTCCATCCGAGCACAAGAAGTTGGCCGATTTCGCGAAGTATAACGAGTTCCCGATGACGCTCGAGGAGGAAATGGTTGCCAAGTTGGCACCCCTTGTCAAGCATGCGCCTGCGGCAAATGCGAACTACAAGCCGATTCTCAGCGATTTGCACGAGGCTGCATCTGCCACCAGCGATGATATGTAAATATTATTTATGTATTGAGATTGTCAATGATTTTTGATTGGATGTAAGATAAACATTCAATCAACCTGTGTTCAACTATTATCAGTTTGTCGATGCGGTTGTTGGCGTCGATGCCGTCGATGCCGTCGATGAACTGGAATTGTTCTTGCGAAACCGATCTACAAATCTGTAAACTATATATACCACAAATATTCCGATAAAAAAGTATGCGAAACCGATAAGCACTTGTATCATTTTATTTGTAGTTTCACTATACTCGCTATAATCACTATTTTCCATAGGAGCATCGACAAGGGTTTTCTCTTCGCTAGCACCAGTTGGTTGACAATCAATGTAGATTTCGTCTTTCCCGTTCCCATCCGTGTTTGGACCATTTTGATTGAAGAATACATCTGGCGGTTCTTCGTGATCGAAACCTTCGATCACACGTCCACCAAAAAATGATTCGACACCAGTATTTTTGCGAATAACACTATGCTTATGTGCGCTGATCATATTCTTTAATACTTTGCGACCGCTTGTCGAAATTGGCAGCGCGTGTTCTTTACTAAATACAATAATATCATATTTATAACTTCCCATTCCCGAACTGGGTAAAGCACCTGTGTATGAATAATATGGTTTTTTTGGAACCAGGGACGAGAGAGAAAATCCAGGAATGGATATCTCTCCAGCATTGCCTCCTGCGGTCGGTGCAAATTTAGAAACACCTTGAATCATTTTATCCAGCGTTGTATCGCTACTGGAAGTTGCCATCACTGGAATACAAACCATAAGACGTCCTCCTGTGGTGACGCCAACATGCTCAATCATGAGTTCGGCGTCCGCGCTAGAACCGCCAAAGGAGTGCACCGACGACCGATACAATTTCATCACTTTAACATCGTATTTCTCTTGATTATACCGAACCGGAGATACGCGTTGGGTATCTGGACGAAATGTAATGTGGTCGCCCTTATTCCGCGCCACCAGATTCGTCAATGGATAATCGAATGAATACTCGCATTTCTTTTTACAATTACCCGAAACATTCTTATTGATGTTCATTGTATAATAATATATCGTGATACAAAAATATATACCCCTCTTTATATAAGCAATGAAACTTAGCAAAAATAAAATTTTGAAATTGCTAAAGGGTAAAAATAAAACACTGAAATTAAGGAAGAAGAAACCAGTAAAGAAAAAGAGAAAATCGGTGAGAAAACGTCATCGCACCGCTCGCAATGGTCGTAAGAAAAATCAGCGTGCCAAGACAATGAAGAGGATGTATGGTGGAGGTAAAAAATCCAGAGACCCCAAAAAAGCGGAGAGAAATGAATTTAAACAAAAACAAAGAAAAGCAGCGACAAAAGAACGTAAAAAGAATATAAAAGATCGGGAGCAAAAGAAACGAATGGCCGAAAATAAACTAAATGCCGAAAATAAACTAAATGCCGAAAATAAAGTTCTTGCCCAGGTGGAAGCTATTGAAACTCAAGAAGCTCGTACCAAAGAAGCTCGTGCCAAAGAAGCTCGTGTCAAAGAAGCTCGTGCCAAGCGTAACGACAATCAAAGCAAAAAATCTGGTCCTGCTCCTGCTGCTCCTACTGCTCCTACTACAATAGCGATAGGGGCAGCAACAAATAAAGAAAACGAAGGTGCCCTCATCCAAAACACACGAGCCACTGCTCCTAACAACGTGAAGCCTAACAACAACGCTAAGCCCAACAACAACGTGAAGCCCAACAACAATGTGAAGCCTAACAACAATGCCAAGCCCAACAACGATGTGAAGCCCAACAACAACGCTAAGCCCAACAACAACGTGAAGCCCAACAACAATGTGAAGCCCAACAACAATGCCAAGCCCAACAACAATGCCAAACCCAACAACAATAAAAATAATTTCAAAAATGCTGCTCCTGCCAGTACTGCTGCTGCTAATACTGCTGCTGCTAATACTGCTGCTGCCACTGGTGCTTCTGGTGCTACTGGTGCTCCCAATCCTGCTCCTCCTGCTTCTGATAATGTCATATCATCTCGCACATTCAATATTATCGACAGTGATAAAGATAAAATGATCACGCGCCATGAAATCGCCAAATTTATCAAATTGACCAAAACGGCAATCGAAGATAAATCTCAAGATAAAGAGATTAAGCAGGAATTGATGAAATCAATCGAACTGTTTGAACTTCCCCATGACCTCAACCTGTCGGTTTGGATGAGTATTCGTGCACTGTTCGAAGTGTTGTTCCCAGATATGGAGTTTGATGAGTACAAACACAAGAAGATCACTTACAATGAATTCTTGGAAATCATTAAGACTGCTCCTGCTCCTGCCAATACTGCTAATACTGCTGCTCCTGCTGCCAAACCTGAAGCAAAACCTGCTGCCGAGGAAAAAAAAAATACTAAACCTGCTCTTCCTGCTCCTCCTGCTCCTCCTGCTGCTCCTGCTGCTCCTGCTGCTCCTGCTGCTCCTGCTGCTCCTGCTCTTCCTGCTCCTCCTGATACGGAAGACCGTGTAATAAAATACATGAAAAATATTTTTGATACTGATCTAGAATATGAGTTTTCAAATGAAAACGTTGTAAAAATAAATACGGAAATAACTGAAGAAAATATTCAAACATTCATAACTGAAAATAATTTACAAGACTCAATATACAAAAGCAAAAATGAAGAAGTAGAAATGCCAGAAATGCCAGAAGAACCGAATAATAATGTAAAGAAACTTCAACACATGTTTAACGCGTATTTATTGTATACAAAAAAAATGGGTGTTCAACCTGGTGTAGCAATGGATTATTTAATCAAAGAATATCCGAGTGGTACTAATGTTGATGAAAACAACTTTGACAGTTTTGCTGTTAATGCCATAAAAAAATTAAAAGGTGATATTAACAAGATTCAAAATAACGAGGAGGCTCATGCTGCTGCTGGTGCTGATGGTGCTGGTGCTGATGGTGCTGATGGTGCTGATGGTGCTGCTGATACTGCTGATGCCACGCCTGCTGATGCCACGCCTGCTGATGCCACGCCTGCTACTGGTAATACTGGTGCCAGTGCTGCTGATGCTACTGGTAATACTGGTGCTACTAGTGATACTGGTGCTACTAGTGATACTGGTGCTAATGATGAAGATAATAGTGCTGAAGAAACAAAGGATGAAGAATCTTCTGCTATATCACTCAAAGATGGCGCAAAGATAACAGTTACATTTCATATTAAAGGTGGAAAGGTCGTACCAAGTGTAGATGGGCAAGGACCGAGTTTGGAAGAACTATTGACTGTTACACAAGGACAAAATGGTGGAAAGAAGAAAAAATCCCGCAAACATAAAAAGCAAAAGAAAGCATCGAAAAAGGTTCGCAAAACAAAACGCCGTAATCAGCGCAAATAAAACGGCCTTTTAATATATCATGAACTCGCGGCAAATCATCACCGCAAGCAAGATTGCAATTGATAAGTTACAGAGTGTCCTTCAAGATAGCAACAAGAACGCCATTTTATTTTATGTTAAAGGTGGTGGTTGTAACGGATTTAGTTATAATCTGAAACCCACAAATGACGCACCTGGTAAAATGGATGAGGTCGTCCACATTAATGATATTGAAATACATATTTGTAATCGCAGCATGATACACGTATTGGGAACACATATCGATTGGAAGCAGGATATAATGGGACAAGGATTTCATTTCGAGAATCCGATGGCTCAATCCAAATGCGGCTGCGGAACTTCTTTCAGTAGCCGCGCAATTAATTAGTGTTACCCAGATATACTAAATGAAAAAATGAAAAAATGAAAAAAATGATATTTGCTACTAATATCATTTTTATTGAAACCTACATTATTAAAGGTAAGGGATATAACGCATCGTGTTATTATCATACATCGTCACATTGAACGCATCATTATAGCCCTCCACATATACCGTATCACCATTGTACATATTATCGCATCCATACTCATTCGTGCAACTACGACCTTTATGTGTAATCGGCAACTTAATCATATTGTTCTTATCCGTCATCGTGTAAAAGTTCCATTTGTCACGGTTCGTGAACAACGGGCGACCCATAAGAGGCAATATATTCTCTCCGTCTCCATTCGACCGAGTGAGTATTCCCACTTGACGATACGCGGAATCAACCGACTGTGTAGGGGTGTTTATGGGGATGCCTCGCGGGTCGGAACTATCGCGCGGATGCACGTGCGCGCGGTCGTCCTTCAATGGAGCCTGATAAGGATCCATCAGCACGTCGCTGTGTCCATTCGTGGGAAACTGAATCGGACTGTGCGCGACCCCCTGTTCCTTAATGACCGCGCGTTCTCGTAGACCACCCTGTTTTTGATGTTGCAACTTTAAAAACAACACGACAAACCCAACCACAATCAACGCAAATATAATTGTGACATTTTCGATGCATATAACTCCTGGCGGACAACGCTTTCCCATATTACATTAAGCGCCTACTTTTTTTTTCATTGGGCCCATATTCATATATTGCCCTACCAATTTGTCTATCTTACCAGTGTTCAAACCATTCATCATCTTTTGCGCGTTCTGCATCAATGGCTCTAACTTCTCAATGTTACCCATCAACTTGTGCTGTTTATCGGCAAGTTTCTGTGTGTCCGCGCTCATTTTATTGATTGCGTCCGACGACAAAAGTTTGTCGAGATTGTCGTAAGCAGATTCAAGCGAACCAGGGAAATCGAGCTCATCCGCATCATCGTCGTTATTATCACCCAACGAAGCCGGGCGCAAATTCGTAAGAGCATCCTTATCCTTCTTTTTGCGTTTGCCATCATCGTCGCCATCCTTATCGTCGCCATCACCGTCCTCATCATCGTCTCCCTCATTCTCAAGACCTTCTAACAGCGGGGTTCTAGATGCCTTCTTGCTTCCAACAAGGAGGTTCGTAAATACAATGGCGGCAAGCATTACCACAATCATATTTTTACTAAAGTAGCTCGTAAGCAAACCTACAAGAAATAGCAAAATCACGGCATCAATGTTGTTGACCATTAAATATCCCATGACATTTGTAACCGCAATGAAGAGAACAATATAAAGAACTGTTTTGTTCTTCAACATGTTTTTCATACTACGACTGACGTTCAGTTTCGGCATTTTGGGCATTTTGGGCATTTTGGGCAGGTTCATCTTCATTATATAGTTATAACAGAAAAAATTGATTAGAATGATTTACAGAGTCACTGATTATATATGAAAATGAGTGGACGATTTACTTTGGCTATATGCGAACTATTCTCTCCAACAATACACGGCAAAACTGAAAGGAGTTCGCGAAACATCGATGGACAATGGTTGGTTCACACGTGCATACCAATAGAAGAATTTTACGACGGGACCTACAAAGAAGATGTTGAAGCGCTATGCTTACAACATCGTCAGGACGGTCGAAATGTTCAATTAGACATTATTATGATGGACGAACTGGAAGATGGTGGCGAACTGGTGGGCATTATCCATACACATCTATTGAACACTCTTCAACGTAAATGGAAGAAAAAATATCAAAGAAATATGGCATTATTGAGAGAACGCGCTTCGTTATCATCGTTGCGAGAGAGACAAATAAATGGAAGATGGTCTAAATGACTTCGAAAATGAAATGACTACTTCTTATTTCATTTTTGACATTTCCTTCTGGACGTTCTTGATTTCCTTAATAATGATGCTTTGGTCTTTTTTAAGTTCTCGTAATAACTCTTTGGAATTCGTTTGCTCCTTTGCCGTCTCTTGTATGTAATTCGTCAACATCCATAGTGCTTCGCATTCTTCTTCTTTTTGCTTGCTTACAGCTTCGTGATGCGCTCTGTATTCTTGTAAGACATCATGTAGATGTTCGTTTCCACCTGACGCGCGCTTGATATCATCGTAGTTTTTGCGTAACATTTTCTTAATATTGTAAATTTTTGTGTCTATCATTATTTTCTCGTTGTCATCTTTGGCAATCTTCATCTGTAATGTATATATATACGATTTTATACTGTATAATAGAGAGACTCTTATTTATAGATAATTTTTCATTTATGTGGCAAAAAATTAAGAAATATACAAAAATATACAAAAATATACGGAAATATACGTGAATTTTATTTTTATATAATGTAAACCCGTCTCATATTTGGTTCGTTTTTATTAAAAACTATTCATTAAGCAGTCATTATATTGAATATCTTATTGTATAAACCATATAAAATATCTATGCTATTAATATTTAGGATGTCCAGAACCCAAGTTGAACCTCTGCTCACGGAAGACGAAAGTCGTTATGTTATGTTTCCAATTCAAGACCAATCTATATGGCAAATGTACAAAAAACAAGTAGATTGTTTTTGGCGAGCGGAGGAAATAGACTTATCGAAAGATGCGGCTAGTTGGAAGACGCTGTCTGATGACGAGAAATACTTCATCAAGATGGTGCTTGCTTTTTTTGCTGCGTCTGACGGTATTGTCCTGGAAAACTTGGGGGTTCGGTTCATGTCGGAGGTTCAATTGTCGGAGGCTCGCGCTTTTTACGGGTTTCAAATCGCGATGGAAAATATTCACTCGGAAGTGTATTCGCTTCTTATCGACACATACGTGAAGGAACCGGCAGAGAAGACACAATTGTTTAACGCATTGGAGAACTTTCCGTGCATCAAGAAGAAGGGAGAATGGGCAATCAAATGGATCAACGATAATCGCTCGTCATTTGCGACCCGTCTTGTTGCGTTTGCCTGTGTGGAGGGCATCTTTTTCTCGGGCGCGTTTTGTTCCATTTACTGGCTCAAGAAGCGCGGGAAGATGCCTGGGCTCACCTTTTCGAATGAGCTCATATCGCGCGACGAAGCATTGCACACTGAGTTTGCCGTGTTGCTTTACAAGAAGTTGGCCAAGCAACTCCCGAAGAAGAAGGTGCATGATATGATCAAGGAGGCTGTCGAGATTGAGCGCGAATTTATTTGCGAAGCGCTTCCGTGCCGGTTGATTTCGATGAACTCCACTCTTATGAGCCAGTACATTGAGTATTGTGCCGATAGGTTATCCGTACAACTCGGATACGACAAAATTTACGGCGCGACCTGCCCTTTCGACTTTATGGAGCAGATATCGATTGAGGGAAAAACCAACTTCTTCGAAAAGCGGGTTGGCGAATACGCGCTGGCAAACAAAGACAAAGATGAGACCACCTTTGATTTAGACGGCGCATTTTAATTTTGACGTCAAACGAAACATTATATATTATTTTATAGTATATAATGTCGCAGTCGTCGCGATTTGGTGCATTTCAGTTAGGACCACAAGGACCACAAGGACCACAAGGAATCGCAGGAACACCTGGTCCATCGGGCGAAGCCGGCGCGACTGGTCCTGCCGGAGATGGTCTCCTCATCAAAGGCACAGTGGATGGTTCAGCAAATTTGCCCCCTGATGGTAATATTGGGGATGCCTACATCGACATTTCGGAGAACAACTTATGGATCTCGCAGACCAATGGATGTGTTCACGACGGAAGTCATTCCGTCTGGTATGACGGGAGTTTATTGAAAGAGTGGATATACGACGAGACAACCGGATTCTTATACCCGAGAAATACCGATAAACCAGGTGATAATACGAGGGTTGGTATCGGAACGAAGACGCCATCCGCCATGCTTGAAGTGACAGGCGACGCATCTTTTGGAACTTTACAATCATCATCTGGGACTTTTGATACGACAACAATAAACACGTTTTTGAAAGTACCAGATGTTTCGCTTGATAACATAGGCGCGCTAAATGGAAACAGCATATCCTTTATGAATGATGTTTCATTCAACCAACATATCGCTGCGGGAGATGCGTCTTTTGATTCTATCAGCGTTTCCCAAATATTCGGAAACTCACCTATTGAAATTATGGATGATGCGTCCTTCCATAGCAATGTACACATTAGCGGTGCGCTGGTTGTGAACGATGATGTCACCTTCAATAATAACCTTAGCGCGGTGGATGCGTCCTTTTCAAGCAACGTGGACATTTCTGGAAAACTCCAGGTGGAGGATGACGTGACATTCAATATGAACCTTAGCGCTGTGGATGCTTCCTTTTCAAGCAACGTGGACATTAGCGGGAAGTTAGTGGTGGAGGATGACGTCTCATTCAACAAGCACCTTAGCGCTGTGGATGCTTCCTTTTCAAGCAATGTGGACATTAGCGGGAAGTTAGTGGTGAAGGATGATGTGACATTCAATATGAACCTTAGCGCTGTGGATGCTTCCTTTTCAAGCAACGTGGACATTTCTGGAAAACTCCAGGTGGATGATGACGTGACATTCAATATGAACCTTAGCGCTGTGGATGCGTCCTTTACAAGCAATGTGGACATTTCTGGGAGGTTAGTGGTGAAGGATGACGTGTCATTCAACAAGCACCTTAGCGCTGTGGATGCGTCCTTTTCAAGCAGCGTGGACATTTCTGGAAAACTCCAGGTGGAGGATGACGTGACCTTCAATAAGAACCTTAGCGCGGTGGATGCGTCCTTTTCAAGCAGCGTGGACATTAGCGGGAAGTTAGTGGTGGAGGATGACGTCTCATTCAACAAGCACCTTAGCGCTGTGGATGCGTCATTTTCAAGCAGCGTGGACATTTCTGGAAAACTCCAGGTGGAGGATGACGTGACCTTCAATAAGAACCTTAGCGCTGTGGATGCGTCGTTTTCAAGCAGCGTGGACATTTCTGGAAAACTCCAGGTGGAGGATGACGTGACCTTCAATAAGAACCTTAGCGCGGT
>ERZ651776.55-NODE-55-length-154531-cov-6.170316_pt1 | contig 154531 bp, 120 predicted proteins | sample MGYA00514761_ERZ651776 | MGnify/ENA metagenome assembly ERZ651776
TATTTTAGAAAATTTGACAAACTTCTTTTAGAACCTAGAGTCAGCTTTAGTCAAGAATTTCTTACCGATTTTAAGTTAGAAATTTTAGGAGAATTAAAAAGTCAGACGACTTCACAAATTATAGATCGGCAAAATGATTTCATTGGTGTTGAGAGTCGGCGTTGGGTACTTGCAAATGACAGCACGATTCCTATTATTAAAAGTAAGCAAGCATCTATAGGTGTACAGTATACTAAAAACAAACTATTAGTTACCGCAGAAGGCTATCTTAAAAAGGTAGATGGAATCACAGCTAGAAGTCAAGGATTTCAAAACCAATTTCAGTTTGTGAATGACACTGGAGGATATGAAGTAAAAGGTATTGATTTTCTTATCAACAAACGATTTAGAAACTTAAGCACTTGGTTAAGCTATTCTTTTAGTGAAAACTATTATGAATTTGACACCTTAAACGATAGAAATTCTTTCCGCAATAATGCAGATATTACACACGCATTAACTTTTGCAGGAGCCTATACTATAGGTAATCATTTAAAATTTGCTCTTGGTGTTAATTGGCGTTCTGGTAATGTCACTACTTTACCTGATGGAGAAAGTCCTTTTGCTAGAGAAATCGTATATAGATCTCCTAATAGCGAGCGGGTTAATGACTACGTTCGAACCGATTTTTCGTCAACATATTCTTTTCATCTAAAAGGAAAAGCAAAAGGGAAAGTTGGAATCTCTTTATGGAATATATTAAATAGAGAAAACATACTCAACACTTACTTTATTGTAAATGATGACAGTAGCATCTCTAGGATCGAGAACAAATCTCTTGGATTAACTCCTAATTTCAGTTTTAGAGTTTCTTTTTAAAAAGAAGAAACTATTCTGTATATCTATCTTTTAAATTATCAAGCATCGTTTTTGTAATCTCCTCTAGACCAAAGCTATGTGACCACCCCCAATCACGTCTTGCCTCACTATCATCTATGCTTTGGGGCCAACTATCGGCAATAGCTTGTCTAAAGTCTGGCTCGTAACTTATTTCAAAATCTGGAATATGCTTTTGAATACTAGCAGCTACATCTTCGGGAGCATAACTAACAGCTGCAAGATTATAAGAAGATCGTATTTTTACATCTTCATCTGTTGCATCCATGATTGCTATCGTTGCCTTTATAGCATCCTCCATGTACATCATAGGAAGAACTGTTCCTTCTTTTAAAAAACAGCGGTATTGACTATGCTTTAAAGCTCTGTGATAAATATCTACCGCATAATCTGTAGTCCCACCACCAGGCTCTGTTGTATAACTGATCAATCCTGGATACCTGACACTACGTACATCCACTCCGTACTTTTTATGGTAATACTCACACCAACGCTCTCCCGTTTGTTTAGAAATTCCATACACCGTAGAAGGCTCCATTACCGTTGTTTGAGGAGTATTTTGAGCTGGGGTAGTTTCTCCAAAAACAGCAATACTAGAAGGCCAGAATACTTTTTTGATCTTTTTATCTTTTGCTAAATTCAAGACATGAAAGAGCGAATTCATATTCAAATCCCACGCCTTTGCAGGAAAACGCTCTGCAATCGCACTTAACATCGCCGCCATCAAATACACAGTCTCTACTTTATATCTGAAAATAAGATCCTCAACAGCTTGCATATCTGTGGCATCTAGTAGCTCAAAGTGAGCACTTTTCATCATCTCTTCATTTCCCTCACGTATATCACTAGCCACGACTTTATCTTTCCCAAATCGCTTACTTAATGCCAACGTAAGTTCTGTCCCAATTTGCCCGCAAGCACCTATAATTAATATTCTTGATTTCATCTAAAATTGTTTTCACTAAAAGTACGCTTTCGCGAAAGCGTATACAAAAGCAAACATAATCATAAATTTTTCTTGTATATTCCTATTTAGGCTACTTTTGTCTATCAATTTTTTAAATCCTTATGAAACTGCGTATACTCATATACCTATTAAGTACATTTTTCTTTCTCAATGCCTGTGAAAAGAAACAGGCACAAAACCAAGAGTCAGAGACAACAAATGTCGTTGCTACAGATACAATGACAATTCCTAAAAGTACACAAGGACTCAAACCTTCTTTACGCCTTACCCCAAAAGCGCAAGAGGCTGTTAAGAATTGGTCATTATACCAAAACCTTTCCAAGCGATTAGATAGCTTACAAGGAGTATCCTTAGGAACAGCAAAAAATCAATTATCTATTTTGATTTCGACGTTTGACGGTCAGGGAGAAGCAGAAGCAGAAGAAGAGGTGGTAGATCTCACACCAGATAACTTAGAGACACCTGCTGTAAAAGCTAGACTGTTATCAGTAGAGACAAAACTAAAAATAGCAAATAATTATGTGCAAAAAAGCGATCCTAACCCTGAAGAAATCGCAAAAGCTGTTGTTGAACTTAAAAATGCATTTCAGAATCTAAATCTTCAGATCAATGAAGGCTTTGCTTTAACGATAGAGGAAATGCTCAAACAGCTCGATCAAGAAGTCACTGCTCCTGTAGATACTACACAATTAGAAAAACCTACTCCCAGAGGAAAACCACCTGTAAAAATCTTTAAACCAAACCAATGATACGTACCCTTTTATTTATCCTTATAAGCTTTTTTACCACCATAGGAATCGCTCAAAATGCATCAGAAAAAGAAACGATTGACACCATGCTCGTCTCTTGGCATAAAGCGGCTGCAGATGCAGATTTTGATGCTTATTTTGGTATGATGACCAATGATGCTGTTTTTATAGGAACTGATGCCACTGAAAATTGGCAAAATACCGAATTCAGATCTTTTTCAAAACCGTATTTTGATAAAGGAAAAGCGTGGACATTTACAACCTTAGAACGTAATATCTATCTAGACACCAACGAAGACACCGCTTGGTTTGACGAGCATCTTAAAACACAAATGGGTATTTGCAGAGGTTCTGGTGTTGTAAAAAAAGAAAATGGTGTCTGGAAAGTAAAACATTATGTGTTGTCTATAGCTATCCCTAATGAAAACGTAACGAAGGTCACAGAGATGAAAAAAGAATGGGATCGTATTCAGATGGAAAAAATGAGCAAACAATAATCTATATGTATTGTTTATCAAATCATTACATAATATAAGTAGGCTTTTGCCCCTTCCTTGTAACAAAATATAGAAATCTACGTCTTATTCACCATAATTAAAGAAACCTAAAAACAGATATGAAACTAATAAAAACAGTCGCTATTCTAGCTTTTTGTACTATTGCTTTGACAAGTTGTAAACAAGAGACAGCACAAAAAGATACAGCGGTTACTACAGAAAAAATACCTGGTATTGTTCTAGAAAATATGGACACATCAGTAAGTCCTAAAAATGATTTTTACAACTACGTAAATGGTAGTTGGATGAAAAATACTGAAATCCCTGCAGATAGAACGAGCTGGGGAGGTTTTAGTGTATTACGCAAATCTACGGATGCTGATGTATTAAAAATACTTGCCGAAGCAAAGGCAAGCGGTACATATACCCCTGAAACTGATCAAGCAAAAGCATTAGCTATTTTTGACACAAAACTAGATACTGTTGCTCGTAATAAAGCAGGAGTTACACCACTTAAACCTGCTTTAGAAGAAATAGAAAGCATTAAAAATCTTACTGATCTACAAACAGTACTTGCAAAAAATCCATCGGTAAGCTCTCCATTTATAGGTATAGGTGTACAAGGAGACCTAAATAATAGTGCAATGAATGCTGTATATTTAGGAGCAAATGGTCTTGGACTACCAGATCGTGATTACTACCTGGAGCAAGATCAAAAATCAAAAGAGATTCGTGAAGAGTATAAAAAGCATATCGCTCGTATGCTCCAAATGATAGGCGATAGTGAGGCAGATGCTCAAGAAGCTGCTAAAAAAATTCTTGCCATGGAGACACAACTTGCAGAACCTCGTCTTGATAAAGTACAGAGTCGTGATGCACGTAATTATAATAACCCTCGCTCTATAAAAGAAGTAGACGCTATGCTTTCTTCTTTAGACATCAACAAAATGATTTCTGATATAGGAATCACTAAAAAGTTTGACACGCTTATCGTAACTCAATTACGTTATACAGAAGCACTAGACACCTTCCTTAAAGAAACACCTATTGAAGATCTTAAGACATTGGTAAAATGGGATACATTCAACAGTGCTGCAGGATTATTATCTACAGATATAGAAACTGCAAACTGGGAATTTTATAGCAAGTATTTAAGTGGTGCAGAAAAGCAACGCCCTGCAGACGAGCGTGCACTTGCTACTGTAAATAATACCGTGGGAGAAGCCCTAGGACAATTATATGTAGATGCTAAGTTTCCACCAGAAGCTAAGGAAAGTGCAGAAACTATGATCAAAAATGTGATTGAGGCGTATAAATCACGCATCCAAAAATTAGATTGGATGGGTGAGGAAACAAAAACAAAAGCGATCGAAAAACTAGATAAGTTTACTGTAAAAATTGCATATCCAGACAAATGGGAGGATTATAGCGCCATGGAAGTATCTGCAGATAAAACGTATTTTGAAAATATGATTGCTGTAGGTAAATGGGGACAAGATAAAAACTATGCAGAAATAGGAGAACCTGTAGACAAGTCTAAATGGGGAATGTCTCCTCAAACCGTAAACGCATATTTCAATCCGCTTAATAACGAGATTGTGTTCCCGGCAGCTATTTTACAACCTCCTTTCTATAACTATACAGCAGATGAAGCTGTGAACTATGGAGGAATTGGAGCTGTTATTGGACATGAGATCTCTCATGCATTTGATGATAGTGGTGCGCGTTTTGACGGTGATGGAAACCTTAAAAACTGGTGGACAGAAGATGATCTTAAAGCCTTTACAGAAAGAGGAAATGCACTCGCAGAGCAGTATAGCAATCTTGAAGTATTAGATAGTGTATATGTAAACGGTAAGTTTACCTTAGGAGAAAATATTGGAGATTTAGGAGGTGTTCTTGGTGCTTATGATGGTCTTCAAAAATTCTATAAAGAAAATGGACGTCCAGATGATATTGATGGCTTTACACCAGAGCAACGTTTCTTTATGTCTTGGGCAACGGTATGGAGAACTAAGAGTCGTGATGAAGCATTACGTACACAAGTAAAAACAGATCCTCATTCTCCAGGAAAAGTACGTGCTACACAACCGCTTCTAAATGTAGATGCTTTTTATGAAGCATTTGATATTAAAGAAGGAGACTCAATGTATTTAGCGCCAGAAAAACGTGTTCGTATCTGGTAAAACAAAACATAAGTAAGCTAAAGTGTACGCTTTCGCGAACCTGCCTACCGTTAGGTAGGAGCATAAAAAACCACCTCAAGCACGAGGTGGTTTTTCTTTGGAATAAAGTGTATCTCACTCTGAAATACGGTGCTATTTACAACGCTACTTTGAAGGTATATCCTAAAACCTCAGCTACAGAGGTGCTATCTACTTTTTTAAATATCGTATCTCCTTCTTTATCATATTCAGGTGGTGTTAAATCTAATTTTTCTGCCTGCGCAGTATAATAATCCCGTTTTGTAGGATGCTGAGGAGAGACTGCATTAAAGATATGCCCAAAAGCATTTTTCTGAATAATAGAGATCAAGATACCGATACAATCCTCCCGATGGATCATATTGACAGGAGCATCTCCATTACTTAATCCCGTTCTTCCTGCTAGAAATTTTACAGGATTACGGCTTCCACCAAACAATCCTCCAAAACGAACAATCGTGGTTTCAAATGCAGGCGTATTAAAAAACAGTTGCTCTACATCATATAGCTGTTTTCCAGCATTACTTTTTGGTTTAGGAATATCCTTTTCTGTGACGTGTCCTTGATCATCATCATACACAGACGTACTGCTTACTAAAATAACTTTACGAATAGACGTTTTTTCTATTTCGTGTAAAAAATGTGCCATTTTAAGCGCATAATTAGCTCCTGAGTTTCTTCTCAAACCAGGCGGAATCATAATAACCAATACATCGGTATCTGACAATAAGGTGTCTATTTTACCCGTCACTCCTCCTTCGGTGATGACTATAGGATGTGCCGTAATTCCTTTTTCTGAAAGCTCTTTTGCTTTATTGGTATCGGTGACACTTCCTTTTACAGTGTATCCTACATTAATAAGCGTAGCTGCAAACGCTTTTCCTAACCATCCTAATCCCGCAATTGTGATTCTTTTATTCAATCCTTTTTCTTTTCATTCCCGCGAAGGCGGGAATCTCATTATTGTTTTTTACTAAACTTTTAATTCTATTTTTTGCCGTTACAAGCTCCTGTCTGCCGTCAGGCAGGTTCGCGAAAGCGAGTACATCCATATTCTATTTTTAATTCAAATCAACAACAATCGTATCGTTTTTTACTTCTGGACTCTTTCTAAGCACTTCTGAAACATCAATCTTACGCTCTACAATCACAGCGTCATTGGTCACAAATGGTGTTGGTTTTGTTGTTTTAGGTCGCGCCGATATCGTAAAACTAGGATTATCTAATAAGTCATAAGAAAACTCTTTAAGAGTGAATGTAGGCGTTACCTCTTTAGGCACTGCATACGTAAACTCCAAAGAATCTCCTAGTGTCATATAGTAACTTAAAATTCCATTACTTCCTCGCTTTTTATATAAGGTCTCGGTACTGTCTGGTTTAAATACTTTTCCGTTGTATGACAGGTATCGGAATGGTGTATCTATATCTGTATATAATCGTATTTGGTGTATCGTTCGTTGTGGTACAATGGTCATCGTTGTATACGCCAAATCTCCTATCACTGTGTCCTGAGATACACGAATCTTACTTTCTGGTAGCTTGATTACCGAGGTTTCTTTTGCATACGAATATGGCGTATTGTATTTGCTCCCTGCAGCATTTCCAATATACGCCGTCGCCTTTTCTGGAGTATCTCCTAAATATCCTCGTGTCCAATCGTCTATTTCAGTATTATAAGTTGCCCAATAGGCTTTATTGGTCTCTACATGGTGATAATATAATAAGCTATTAGGTTGTTGTCTTTCTGGAGAAGGGCTTGATTTAGCATGTGCAACTCCTAAGAAAACAACAGCAACTAATAAACTCAAAATCCCTACTGCTTTTTTATTTCTAAAAAATCCAAAAACAGGCAGTAATAATCCAAAGAGTAACACTACAAAAATAACCGATGCATATAGCATATCAGGTCCTAAGCCTACAGGAAAGAATTGTATCAAAGGTGCAAACAGGAAAATGGCGGGCGCTGACAATAACACCATAAGGGTTACACTAGGATTGATTTGTCGTATCAATAAGAACAGCGCTAATAACCCAAAATAAACTGGGATAATAAAGAAAGCGGCTCCTTGAAGTTTGAGTGCTAATGCTATATTAATAAGCAACCAAATGGTAAGGGGTGCTATCAACGAACTTGCGGTATGTTCTGCTTTTACCATTTTGTGATAGATCCCAAAACACAAACTCAGCCCTAAAAGAACAAAAGCAATCGTATACCAATGACCGTTATATATAAATACAGGAAGGATCTCATTGTAAGATGGATATAGTATTTTAATCAGTCCCCAAAATAAATACATCAAACCTCCTCCTAGTATAAGACTCAACATAAAAGCGCCAAACCCTTTTCCGATTTCCTTTTTATAAAGTCTTTTCTTTCTCAGTCCATGAATTAAGAGAACAACAAAAAGAACTATCGCCAAAATAAGCATCGGCCAAATCCATGAAAAAGGATAGGCAACAAAGGTAGCAACAGCGGTATCAAAGTACACGTAATCTTCATTTGATTTTATATTGGACAGATCTGCATTTGCATAATAATGTAGTAATGGCATTAAATAACTTCCTTGATGTTCTAAGCTATTTCTATCTAGATTTTCAGTCGTATCATTAATGGTATGATAATCATAATGATCATCTATAAATGCAAAGAAAAACCCGTCTATATCTCCATCTTCTCTTAAAACAGTAGAATCCGTATCATTAGGAAGCATTTTATAAATACTATACATCAGTGAGGTAGCCACAGGATATTCCACATCTGCTTCCATAAATCCTTTGATAAGATTGGCATTTCCTCCATTGGTTTCTACAATCATATTGGAAGGCCCACCACTACCACGAGCTTCAAAATTAAGCGCAAGTCCTACATCTTTTGCCCAAGGGTGTTCATTTACAAAAAGTGCAGCACCATCAAGTCCGAGTTCTTCTGCATCTGTAATACAAATAATAATATCGTTTTTGGGTTTAGCTCCGCTTGCAAGATAAGCTCGTACACTTTCTAAAATAGTCACAACCCCAGAACCTGCATCACTAGCTCCGTGAGATGAACTATGTGGCGCACTATCATAATGAGACATAAGCAGAAGCGCCTTCCCATCTCCCGTTCCTTTAATACGAGCCAGAATATTTTGAGGCTTTACCAAACTGCCATACCCTCTCCATTCACTAAACGTAAAACCTTCTTGTACTTGGGTCTCTAATCCTAATTTTTTAAGTTCTTGTACAATATATTCTCGTACGTCTGCATGTGCTTTAGTTCCTACAAAATGAGGTTCTTTTGCTATAACCTCTAAGTGTTGTAATGCACGTGCCGTAGAAAATTCGGTGGCTGGTGTTTCAAGACCGCTTATATCTTTTGGCATTAAGGAGTTGAAGGCTACAGAAACTAATGCTATAATAAGAACAATAGAAAAAATGTGAATAATACGTTTCATATAAGGTTGGTTTAGTTATCCTAAAAATACAATTTTTGAAGATGTTTCCGCTTTCGCGAAAGCATAAACCACATAATCTCCTTTTAATTCATTAACTTTAAGAGGAATTACTCACACACAAAACAGCTAGTTATGGGAATCAAAAGTTTTACGGGACGTCGTGCCAAACCTACAAAAGGGAACCCTACAGATATAAAAGTAAGTGATTATATGACTAGAAAATTAATCACGTTCAGGTCAGATCAATCTGTCCTAGAAGTCATGAATTTACTAATTAAAAATAAAATTTCAGGAGGTCCTGTTGTGAATGAAAACAACGAACTCATGGGGATCATCTCTGAAGGGGATTGTATGAAGCAAATCTCAGAAAGTCGCTATTACAATATGCCTATGGAAGACATGATTGTAGAAAAATACATGGTAAAAGAAGTCGAAACCATTGACGGAAACATGAATGTTTTTGATGCTGCCAATAAATTTGTTAACTCCAAACGTCGTCGTTTTCCTATCGTAGAAAACGGAAAACTCGTAGGGCAAATCAGTCAAAAAGATGTGCTCAAAGCTGCCTTAACCTTAAATGGGCAAACCTGGAAATAAGGACATTTATAAATGTTTAAAAAAGGAAGTTTGATTATAAGTTTACTTATCTCCTTGATAAGTACGTCTCAAAATATTCAAAGTCAATTAGAAACTGTTTTTGATGCCTATCAACTTATGGGGATGTCGGTATGGGTTTCAACCAACGATACTTCAGAACAATTTCATTTTGGGTTGCGGGATTTTGATAGAGACCTCCCTATAAATGCAGATACCAAATATCGTATTGCTTCTGTATCAAAATCGGTGACGGCTTTAGGGCTTATCAAATTATATAGTGATGGACTCTTTGATCTGGATGATGATGTCTCGGAGTATTTGGGATACACATTACGTAGTCCGCAATATCCTGATACACCGATTACCTTTAGAATGGTCTTGTCACATACCAGTAGCTTGCAAGATGGAACAGGATATAACCCTTTTCTACAAGCGACATTTAACCAACTTCCCGTGCCTAACATCACAGAAGTACTCCTCTCTGATGGAGATTACTATACGACTAATATGTGGCGAACTGAAACGCCTGGAACTTTCTTTGCGTATAGCAATATCAATTTTGGACTTATAGGAACACTCATTGAAAAAATAAGTGACGAGCGGTTTGATATCTATATGAAAAATGCGATTCTCAATCCGTTAGGAATTGATGCCAGCTATAATGTTAGAGATCTTACAGATATTAATGATGTGGCAGTACTGTATCGTAACAACGGAGGATGGCAACCACAAGCAGATAATTATCAAGGTGTGATTCCTGACCCGTTAAATATTGGAGAGTATGTGCCTGGAACCAATGGTGTTTATTTTGGTCCACAAGGTAGCTTACGTATCTCAGCAGAAGGTACAGGTACTTTTTTAAATTACCTAGAAACAGACGGAATAGACACCGCCCTTACTATAAACCCAGAGGCACTTCAAGAAATGAAAACCATTGCTTGGGATTATGATGGCGCCAATGGAGATAACTATTTTGGTCTCTTTAATCGATGGGGATTAGGACTGCATCATGCCAATGTAAACACAGGAGATCAAATCTGTAACCTTGGAGAATATGACTCTTTTATTGGTCATCCGGGAGAAGCATTTGGATTGGTAAGCGACGCCTATTTTAACACCCAACAAAACATATCATTTACATTACTCATTAATGGTATTTGGAACGGATACGAGCTTGGTGAAAACTCCTCTTATTATACGGTAGAAGAAGATGTTTTTCAAGTTTTGTGTACTTACTTTGAGAATACACTTACCGTTTCAAATGTAGATGGCAATCGTGAGATAATGATTTCTCCAAACCCAGCAAAAACAGCAACCCATATATTCTTACCTACACATCAGCAAGCCAGTTCTTACCATATTTATGATACAAGAGGACGCTTACATAGCAAAGCCATAATCTCTAGTATAGATACGATTATAGATGTTTCTAATTTATCAAAAGGCTTGTACTTTATAAAAGTCCAAAATGGCACTACAATTACAACTAAAAAATTATTGATCAAATAGTCATTCTATTTTTCCAATTCAAACCAAGCTAACTTCAAGTTTTCAGGTTCATAAAAAAAATCTGCTTTGCGCTCTAGTCCTATTTTTTCTAGCACACGGCAGGAAGCGCCGTTTCCTAATTCGGCTATCCCACATAGTTTTTGATTTGGGAAATGCTCAAAGAAGTAATCTCTCGTTGCGATAGCCGATTCGGTAGCGTAGCCTTTTCCCCAATATTGAGGCATCAATCGGTAGCCTATATCATAAAAGTTGGTATGACCATTCAGTGTCCACTCCGTGTTCATCTTGAGCCCTGTCCATCCGATCCAATCACCACTTGATTTCTCAATAGCCGCCCAACGTCCTATGCCGTATTTTTCATATTGCATCCGGATATAATCTATATAATATCGTGCCTTCCCTATACATGAAATGGGTTTATTTCCTAGATATGTATGCACTAAAGGGTTACTATCGAGATCATACATGAAACCCGCGTCCTCTATGACAATTTCTCGAAGAATCAGATGTTTGGTCTCTGCAAATACGTTCATGAATCCGTTACTTTTTAATCTAAATTAAGAGATGAATTTAAGTAATTAAAATTAAGAATACTATAAGATATAAACGCTCGTAAATAAATTACTTTTAAATTCATTTTTATTCATGCGATAATATATCCTATATGCAACACCAGAAACACCTCTTTTCGCTTCCTGAAGATAGTACCTATATCAACGGTGCTTATATGTCCCCACAATTAAAAAGTGTTGCCGAAATAGGAGTAGAAAGTGTTTTAAAAAAGAACAATCCGACCACTATTTCTCAGTCAGATTTCTTTACCAATCGTACCCTAGTCAAGCAGCGTTTTGCTACCCTTATTGATGCAGCAGATGAGCAGAACTGTGCGATTATTCCTTCGGTGTCGTATGGGATTGCGACGGTGGCAAAAAATATAGATCTACAACAAGGAGATGAAATTCTCTTGATAGATGAGCAATTTCCTAGTAATGTGTACGCTTGGCGCGAAAAAGCAAACGCAACGGGTGCCATCATAAAGGTAGTAGCACCTCCAAATACGTTTGAAAACCGAGGGAAGTTATGGAATCAATCCATTCTTGAAGCGATTAATCTGAATACAAAAGTAGTCGCCATGGGTCATATTCATTGGGCAGACGGCACTTTATTTGATCTGGTAGAAATACGTAAAAAAGCACACGAAGTCGGCGCTAAATTAATCATTGACGGTACCCAAAGTGTGGGTGCGCTTCCTTTTTCTGTGAAGGAGATTCAGCCTGACGCTTTGATCGTAGGTGGTTACAAATGGTTATTGGGTCCGTATGCTATTGGCATGGCATATTATGCCGATTCGTTTAATGACGGACAACCGCTCGAATACAATTGGATCAATAGAAAAAACAGCGAAGATTTTAGTCAGCTAATTAACTATCAAGACGAGTACAAGCCTAAAGCCGATCGGTTTTCTGTAGGAGAATCGAGTAATTTTATACTTCTCCCTATGCAAATTAGAGCCATTGAACAATTATTGGAATGGGGCGTTCAAAACATTCAAACGTATTGTGATTCAATTTCTGCAAAAGCCGTCCAACAATTACGAGACAAAGGCTGTTTTATAGAGCACGCCAACTATCGGTCAAAACATCTCTTTGGTGTGTACCTCCCTGATCATATCACAATGGATGCTGTTAAAGACCGCTTTCGCGAAAGCGGTATATCTGTGGGGATCCGTGGGAAAGCCATTAGAGTCGCTCCACACGTGTATAATACCGTAGAAGATTTTGAAAAATTTGTCGCTTGTTTTTAAACCATAGATAAGGTATCACTTCCAAAACTTGGATACGTGAAAATCGTTTCTCTAAAAGCAGTCCGTGTCATTTTATGGTGGATAGCGAGTGAAAAAATATCAATCATTTCACTTGCTTCTGGTGCCAATATAGAAGTTCCTAAAATGGTATCTGTATCTGAATCTATGATGGTTTTATAATAATACGCTTGTGCATTCATACGTTTGGTACTAAACCATTCAGGCACAAACCCTTCTTTTACGGTATAAGAAATTCCTTTTTCTTTTGCCTGTTTTTCAGAGATTCCAACGCTTGCCACTTGAGGATATGTAAAAACCGCTGTTGGGATCACAGAAAATGTATATTTCTTGTGCGTGTTTTTCAGAATCTGCTCAGCGACGTGTTTTCCTTCTAGCCCAGAAAGAGGTGTTAGTGGTAATGCACCGCTATCAGCTACATCACCGCACGCATATACGTTTTTATTGGTAGTGCTTTGTAAATATTCATTAACCGTTACCCCTTTTTCGGAAAAGGCAATAGTTCCTTTGTCAAGATTCAGAGCTTTAGTTGCTGGTACACGACCTGTCGTATTAAAAATTACACGTGCTTTTACTGATTTTTCTTCGCCGTTTTGGGTATAGTGAAGACGTTTGTTTTTACGTAATTCTTCAATTTGGCTAGTCGTAGCATCAAATATAAAGTTGATCCCGATGCACTTGGAAACTTCCAACAAATGGTCTGTTAATGTTGAATCCATGATGCTAAGAATTCGATCTCCTTGTTCTACAATGGTCACATCTACGCCACATCTGGCTGCGATGTGCGCAAACTCCAACGCAATATATCCAGCACCTATAAAAATCATACTCTTAGGCAAACTAGGCAAATCCAGAAAATCATCAGAAACAGAAAGTAAATAAGATCCTTTAAAGTCTAGTGGTCTGGGAATACGTCCTGTGGCAATCACAATTTTATCGAAAGTGATCTTCTTTCCCTCTACAGTAAGCATATTTTCAGAAAGAAATTCAGGAGATTGATGATACATAGTAATTCCCAATTTCTTAAAATCTTCTTCTGTTCTTATAGGTACTGCGGAGACAAACTTCTTTTTAAAGGTCTGAAGTGCTTCCCAATTTATTTGAACTGTATCTGTAATGCCTACTGCAGCCATATCTGATGTACGTCCAATCAACTCACTAGCATTTACAAGTACTTTTTTAGGATCACAACCTCTATTGGGACACGTGCCACCATATTCTCTAGCATCTGCAACGGCTACGTTCATTCCTTCTTTTGCACAGGCTTCTGCTACTTGTTGTCCTGCACTTCCTGTACCTATAACAAAAACATCATAATGTGTATATCCCATTTCTTTTTTTTCAAAATTAAATGTTTGTGATCAATTCTACAGTTCTATTAGATAAAAATGATAACGCTATAAAGATACTATCGATTTAAATTCTTTAAAGAAAACAAGGTTCTAAAAAATTTTAATGGTCTGAGCAATAGCCTACCTTTGCCGTCTATTTAAATTTTCTGAAATGAACAAAGACACTTTAGAACTTTCTAAAGAAGAAATGACAGCCTATGGATATAGCGTTGTTGATGCTGTAGTGGCTCATTATGATACCCTTCAGGATAAAAGTCCTATCGCTACGGGAAGCCGTAAGGAGATGGATAACCTATTCTTGGAAGAAGCGCCAGAAAAGCCTTCAGATCCAAAAGAAGTGTTGGATTTTGTCATTGAAAAAGTAATGGAAAAAGGAGCGATTGCTACACATCCTAAATTCTTTTCGTTTGTACCTGGTCCTAGTAATTACATCAGTGCGATGGCAGATACATTGGCGACAGGATACAATGTATTCTCAGGCGGATGGTCACAATCACCACCTGCAGCCGAGCTAGAAATTGTGACGATAAGTTGGTTGCTTAAAATCTTTGGGCTTCCTCTTAAAAAAGGAGGAGGTATTTTTACCAGCGGTGGCTCTATGGCAAATCTAACGGCGATTGTCACAGCACGAGGTGTAATGTGTGGTGATGATTTTTCAAAAGGGATTATTTATTTGTCTGATCAAGCACATTCTAGTAATATAAAAGCCATCAGAACTATTGGATTTAGAAAAGAACAAATCCGTTTGATCCCAACAGACTCCGAATTCAAATTTTCTACGATAAAACTTAAAAATGCGATTGCCAGAGATCGCCTGGAAGGACTACAGCCTTTTTGCGTGATTGCAACTGCGGGAACTACCAATACAGGAACTGTAGATCCGCTTACAGAGATTGCGACTATTTGTAAAGAAGAAAAACTCTGGTTTCATATTGACGGTGCGTATGGAGGTGCTGCCATTTTAGACAAAAAAGGAAAAGAACTCCTCAAAGGAATTTCAAAAGCAGATTCGATCACGGTAGATCCACACAAATGGTTTTTCCAACCCTATGAAATGGGTTGTCTTTTAATCCGTAATCACAAATACCTGAAAAGTACCTTTGTAGAAAAACCAGAATACCTGAGAGATATTGAGGGCAACGAATCTGAGATTAATTTTTATGATCACGGCGTTCAACTCACACGGCGTTTTAGAGCGTTGAAGTTTTATATGTCTCTTAAAACCTTCGGATTAGAAGCGTTTAGAAATGCGATTTCATATAACATAAAACTTGCCGAAAAAACGGAGAAACTCCTTCGTAAAAGTTCAAAATGGGAAATCGTTTCTCCAGCAACGTTGGCGATTATTAATTTTAGATATAACCCTATTGGCAACAAACTTTCTGAAAAAGAACTAGATGCCTTAAATCAAAAAATCTCTGAAAGTGTCCTTGCCTCCAAAGAAGCCTTTCTTGTGACTACGGTGTTAAATGGGCAAGTAGTTCTGAGGATGTGCTTAATTAATCCGCGTACGAGTTTTCAAGATGTAAAAGAGACGATAGCACTTTGCGAAAAATTTGCATAAATTGTTGTTTTAGGATTCAGGACGTATATTAGATTCCTATACTTTTTGATTACGATCCTGCCGGCAGGCAGGTTCGCGAAAGTGAAGCTTATCCTGAGTTAGCCGAAATACGAAAGCGAACTTCCCTTTATAAAAATTAAATTAAGAACTATGAAAAAGACACTTGCCATTGTAAACCTATTTTCTGTCATTCTCGTTCTCTTAGTAAACGGTTTGTCTCAATCACAACGGTGGAATGATACGACCATAGGCGAGATGAGTGATCAATATGAAAACCTGTTCACCCCTGCTGGATACGCCTTTGCTATTTGGGGTCTTATCTTTTTGATGCTTGTCGGCTATGCCTTGTTTCAAATACGGAGAGCGTTTTTTAGTAAAAAAGAATCTCCATTTATCGAACAAACAGGTTGGTGGTTTACTATCGCAAATGTTTGTAACGCTAGTTGGGTCGTAGCATTTACCTACGGATACGTAGGACTATCTGTCGTCATTATGCTCGGAATTTTAATCAGTCTCTTACAAGTTATACGAAAAACAAATATGGAACGCTGGGATGCACCCATAGAAGTCATTGCATTTGTCTGGTGGCCTATTTGTATTTATGCCGGTTGGATTGCCGTGGCTACCATCGCCAACTTCAGTGCCTTTTTTGCAAGTATTGAGTTTACGGGTGATGCGTTTACACAAATTATCTGGACCATGGTGATGATTACCATTGCTGTATTGATTAATGCATTTATGGTCTGGTTACGTAATATGCGTGAGTTTGCGCTTGTTGCCGTTTGGGCGCTTGTTGCTATTTATATCCGCCATAAAGATAATATAGAAAGCATTGCGTATTATGCACTTTGCGGTGCTATAGTCTTACTAATTATAATCTCTTTACACGCTTTTAATAACAGAAATACTGCCCCACATATTAAGTTACAAGAGCGATTGCATAAGTAAACTTACCTACGAGATGCTTTTATTAAAAATAGAGTAACACTCTAATTTAGAGTAGTACGCTATTTTTAAGTATCAAAGTTCTTTAAATTTTGATGGAGCTTCTCTCCCTTCCGTCTGTAGTTCGTGCCTCAATACAGCCACCTTCCCTCGCTTAGGGCAAGAGCTCGTTATTGGTTATTAGTATATATAAGGTAAACTAAAATAGTGCCCCCTTCGGGGATTGGGATTTTAATTCAACTCATAAAACACACCCCTAACCCTCTTACTAAAAAGGAAGGATTCAAAAACGATCATTTATTTTCCATTTCCGCTTTCGCGAAAGCGGAATTAGCCCGTATCTTTGTCATAAATTAAATCACACTTGAGTACGACTACACTCTCGCAACACCTTGCACAATCTCAGCAACTCCTGAAATTGCAGGATGCTATTGCCCAAAATCATCAAAACATACACGCCAAAGGTCTGATAGGCTCTTCCTTATCTTATATCATTAGTGCTGTGTATGAACACATTGAACGCCCCATTCTTCTCATTCTCAATGATAAAGAAGAAGCAGCCTATTACTTAAATGATTTGGAGCAATTACGTAAAGAAGCCAACGTCTTATTCTATCCAGGCAGTTATAGAAGACCGTATCAAATTGAAGAAACCGATAATGCCAATATCCTATTAAGAGCAGAGGTTTTAAATCGGATCAATAGTAAGAAGAAGTCGGCGTTGATTGTGACGTACCCAGATGCGCTATTTGAACAAGTAGTGACGCGTAGAGAATTAGACCGGCAGACCTTGAAAGTAAGCGTAGGCGATAAGTTGTCTATAGATTTTATCAACGAGATGCTTTTTGAGTACCATTTTAAACGCGTCGATTTTGTCTCAGAGCCTGGCGAATTTTCAGTGCGTGGAGGGATTGTAGATGTGTTTTCTTTTAGTCACGACGAGCCGTACCGAATTGAGTTTTTTGGCGATGAAGTGGATAGCATCCGTACGTTTGATGTGGAGACACAACTTTCTTCAGATCAAGTAAAGAAAATGGCAGTGATGCCTAATGTAGAAAACAAGGCATTAGAAGAAAAACGAGATACGTTTCTTAAATACATTGCAAATAATACGCTCGTCTTTATCAAAAACCGATCGCTATTTTATGATCAGATTGATAAAAATTTCGCGAAAGCGGAAGAAGCCTTTACCAAACTTACTTCTGAAGTAAAACGCAGTACACCTAGTGAATTATTTTGCGAAGGATCGCTTTTACAATCACAACTTGAAAGTTTCCAAACTGTAGATATCAGCACTACGGTACCTGATGTTTCTGTACATACTTTAGTCGCATTTAATCAGCAACCACAGCCGTCATTTAATAAACAGTTTGATTTGCTGATTCAGAATCTAAACGATAATCACGAGGCGGGCTATAAAAATTACATTTCATGTGTAAGCGAGCAACAAGCCAAACGTTTTAAGGATATTTTTGCCGATGCGCAAAGTAATGTGACTCAATATGAAACCGTGATTATTTCTTTATATCAAGGATTTATAGATGACGATCTGAAAATCGCACTTTATACCGATCATCAGATTTTTGAACGCTACCATAAGTTTAATCTCAAAAATGGGTACGCTAAGAAGCAAGCCATTACTCTTAAGGAACTCACCAATCTTAAAGTGGGTGATTATGTCACGCATATTGATCATGGGATTGGGAAATTTGGCGGTCTTCAAAAAATAGACGTAGAAGGCAAAAAGCAAGAAGCGATTAAGTTGATGTATGGAGAGCGAGACATCCTGTACCTGAGTATTCACTCCCTTCATAAAATCACCAAGTTTACTGGTAAAGACGGGAAGGCTCCTCAGATTTATAAATTAGGAAGTCAGGCGTGGAAAAAACTAAAAGCCAAAACAAAATCTCGTGTCAAGCATATTGCGTTTAATCTGATTAAATTATATGCAAAACGCAGATTACAAAAAGGATATGCTTTTGGTCCTGATACACACATGCAACATGAACTCGAAGCGAGTTTTATTTACGAAGATACGCCCGATCAAAGTAGCGCGACAGAAGATGTAAAGAGAGATATGGAAAGTGATCGCCCTATGGACAGGCTCGTTTGTGGTGATGTAGGATTTGGAAAAACAGAAGTCGCCATACGTGCGGCTTTTAAAGCGGTAGATAATGGAAAACAGGTAGCTGTACTGGTTCCTACAACCATTCTTGCATTTCAGCATGCGAAGACTTTTAGAGAACGACTTAAAGATTTTCCTGTTCGTATCGAATATCTGAATCGTTTCCGATCGGCAAAACAAAAACGAGATGTTCTAGAAGGACTTACGAGTGGTGCTGTAGATATTGTGATAGGCACCCACCAACTCACGAGTAAAAACGTGGTCTTTAAAGACCTAGGACTACTCGTTATTGATGAAGAACAAAAATTTGGGGTTGCCGTAAAAGACAAACTCAAAACCATTAGTGAAAACGTAGACACACTCACGCTAACCGCAACGCCTATTCCAAGAACGTTACAGTTTAGTCTCATGGCAGCGCGTGATTTAAGTACCATTACCACCGCACCGCCTAACCGATATCCGATAGAAAGTAGTGTGATTCGTTTTTCTGAAGAAACCATAAGAGATGCCATTAGTTATGAGATTCAACGCGGCGGACAGGTATTTTTTATTCATAATCGGATTCAGAATATCAAAGAAGTCGCGGGGTTGATACAACGTCTCGTGCCTGATGCCAAAGTGGCCATAGGACATGGTCAGATGGAAGGGAAGAAACTTGAAGGACTGATGCTTTCTTTTATGGACGGAGAGTTTGATGTGCTCGTCTCTACCACGATTGTAGAAAGTGGACTTGATGTACCCAATGCAAACACGATTTTTATCAATAATGCCAATAATTTTGGACTGTCTGACCTCCACCAAATGCGAGGGCGTGTCGGGCGAAGTAATAAAAAAGCATTCTGTTATTTTATCACGCCGCCTTATAGCGTGATGACAGAAGATGCGCGCAAACGAATCTCGGCACTCGAACAGTTTTCTGTGCTTGGAAGTGGATTTAACATTGCGATGAAGGATCTTGAGATTCGCGGAGCGGGAGATTTGTTAGGCGGTGAACAAAGCGGCTTTATTAACGAAATAGGGTTTGACACCTACCAAAAAATCTTAAACGAAGCCATCGAAGAACTCAAAGAAAACGAGTTTGCTGACTTATATGAGGAAGAGAACGCTTTCGCGAAAGCAAATAAAGACTATGTAAAAGATACGGTCATTGATACTGATTTTAGTTTGCTTTTCCCAGACGACTACATCAATAATATTTCAGAACGTCTGAATCTGTACACGCAACTGAATGAGACCAAAAATGAAGATGAATTGGCCGTTTTTGAAGCCAAACTCATCGACCGTTTTGGACCATTGCCTGACGAAGCAAAAGACCTTTTAAACTCCGTTCGCATCAAATGGATTGCGACCAAAATAGGACTTGAAAAAGTGGTCATGAAAAATGATAAATTTATTGGTTTCTTTATCTCAGATCAAACCTCTCCCTTTTATCAAAGTGATGCTTTTACAAAAGTCTTGCAATTTGTGCAAGAATATGCGTATCGTGTCAAACTGGAAGAAAAGAAAACGCGAACGGGATCCCGATTATTACTTAAATTTGGGAATGCGACGTCTATCCTAAAAGTATTTGAAATACTACAACCGCTCATGCCTAAAGCCAAAGAAGCAATCTAAATATACGTTCATGAAAGTATTCATTCTCTATTTCTGTCTCTGTATATCATTGGGAAGCTATGCGCAAAAAAAATATGAACGCGAGTATAGAATAAACGCCTCTGAAGTTCCGCAACAGGCACTTGACTTTATAGCTGCTTTTAATATTGATAAAAGAATAAAGTGGTATCAAGAACAAGGGCTTAATGTCACGTCTGTAGAAGCAAAATTTAAGTTGAAAGGCGAGAAGTATAGTATTGAGTTTTCTGATGACGGGGCACTTGAAGATATTGAACAAAACGTTTCTTTCAATTCGTTAGAAGAAACTATTCAAGAAAAAATAAAATCTTATCTCAAAGAACATTATGATGCTTTTAATATTGAGAAAGTACAACGTCAATACACGGGAGATCCTGATGTATTAATCGCATGGAGACAGACCGCTGACTTCCCCACTCTTGATACGGAACATAAAAATATCACACAAATTTACGAGTTAATCGTTCGTACTAGAACAGAAAGTAAAGTGTTATTGTTTGAATTTCAATTTGATAAAAACGGTCAAAAAATAGAAAAAAAGGAAATCATCACGCGCGATACTGATATTCTTAGATTTTGAAAAAGGTACACTACATCCTCGTCTTTTGCCTACTTGCTTCTTTTGGTGTGCAGTCACAGAGTGTTACAAACATAGGTGTTATCCCAAAACTGAATATTAAAAAGAAGTTTGAAAACCTCTGGTCAGTCAATCTAGAGATTGCTCCCCGTATTGAACTTGCAGAAGGGAGTTCTACGTTTCAAGTAGAAAATTCGACATTTTATACCCTAACGGATGTCACTACCATCGTTTCTCGTACGGTGGGCGTAAGTAATAGTATCGGAGCTGGATACCTCACCCGAATAGAAGAAGATCAAAACACATCGCATCGATTGATACAACAATATGTTCTGATCGATTATCATGAGACCTATCGTGTGGCACATCGTTTTCGAACCGATCAAACTTTTAGAGAAGGACGCGCTCCTACATTTAGAGCACGTTATCGCATTTCTTCAGATATTGCTTTAGAAGGTCAATCAGTAGATCCAAGCGAATTCTATTTTAAAATTAGCAATGAGTATTTAGGGATTTTGAGAGATCAGGCAAATGATATCGAAATACGCCTCACACCCACATTAGGTTATAATCTCAAAAACAAGAACAAAATTGAAGTAGGTGTTGATTACAGAATAGATTCCTTTATCAATAGCGCCCCCGATCATAGGTATTGGATACAGGTAGCGTATTACTTTGGGTTGTGATGTATATTTCGCTTTCGCGAAAGCGTACCATCCCTAAAACGTTACTGCAATTTTCCCTCTTAGGTAAAAAGGGGTTCCTGGTGTAAAATGGATTTCTTCTACTGGAGCTGATTCATTAAATAATCTGCTTTCTGTAGCAAATTGCGTTTCATTCCATTGGGTGTCAAAAAGGTTTTCTACAATAAGACTGTACGTCCAGTTTTTACGGGTATAATTGAGGTTCACATCGGTGACAAAATAGCCATCAGCTACGATAGAGTTATCTTCGTTTGCTGCACGATCATCTATAAAACGATAAGAAAGCGATCCAGAAAAAGGACCTACATTATCAACGGTAATACCACCCACAGCCGTTAAGTCTGGTGCAAGTGGAATCAAATCGGCACCATCTGGCTCGTCGGTACTTCTTGCATACGTATAGTTGATATCTGAATAGGTATACAACCAATCTGTTACTTGATACCGTGCGCCTAGTTCAACCCCAAGCCTACGCGATTTTCCACTAGGTTCTACAATGCCAGCATCTCCTACATACACAAATTCTTGGTCCAAAAATAAACTCCATACAGCGGCATTGACAACAAAGCGATCAAAAGGTTTTATAATCGTTCCTAAATCTACTCCATAAGCAGCGGGTAAAATATCTTCTCCTTGATTTGCAATGACTACTCTTGCATCATTAGAATGAAAACCTATGCCTGATTTAAAAAATAACTGCACGTCTTGATTTGCCGAGTATACCACATTAAATTTTGGACTGACCGCTACTTTGCTTTGGCTTTGTCTATCATATTGTTCGCTCAGTTTATTTTCATAATCAAACTTAAAATAGTCGAGTCGAAGGGACGGATTAAATTTCCACTTACCCATTTCAAATTCGGTATTTAAAAAACCGTAGGTATTTACTTCATCTACATCTCCAAAAGAAATTCTGTTTAAGGTAATTTGTCTATTGAGTGTTTCAGAAAGCTCTACATCATTCACATCGTCATACCGAAACCCGATGCCTGCTTGATATTCAAACTCAATTGTTTCAGATAGCGAAATATTTTTTTGCTCATACGTTGTATTAGCCCCAAAAAGAATTCTATCTTCCTTTTGCCGAATCTGATCGCCATTTTCTGGATCTTCTAAAAAGAAGGTAAAATTAGAGTATAATTCAAAATCATACTGACTTACATAGGCGTTGGTTTTTAGCATACTGTTATCTGTCATAAATTTTGTGTGATTCAATGCAAGATTGGTACGACTTGTATTCCCCCCTTCTGTATCATCTATCGCTCCAAATCTAGAAATCAATCCTTGCTCAACCGCTCGTATAGGAATCTGTCCAGAAGCATCCCATTTACTTTGAAAATGAGAAGCTGTAAGTTCGACTATTTGATTTCCAAAATCTGTATACTGGTATTTTCCTATAAGGTTGATTCGGTTAAAATTCTGTGGAGACTCTACAGGACCGTCTGTAAGGTATAATTCTGACCCTATGTAAGCCGTACTCTTTTGAGTGTTCAACACAGGGAAAAGTCCGACAAATCGGGAGGTATCAAATTGTCCAGCTTCGGCAGCGATATAAGTGTTTTCTACGGCATCTAGCAGTTTTAAATTCACAAAACCTGCGGTATTAAAATTTCCTTTATCAGCATAATACGGTCCTTTCCCAAAGCCGACATTTTTTATCGTTTCTGGAATCACAAAATGCAAATCGGCATAACCTTGTCCATGTGCGTGAGAAGGCATATTAACAGGCATACCATCTACACTTATGGCGACATCAGTCCCATGATCAACATCAAAACCTCGCAAGAAAATCTGTTCTGCTTTTCCGCCTCCGGCATGCTGTCCTATAATAAGCCCTGGTACCTTTGTCAAGATTTCTTGAGAAGATTTTACGGGATTGTTCTGTACATCTATATCTGTAATACGACTTAATATATCAATCTCTGAGGTAAGTTCTATTTGATCTAATGAGATACTTGAAGCCTCCATATAAATGGTAATAGGCGTTGTAACATCTTTTTGAGAAATTACTGTAACTACGGTGGTGTACCCTAGTCTAGAAAAATAAATAGAATCTCCTACTGTTGTTTTTGGGAGTATGAAACTTCCGTCGCTATTGCTGTGACTATGTTGTCCTGTATTTTTATTAAAGATTCCCACATAATCTATAGGGGTTTGTTTTCCTTCTTGGTTAAGTACAATTCCTTGTAAACGTTGTCCGTATAGTGCTGTGGTTAAGCATAAGCATACCAAACTCATAAAAATTTTCATAGATTTCTTCTGATTTATTTCGGAAAAACATACGAGTAAAATTGCGCCTCGGTTTTGTAAAATCAATTTTTTTGAGAAGAAATAGTTCTAGGGTAAGATGATCTTGGATATTTTTTGATGTTTGAACGTATATATGCTTTCGCGAAGCTGCTTGCGGCAGGCAGGCGCGTATAAAATAGATTTTCAGCACTTAATAGTGAGATTTAAGAATGATTTTAAAAATTTTATGCATTTTTTCACGTTAACATTCATCGTTATAAACTAAATTTATAGTTCTAATATGATTTAATCATCAAATATTTTCGCTAAATGAAAAAACATCTTACACTATTTCTTAGTCTGTTAGTTACTACGAGTTTTGTCTTTGCACAAAAATCAGGAGATTTACAAACCTCAACCACTATTCCTATAGCAGAAATTCCTACAGATCCTAATGTAAAAGTGGGTACACTTTCTAACGGTCTTACTTATTATATACGTAATAATGGAAAGCCAGAAGATAAGGTAGAGCTTCGTCTTGCGGTAAATGCTGGGTCTATTATGGAGACAGAGCGTCAGTTAGGACTTGCACATTTTATGGAGCACATGAATTTTAACGGCACAAAGAATTTTCAGAAAAATGATTTGGTAGACTACTTACAAAGCATTGGTGTAAAATTTGGCGCAGATCTTAATGCTTATACAAGTTTTGACGAGACTGTATATATTCTTCCTATTCCTAGTGATGATCCCGAAAAGTTGGAAAAAGGATTTCAAATCATAGAAGATTGGGCACATAACACTACCCTTTCTGAAGAAGCTATCGATGGAGAACGTGGCGTTGTCCTTGAAGAGTTGCGATTACGTCTAGGTGCAGAAGAACGTATGATGCGTGAGACCTTACCAAAAATGATGTATGGGTCAAAATACGCAGATCGCCTACCAATAGGCACTAAAGAAAATCTTGAAAACTTTACGTATGACGATGTACGCAATTATTATAAAACATGGTATCGTCCAGAATTAATGGCTGTTGTGGCTGTAGGAGATCTTGACGTAGAAACGATGGAACAAAAGATCAAAGATCATTTTGGAAAAATACCAGCTACCGTTAACGGACAAGAACGTGAAAGCTACCAACTTCCTAACCATGAAGAAACACTTATTGCTATCGCTTCTGATCCAGAGGCAGCTTTTAGTCGTGTTAATATCATGTACAAGGATCGTAAAAATGCACAGCCTACCGTCACCATTGATGATTATAGAGAAGGCTTAGTTCGTAATCTTTTTTCGCAGCTTATTAATAATAGACTTGCAGAGCTTCGTAATAGTCCCAATCCACCATTTATTTTTGGATTCTCATACTACGGCGGGACGTATGCAAGAACAAAAAATGCGTACCAGTCTATCGCGCAAACAAGTGCCGAAGGACAATTAGATGGTCTTAAGGCATTGCTTATGGAGAACGAGCGTGTAAAGCGTTATGGTTTCCAACAAGGAGAATTAGATCGCGCTAAAAAAAGTATTCTAGCTAGCCTAGAAAAAGCTTATAATGATCGTGATAAAATAGAGAGCGGTCGTATTGTAGGAGAGTATGTAAATAATTACCTAGAGCAAGAACCTATCCCTGGTATTGAATGGGAATATGCAACCACACAGCGCTTGTTAAACACGATTACCATTGAAGAAATAAGTGATCTGATTAATGTCTTTATACATAATGACAACCGTGTGATCACACTTACAGGTCCTGAGAAAGAAGGACTTCCTAAAGCAACCGAAGATCAGGTGCTGGCTCTTATCAAAGAAGTAGAGAATTCAGATATCAAACCGTATGAAGATGAAGCAGTACGTGCTTCTTTAATTGAAGAATTACCTCCAGCGGGTACGATAGTTTCTACCACAAAAAATGAAGAATTAGGAACCACTACCATGACACTTTCTAATGGTGCAAAAGTGACTATCAAAAAGACCGATTTCAAAAATGATGAAGTACTTTTTCAGGCATTTAGTTTTGGAGGAACAAGCTTATACTCTGATGAGGAGTTACTCGCTACGAGTCTTGCCAATGGAGGAATCACACAAGCAGGAATAGGCGGTCTCTCTCTTACGGATATGTCAAAATTTATGAGTGGAAAGATTGCCAATGTGTCTCCTTTTTTATCAAATTCTTCAGAGAATTTTAGAGGATCGGCGGCACCTAAAGATTTGGAAATCCTATTCCAAATGGTACACTTGTATTTTACAGACATCAATAAGGATGAAGAAGCCTACCAATCTTTTGTTTCAAAACAAAAAAGCTTTTTAGGAAACTTAATGGCAAATCCTAATTTTTACTTTCAAGACAAATTAGGTAATAAGAGAAATGAAGGAAACCCGCGATATACTGGTTTTCCAACACCAGAAAAATATGATGCTGCCGATTATGATTTAGCCTACGCAAAATTTAAAGAACGGTATGCAGATGCTGGAGATTTTCATTTTTACCTTGTAGGTAATGTAGATGAGGAGAAGGTGGCCGCTTTCGCGAAAGCGTATATAGCCTCTTTACCTGGATTGAATAGTAATGAAAAATACATCCCTACCAAGTTTAGAGAAAAAGATACGTATGAAAAGTTTGTCGTTAATAAAGGAACCGATCCTAAAAGTAATGTGACGATCCTCTGGAGAGAAGAAACAAAATATGATAGAAAAACAGAACTTGCCGCGATGGCGCTTGGCGAAGTACTTACGATCAAGCTTGTAGAAAAACTTCGTGAAGAAGAAGGCGGTGTATATGGAGTTAGTGCACGAGGAAGTCTTAGTAAAATCACATTTACCGATTTTGATTTTTCAATCTCTTTTCCTTGTGGACCAGAAAATGTAGATAAACTTGTGGCTGCAGCGCTTGGCGAAGTGGAAAAGATCAAAAAAAATGGCGTCACCCAAGAAGATCTTGCCAAAGTAAAAGAGACCTATCTCGTCGCGCGTAAAGAGCAAATAAAAACCAATAGTTTCTGGATCAATAGCCTTGTATCTTTAGATCAAGAGGATCGTGATGACACTTATGTTACAGACTATGAAAAAAGAGTGAATGATCTTACAGCAAAAGATGTTCAGAAAGTGGCTCAAAAGTTTCTTGATGACAATTACTTCTTAGCGATCCTGATGCCAGAAGAAAAATAATAGATCGTATGATCTTATATTAGAAAAAGGCTTTCCGTTACGGAGAGCCTTTTTCTTGAATACTAAACCATGTTTCGAATATCCTGTGATAGGCTATTATCACTACAATGACGGGTAAATGACGGGTTAAATTCGAGATAAAAAGTGAAACAATTATCAAAGCCTGTGTACTATTGTAGTATGAAACTTCTTGTATATTGAGGCATGCATCGTACAAGGCAAAAATAATTATGATGAAACAACCAGAATTAGGACGTAAAATAGTAGAATTGCGTCAACAAAAAGGATTTACACAAGAAGAACTTGTAGAACAATGTAATATCTCTGTACGTACTATACAGCGTATAGAGGCAGGAGAAGTCTCTCCTAGAATTTATACCATCAAAACCATACTTGCTGCACTTGATAGAGATTTAGATGATTTGCAACAAAACTCGGTATTTGAAACCAAAGTTAAAGAGGCGATGCTTCTTGAAATAGATCCTTCCAAAGACGTCTCGTTCTTATTTAAACAATTAAACGTAGGATGGATTACAGGGATTATAAGTATGATCTGTTTTGTCTTTCAGTTTATTGAAGACAGTTATTATATTTCAGAAGGAGATTATTATTTTGGAGGGATCTTTTATATCACCTTAGGAATTGTCTCTATTGTAATGTTTGCATTACACATGAGAGCCTTTGTCCTTATAGGAGAACTTTTTAAAAGTTACTTTCTAAAAGTAGTATCCATACTTTTTATAGCGGTAAATACATTGATGATCCTTTATTCGATTATGGATATGTATTTTAAGTATGTACCAGAAGCTGCGTATGCGATTATCTTTTGCGTTTTTTATGGCCTGATGTATCTCTTTTTTGGATATGCCTTACTTAAGTTAAAAGGCTTAGGGCAGCTCCCAAAAGCGACAGGATTAATGCAAATCGTTATAGGTGGGATGTTTTTGACAATCATCTTTTCTATCGTTGCGAGTCCTGCGAGTATTCTAGTTCAAGGATTAAATGTCGCTATTATTTTAAAAGTGATAGAGACCATCAAAGCACAAGTAGATAGTTAGTCATAATACGAGCACTATGGAGTAGAGACGGTTGTAAAAAAAAGCCAAGGGAAAATTAATTCCCTTGGCCAGATAATCATCAGTCTTCTCTCACTTAATTTTATCTCACTAAAACAAATATGATATTACTAGATGATTTTAGGTGTGGTGCCAACAATTCTTATTTGAAGGACCCTCACTATTTTAAAAAAATCACTATAGCATCATCTTCACTTTTTGGTTTTCAGTAAACAATTATCGGAACAAATCCTCGAGGCATTCAACGGAATATTTTTTTAATTTTCCAAAACAAACTTCAAGGTATTAGACCTTAAATCCCGCTGAAAAAGCGGGATTAGTTTAACTAGGTATTTTAAATATATTGCTTTTGCATATCTTTAAAACAGCGTTTCACTAATGAATTTACTCATGTCTAAAAGACACGTAATAGGTTATTTGGAGCAAATATATAACTTTGATAGCATATATTCTACAAACAAACGTGTATCTGCAAACATTAGCATTTCCTTAATAAAAAATCTATTTATTTTGTTAAAATATCTATGTGAAATTACTGCAAGAACATATAATCAATCATCTTATTATTTAATCGCTTTTCTAGTCACTACGGTTTCTCCAGCTTAAATTTTAATGAGATAGACTTTTTACTCCACGCACTGGTATGTAATGTTGCTTCTAAAAAAACCTGCTTGGATAGTACCTTCGGTCGTTTTTGCCAATTGTCCAGAAGATACATATATACGTATGTATGGTTTCAGCTTTTATTAATTCACCTTTAATCGTGATGGGATCACTTTGTGGATTAGAAAATAGGTGTATGGTGGTTTCCGCTTTCGCGAAAGCGTCCACATTCAAACTCACATTTTCGATAATACGAAGATTAGATGTTCCTACTTCTGAGATATAGATACGATCATTGGTGTCACCTCCTAAAATACCATTCGAAAAATTAAACGTTGCCGTATCTAGATTGCCATCTTCATTACCAAGTGAACTTCCTGCAAATAAGATAACTTCTCCTGTCTCAGGATTAATTTGATAGATGCGATGTTCTCCTATTTGAGTTCCATATAAAAAATCTCCTTTTGAAGTAAAAAATCCTAATACATTGCTTTGAGCAGCACTTGCAGGTAATTGTGCGATTTCTGTGAGCGTATCATTGTCTTCTAATCTAAAAATTTTACGATCATTATAATTAGAAATATACGTTTGATCTCCTATAAAAGCAATTCCAGAAGGGCCATTAAGAGGAGCGCCTTGAATGAGGATTTCAGTTTCATTGGTGTCAGGATCTAAGCTATTCAGGCTACTCTGATTGTACGAAACCCATAGCAGTTGATCCTCTTGGGCATCGTATTTTATCCCAATTGGATTAGTAAGACCTGTGATTGTATCTAATACATCCCCATTAGTGTTGTAAATATGAATGGTGCCACCGCCAGCTTCACAGATATAAATCCGATCATCGTCGATAACTCCGATTCCGTTGGGATTTGTAAAACCCGTAGCAAAGGTGGTGACATTGCTAGTGGCAAGCGCATAGATAAATACATCATTTTCTTGAAAATTGGAGACATAAATATCTCCGTTTGAAGTAATACCCATCCCATCACAAAAGGAGCCTTCGGTCACCGTTGTGACCGTTTGTGTATGCATTAGTATAGAGAATAATAGCATATAAAGCGTCGTAATTGTTTTCATAAACTGTTCGGTTTTTAAATCCAGATTACGTGATAGAACTTCACGATGAGGCTTAAAGAAGTGATAAAATATGATGCTTTCTGAGTTTTAGCATAGCACTGCTATGGTTAAACTCAAAAACGTACTATAATGGTATATTTTGAAGCATCTTCAAGACGGAATAGATTTTCTAATGCGTGATCTGGGTTATATTGATGAAGTCCAAATTAAAAACCAATCATTTTATCCTACGACAGTATGGGTGCACGAGTACAAGTCTAACCCTATATTATGCTACTTTTCGGCTTTTTATATATTCACTAGGGGTCTGTGAAGTCACATTTTTAAAGGCTTTATTAAAGGTTGACTTTGAGTTAAAGCCAGCGTCAAAAGCAATGGCTAATAAGGTCTGTTTGAGATGTAATTCCCGATCAATACTTTCTAATACATCCTGTACACGATGCGTATTGATGTAATCATAAAAGGATTTTTGATAAATCTGATTCAATAACCAAGATAGATTATTGGGAGACGTGTTTAATTTTTCGGCCAGTGTTTTAAGAGAAAGATCGGATGTTTTATAAATCGCTTCCTCTTGAATAAAGAATTTTAATCGTTTTTGTAGTTGTTGTATTTCGTCTGGTTTCAAACGTGCTTTTTCATCTTTGTTTTTAGGTTGTAGCAGCATTCTAAAAATTTCTGGCTGACGTAAACTATAATAACCAACAATATAAATAAACAACGGAATAGAGACCCACATCACCGCATAATTGAGGACTGTGCTTATACTTGATAGTTTAAAAACCATCCCTAGGAAACTAGCTAACCACAATACCGTAAACAAAGCTACGGCTCCTAGTACCCATCCAACATAACGTCGTATCACAAGCACATAAGACACTTGATGCTCCATCACTTTTTTGTGTTTCTTAAAGAGTTGAAAAGAAGCGATTGTATAACAGAGAAAACTTAGAAGGCCTCCCATTTCTGCAAAGAACCAAAAATAGGATACGAAGCGTATTTCCTTAAGAAAAGCCATTATTTCTTCTGACGCTACGTATATCCCTAACGTAATAATGATGTGTATAATAGCTGGTAAGTAGTGCCAAAAAGAAAGCTTGAATGTTGGTTTTTCCTTAAAAATAAGACGTCGTATATAGCAATAGATCAAAGGACCAAAAAGAAAAATAGTCACGTCTACCAGACCCGCTACATAATACACCCAAGGTGCTTGTATCCTAAAAGCCACGACACGTCCAAAAAGCATGATCACCGCAATACTTATAGCTATAGATAATACATCATTGGCTGCTTTATTGCGATTGTCTATAAAGCGTAAAGTGATGGCCAGAAAAATTCCCTGACTCACCCCTAAAAATAAAACAACATCTAGCAGTGTAAATGACATGTTTACGTAAGTTTCATTCATATATTTTCTGGAATTGGAAAGTAATCCCTTTGACAATATCTAGCTTAAATCACTAATAGTAAAGCACTTTAGCATTTAAATTTAGAAATATAAGAAATCAAAGTTTGCGGGTCTTTATTTGGGACAACTTATGAGTCTATGTGGGTACGATGATACGATATATCCCTGTGTATTCTTAATACGCTTTCGCGAAAGCGTATATGTAAAAAATCTAAAAATGATAAAAAGCATCTTCAAAATGAGTGAGTTCCTCTTGTTTCTCATTTTTAAGAATGGCAATAATATCAAAGCGAACCTCAACGTCAAGATCATTGGAGACCACATATTCATCGGTTACTTTTACAATGTTTTTAATTTTAGCAGGAGTTACGAATGTTTGAGGGTCTCCAAAAAACTCGGAGTTTCTCGTTTTCACCTCCACCACCACAAGCGTTCCTTTTTCTTTTTGACAAACAATATCGATCTCTGCTTTATTGTAAAACCAGTTACGATCCAAAATGGTATACCCTTGTTTGATTAAATACAAGGTGGCGTATTCTTCACCCCATTCTCCTAGTTCGTTGTGTGTCATTTGAACTTCATTTTCATTTCCGCGAAGGCGGGAATCTTATAGTTATTATTCCTTTTCTATCTCGGGTTGATCTTTCACCTTAAACATAAAATATCGGGTCTTTCATTAGTATTGAGTATTGTAATACGCTCTTCGCAAAGAATCTACTTTCTTTTTTAGTTTCCATGGAGGTAATCCTACAGAAATTCGTCTCTCGTCTAAATTTTTAAAATTTTTAATGCGACTACTATCTACATTGTCATAAATACCATAGTCAAAAACACCCCTTGGTCGTTGCTGACTATCGAGCATTGTTCCTAAAATGTCTGCGGGAGCTTCTCCATTACGTATCATGGCATGAAGAATAGGTTTAAAATAGGTCGTATCATCAAAATGAAAAAATAATGTTCTTAATCCAACTCGCTCTCCCATTTGTATATTGTCTTTCCCTAAAATCTTAGTAGAGGGATATCCATACGCTTTAAAAATCTCTTTGATACGAAGTTGATGAATGCTATCTATTCTTTTCATTTCGACATAATCCACAGGCTTTTGTCGCACTACTTGATCTAAGTTGTTCATGGCAATCACTTCTTCTCGTAGTTCTTTATCAATCCCTTCTTTAAATTCAGTAGCAAATCGAGCTGCATTTCTTTCTAGGTATCGCCATTCTTCATACTCGTGAAGAATGTTAAACACATCATTATTTACAAAGGAGTTAAAAGACATTCCTTCTTTCAGCATACGTTCTATATATGGAAATGCTGCTTGTGGCTTCCCTACTTTAATACTTAGTTTAGCCATCATTTCGGGTTCTCGAGTGATAGACTGATTTAAAAGTCCGCAGCGAGATTCGACTTCTTTTAATAGATCGTAGGCTTTCTGATAGTCTTTTTCCCAATAAGCAAGTTCAGCTTTATATACATCTTGATAATAGGATTCTATATAGTCACAAGGTTCTTTTTCTTGACAAGAGACGCAAAATAATAAACAAAGTAGCAAAATTCTATACATAGGTAAGGATTGTTTGTTTATTTGTCACTTCTAGCGTTACTTCTGCTCCCATAATCATCGCACGATTATCATCTACGTGACCCGCTGGAAAATCAAAAGCAACGGGATAGGTACATTCGCCTATCGCATCCATTACAATTTCTTGTGCGGTCTTCCCAAAAGGAATCCGATTGTCATGCATTTTGGTCATCCCCCCTACGATAAGTCCAGCAAGGTGATCTAGCATTTTATTGCGTTTCAGGTTCATAACCATTCGGTCTATATGATAAAGGTATTCATCTAGATCTTCTATAAAAAGTACTTTCCCTTCGGTATCTAGTTCAGAATTGCTTCCGCACATAGAATAGAGCATGGATAGATTCCCACCTACAAGCTGACCTTTGGCTGTGCCTAGTCTATTTAGAGGGTGAGAAGTCTCGTAGGTAATATCAGGTTGTTCGCCAAAAAGGGATTTTTTTAAGGACGCTTTCGCGAAAGCGGTATTCTCCTTCACACTCACAGGCATCGTTCCATGAATGGTTTTGAAACCAATCTTATGCAAATGGTTGTGAAACACGGTCACATCCGAATAGCCAACAATCCACTTCGGGTATTTTACAAATTTGTAAAAGTCGATTTGGTCAATAATACGCACTGAACCATAACCGCCTCGGGCACACCATATCGCTTTAATCTCAGGATTATCTAGCATTTCTTGAAAATCACGAGCGCGCTCAATATCTGTCCCTGCATATTGGTTGTCTGAAGCACCAATGGTTTTTCCAATCACAGGAACGAGTCCCCAACTTTTAATAAGTTGAATCCCATCTTCAAGTTCTTCTAACGAAATTTGACGAGCCGTTGCAACAAGCGCTACACGGTCTCCTTTTTTAAGAAATGGTGGTGTTATCAATGGAAGTATCGTTTAGACGTACAAGTTACTATATTTCTCAGAATCAAAATAACCAAAAATCGTTAGTACTCATAGATGAGTACCAACGATTTGGAAAAGGGACAACACATTGACCTACTAATTTCTTGCCGTTACTTTTTTAAATCCAAATAATAACTTGAGCTTTCTCAATAGTACCTGCGGCACCTACTGGATTTGCTTGTAATACTACAGTATACTTTCCTTTTTCTAACTTTCCTGGATATTCTTTTTTAAGCGGATTGCCTTGTGCATAGGTCAATAGATGAATGATATCAAAGGCTTCGACAGGTTCTAACATTTCTCCTGGAAAGAAAGGCATCGGTGCTCTTTTGATAGTTCCTATAAGCTTGCCTTCTTTATAGAGTTGTGTTTCAAATTCAAAAAGTACGACTCCTCTTCCTTGATCATCTTTGCGTAAATCTTTCCCGTCAAAAGAAAAGATGATAGGAAAATTACCTGTTTTGAACTTTTTAAATAATTCTACAACATTTCCTGCTTCCAACTCTGTTGTGATAGTACTTTTTCCGTCTATCTGAATTTTACCTTCCACCTGTGACGCTTCGATTGTGTTTAAAACAGCCGTAGTCATTATTGTTTTGGATGGTGTTGCAGCCATCCATGTTATAAAGATGATGGATGCCATGATTCCTGTTGTTATGTATGTTTTCATGATATATATATTAATATTAAAGTGGTTTTAGAGCTACTGTATAGAAGTATCCCCATTTTTGTTTTTCATTAAAGTTTACAAATCCATAACCACGCACATTTCTAGAATTATTGCTAGGGTATTCTTTAAGCCAAAACGTATGTGTAGAGTTTGCTAAACGTTTACGCCCGTCGGGACCATTTGCATAACTTGAAAGTGGCTTATCGCCTGTAAGAAATCGAGTAATTTCTTGTAAATCAACAGTGTCTGCTTGATAGGTGTCTAAGGCATTATTCACCCTTCGATATTCATTATATTGAAATTGTAGACTAAGATCTTCTGCTTCTACAAGTTTATTCTTATAAATGAGTACAGGGAATTCAATTTCTGTATTTGCATAGTCTTTAGATTGTCCTTCACTCAATACAATATTTTGTGTACTGTGTAATAAATAAGTATCTATCTTATTGATAGGACTGTCAAAGATTTTAGCAAAAATGTTTACTTTGCCTTTTTCTGCACCTCCTACACCATTAGATTTATATAGTTTTAAGGTTTGTAGTTTGACCACAATCTTAGCGTACCTAGATTTTTTAGAGCCATTCCAACTACCCCAATCTCTTTCTTCAAATTTTCCTGTAAAGGAATATCCATTGAATTTCATTTGAAACGGTTTGAAGTTTCCGTTACCTTCATTAGAATAGGTGCCTCTTAAAATTTTTGTGGTAGGATTGTATTTCCCATAAATAAATCCATTTGCACCATAAGTTCCTGCCATCATGTTATGCTTATTTTGTATAAATTGTATATTTCCATAAGTGGTTTCCCATATACCTTCATACTTTTCAAAAGAAGTAGTTCTTACGGCTTCTCCAGACCAATTCTCAATTAACGGATCTCCTTTCCAAGCCCACTTACCCGTAATTTTACTTCCGTTTTTTGTCCACTTAAAATCTCCTAATTTATTGTTATTAAAAAAAATCCCTTCCACTGTATTCCCAGTAATAGTATGAACTAATACATGTCCCTTATCTGCATAGGTTCCTACAATTAAATTTCCTTTTTGAACAAGCTTAACCTCTCCAAAGTTTGTGTTATAAGTACCTCCCCATTCTGTCGCATTTGCTGTCGCGAAAAGGAATAAAAAAGTGAGTATTTTGAATAGTGCCTTCATTGTTATTTATTTTTAAAATTATTCTTATTTGAATCCACTCTTAATGAGAAATTTTTAAAAAGGTTAACACGAGATGTAAAAAACAATATTAGAAGTCTTGATTCTTTATGAGAAAAATTGATGGGTACTAAAAATCCAAAAAGGAACTCTATACCGTATATTAATGAAGTAGGTGTAACCATAGTATGGTTTTATGCGTCCTAGTATACGAAACAATTAAACTTTTTCGTTTTTGAACTGTCAAAGGTTAATAAATTGTTTGTTTATAATGATTTACCTACTTTTAATGTAACCAAACCCTACTGCCTATGGAAATTCTTACTTCTTGTAACCTCGCTTCCATTTCTCCTTACGTCCCAGATACTGATAATCCTTGGGATATTCCTAAAGTGAAACACGTCTATAGACGTTTACATTATGGAGCGACAGATGCCACATTAAATATTGGGATTTTAGGAAGTCCAAGCGAACTCATTGACACGCTCATTCAAGAAGCAATCACTACGCCTACGCCTCCACAACCCGAATGGGGATTTTGGAATATTAATAACTATACGGATTATAATGAGCAAAATAATGCTCAGATTAATGAATGGTACAGTCAAACCTCACTTGAGTTTATTAATGGGAATCTAAAAAATCGACTAGCATTTTTCTGGTTTAATCATTTTGTCACACAAATAGAAACCTATTTTTATGCTCCCTATTTATATCAATATTGGGATTTAATGCATACATACGCATTAGGGAATTTTAAAGATTTTGTGAGTGCTGTAGGCACCTCATCTGCTATGTTACTCTTTTTAAATGGGTTTGAAAACACCAATAATAGTCCTAACGAAAACTATGCTCGCGAACTCTATGAGCTTTTTACATTAGGTCTTAATAACGGATATACCCAAACCGATATCGAAGAAACTTCCAGAGCATTAACAGGTTATAATCATTTTGGTGACGGTGTTACTGGAAACCCTATCACTTTTGATGATTCCACCTTTGACAATTCTAATAAAATTATTTTTGAGCAAGAAGGTCCTTGGGGGTATGATGATGTGATTAACATTCTTTTTGAGCAAAAAGCTGATGTAATTGCGCCTTTTATATGTGAAAAGCTATACAATTATTTTGTAAGCCCCGATACCAATCAAGAGATTGTCAATGCAATGGCAGCTACCTTTCTTGCTAATGATTTTGAAATAGCACCTGTACTAGAGCAGTTATTTAAAAGCGAACACTTTTTTGATCTTGATGCCTCTGGACTTATCATCAAAAGTCCGTATGATCTTACGACAACCTTTATAAGAGAAACGGGTTTTGAATATGATAATACAGACAATCAGTTTACTAATTTTATCATTTATCTCAATGAGATTACAGGACAAAATATTTTTCAACCCGTGGATGTCGCGGGATGGCAACGCAATCGGGACTGGATCAATAGTAGCACATTGGCTGGACGATGGGAAGGCGTAAAGATTCTTCTGTACAATCATTGGAATTTTAGTGAGGAACAATTTCGAAATTTTGCTATTAACCTCTCTGGTGATAGTAATGATCCTGCATTTATTACCCGATCCATTATTGACTTTTTAATGTCTAGGCCTTTGCATACAGAAACAGATTATGATATTGCCACTTCAGTCTTTAGATGGGAGATCCCTGATAATTATTATGATGACGGCCTTTGGAATCTTGGGTGGGAATCTGCCCCATACCAGGTACTTCTGCTCTTATTCCATATCCTTAGAATGCCTGAATTTCAACTTAAATAGCCTGTATTATGTGTAATCACGATCACAACTCAAAAGAAAAAGCACAAAAAGGGCAAAAGTTATTTGAAGGCCCTTCTGCAAAAATTACCGATCAACATCACGATCAAGAACATACTACGTGGAGTAGACGTTCCTTTATGCAAGCCCTGGGTCTTGTAGGAACAGGATCTATTATGGTAGGAGGCACCAACCTCTCTGCAGCGTCACCCTCTCGACTAACAACCGCTCTTGCAAATGCAGATAGTGACCGTATCCTCGTGTTAATCCGATTAAAAGGAGGAAATGATGGTCTTAACACCATTGTGCCTATTTACGATTATGACTTCTATGCACAAAGTAGACCTACGATACGCTATCAAGAAAATGATCTCTATAATCTCTCTCCAGATTTTGGCATTCCTCCTTCGATGGATCCATTACAATCCTTATGGGGAAATGGTCAGATGAAGGTGGTACACGGTGTAGGCTACCCAGATCAAAGTCTCTCGCATTTTAGAGGATCTGATATTTGGGCATCAGCGCAACCTGATGAGATAGATGATACCGGTGTTTTGGGTCGCTATTTTGAAGATTTATATCCTGACTTTTTAATCAATCCACCCGATATACCACCAGCCATTCAGATTGGAAGTAGCGGAAATTTAATTTTTGATGGAGATGAAGCAGGCTATGCGTTTTCTGTTGCGAATCCACAACAATTAGAAGATATTGCAGAAAATGGCGTACTGCACGACGTGACCAATATCCCTGATTGTACGTTTGGAGATCAATTAGGATTTATGCGGAGTGTAATTAACACCTCATTTACCTATGCAAGCACGATCAATGAAGCTTATGAGAGTGCAAGTAATGCGGTAGAATATGGCGCTGGACAACTCGCTCGGCAACTTGCCATTGTCGCAAGAATGATCAAAGGAGGGCTCGGAACGCAAGTATATCTGGTAACGCTGGGGAGTTTTGACACCCATGCCAACCAACTAGAGAATCACGGCGAACTCCTAAGTGACCTGTCTGCCTCCGTAAAGAATTTTTACGACGACCTGAATAGCACAGGGATGGGAGAAAATGTACTCTCTATGACCTTTTCTGAGTTTGGCCGTCGTATTGAAGAAAATGGCTCCAATGGTACCGATCACGGAACCGCTTCTCCTATCTTAATGTTTGGCGACGGTCTCAACGACCAAGGTTTTGTAGGGACACATCCCGATATTCAAGACCCTGATCAAACCGGAAATCCTGCCTTCACCACCGATTTCAGACAAGTATATGCCACGGTTTTAAAACAGTGGTTATGCATCGATGAAAGTCTTGTTGATCAGATTCTATTTGGACAGACTTATGAGCCACTAGACTTAGGATTTAGCTGCACGGCTTTAGGGGTTACTGATTTTGCTACCACTGGCTTCCAACACCTAGCCACCTATCAAGGTGATCAAACCTTTATTGAATTTACCATGCCCACTACCGCTAGAGTCACAGTCTCCTTATTCAATTTATTAGGACAGGAAGTAGGGAAATTGAAAGACGAGTTTAGTCTGGAAGGTCCGCAACGTTTGAATGTGAAGCAATCTGTGCGTACCCGTTTACGAACAGGACAATATATCTATCGTATTTCTTTTAATGGGAAAAGTTATAGTAAGTCTATTCTGGTGAAATAGGTCTAGTCACTAGTTTTCAGTTACAGTACGCAGTAAAAATATAAAGTGATCACACTCTTTTTTGGAGTTAATTCTTTATCCGCTTTCACGAAAGTGAACCCAAAATCCATTAAACTAGTGTAGACACAATTCATTTGTCCCTCGGGATGCTCCCTTAGCCGTTTGTTTTCTTATTTTTGTGCCTTTAAATCATAGTTAATGTCTCAAAGATATACCATTACCGCTGCTTTACCGTATACCAACGGTCCCATACATATAGGTCATCTCGCAGGCGTGTACGTTCCTGCCGATATTTATGCACGCTATCTCCGTATGCAAGGTGCCGATGTTGCTTTTGTGTGTGGAAGTGATGAGCATGGTGTTCCTATTACCATCAAAGCAAAAAAAGAAGGCATTACTCCTCAAGATGTCGTTGATAAGTACCATGCGATTATCAAGCAATCCTTTCTTGATTTTGGGATTACGTTTGATAATTACTCGCGTACCACGGCGAAGATTCATCATGAGACTGCATCCGACTTTTTTAAGACGATGTATGATCAAGGAAAATTCCTAGAAGAAACGAATGCGCAATTATACGACGTCGAAGCAGAACAATTTTTAGCCGATCGGTTTGTGACAGGTACCTGTCCTAAATGTGGCTTTGAAGAAGCGTATGGCGATCAGTGTGAAAACTGTGGAACTTCCCATAATGCCACCGATTTGATCAATCCTAAAAGTGCGATTTCTGGAGCGGTACCTTCGCTTAAAGAAACCAAACATTGGTTTTTACCCTTAGATCAATATGACGAATTCTTTAGAGAATGGATTTTAAAAGGCCATAAAAAAGATTGGAAAACCAATGTCTACGGACAATGCAAATCATGGATCGATGATGGTTTACGCCCTCGTGCCGTAACCCGTGATCTCGATTGGGGAATCCCTGTGCCAGTCGAAGGTGCCGAAGGAAAAGTACTCTACGTTTGGTTTGATGCCCCTATCGGTTATATCTCTGCCACCAAAGAATGGGCGGCCCGTGAAGGAAAAGACTGGGAACCATATTGGAAAGATAAAAACACCAAACTCATTCACTTTATTGGGAAGGATAATATTGTGTTTCACTGCATTATTTTCCCTGCGATGCTTAAAGGACATGGCGATTATATCTTACCTGATAATGTACCTGCCAATGAGTTTTTAAATCTAGAAGGGCGTAAACTGTCTACTTCCAAAAATTGGGCGGTTTGGCTACACGAGTACCTTGAAGATTTTCCTGAGAAACAGGATGTATTGCGTTATGTACTCACAGCAAATGCACCTGAAGGAAAAGACAATGATTTTACGTGGAAGGACTTTCAACAACGTAATAATAACGAACTTGTAGCTACTTTTGGAAACTTCATTAACCGTGTAGCGGTGTTGACACAAAAATATTATGACGGTGTCGTGCCTACGCCGGATACTTTTAATGAAGTAGATTTACAAACCTTGGAAGAAATACGTGCCTATCCAGCTGTGATAGGAAGTAGTTTGGAAAAATACCGCTTTCGCGAAAGCCAAAACAGCCTCATCAACCTAGCGCGATTAGGAAACAAATACCTCGCCGATGAAGAGCCTTGGAAAACCATCAAAACCGACGAAGAGCGTACCAAAACCGTGATGTATGTCGCCCTTCAAATCGCTACCGCATTAGCTGTGCTCAGCGAACCGTTTTTGCCTTTTACTTCTAAAAAGTTAAAAGTGATTCTGAACACCCAATCACTTCCAGCCTTGAGTTGGAACGATATATATGGCTTCTCCCCCTACCAGGGGGAGATGTCTGCCGATGAGGCAGACAGAGGGGGTCTGTTGCCTGCAGGACACACCTGCGGAACATCTGAACTCCTCTTCTCAAAAATAGAAGATGCTGATATCCAAAAACAATTAGAAAAATTGGAAGCTAGTAAAAAAGCAAACGAAGCTGAGAATGCCGTTGCCGAGCCTCAAAAAGAGACCATAGGTTTTGAAGATTTTTCAAAAATCGATATGCGTGTGGGCACCATTATAGAAGCTGAAAAAATGCCGAAAACCAAAAAGCTTTTAAAACTTACAGTAGATACAGGTATTGACGTACGTACCATTGTTTCTGGAATCGCAGAAAGCTTCACTGCCGAAGAGGTTATTGGAAAAAAAGTAACGGTATTGGTCAACTTAGCGCCACGTGCGTTACGCGGTGTCGAAAGCCAAGGCATGATCCTTATGACTGAAGATGCCAATGGGAAATTGGTGTTTTTAAATCCTGATACAGATGGAGTGAAGAATGGGGAGACGATTAGTTAATAATATAAAGGTGTAGTAATTACTACACCTTTATATTATTTTACCCTTATAATACCTCCTTAATCCGAGAAATAAACACATCGTTACTCGTCCAAGACTTTCCAAGACGTACAATAATGAGGTCTTCACTGGGAGAGACATATACTTGTTGACCTAAAATCCCTAAGGCATAAAAATCTTCCTCGCAATTTTTACTATACCATTGGTATTGATAACAATCATTTTCTTTATTGGGTGTTACTAGCTTTTCTACCCATGCTTTTGAGACAATTTGCTTGCCATTATACTCGCCTTTATAGATCATGAGACGGGCAATTTTAGCCAAATCAATCGCCGTCGTATTCAGACAGCAAAAGGCTTTGGTATTTTTATTCTTCTCATCGTCATAACTCCATGTAGCAGGATTTTCCATTTCCAAGGGAATCCACAATTTGGTTTCTAGGTATTTCCCAAGTTGCATTCCCGTGACACGCTCTACCGCAATACCAAGCAAGGTCGTGCATACACTTTGATACTCGTGATGTGTCCCTGGTTGATAATTAAATTTCATCTTGGAAATTTGCTTGAGCTGTTTCTTCCCATAATACAATCGGCTTACTTCATCAAACGGACTGCTATAACTTTCGTCAAATTCTAATCCTGCACGCATGTCTAACAAATGCGCTAACGTCAGTTTCTTAAATAAAGGATCGGCGTCGTTGAGCTCTGGAATGTATTTGGTAATCGGGTCGTGTACACTTTCTATTTTTCCTTCATCGATAGCTATACCCACCAACAACGAGGTTACCGATTTTGATACGGAGAAAATATTAGAAATAGAATCTCTTTTATAGCCTTCATAATAATTCTCAAACACAATCGCATCATCCTTTATGACTAAAAATGCTGTCGTTTCTGAATGGATATCCAGCACTTTATCCATCGCATATCGTTTTCCATCTACAGAAAAGGAAAGCGTATCTAATTTTTTTGCTTCGTCTGTTGTACTTCCGTCTTTAAAATAAAACGTATTCTCTCCAGTATTTACCTCTGTATATGGGAAAATTTTATGATCATCTATATCGGCTTTATAATACCGAATCATACGTCCATAATGACACGATTGTAAACATAAAATAAGAAGTAAAAGAATTGCTTTTTTCATCATCAGTTGTTAATTTTATAATTGATTACTGACGACAAAACTATATTCTATTACACGTGTAAACCTATAATACAGTGGGATTGTGGCGAAATGTTACTTATTTGTGGCGAGTTGTAATTTACTTTTCACATCACCTTGTAATCCTCTAGAAACAGGAATATGTGTTGTATACCCTATATCAACAAATAGCTTTTTATTCTCTATATGGTATTGTTTAAAATGTATTGGGTTAATCAAAAAAGATCGGTGTGTTTTAATCAACTCTGGAAACGATTTTTCTATTTCAGAAATAGCGCTTCTTACCAACTTTTTTTCAATTGTTTCTCCTTTAAAAAAATAAACCTCTACATAATTATCTGAAGATTGCACAAATAAAAGTTCATGAAAATCAAGCTGTATAAAATCATATTGGCCTTGTCCTTTGATAGTAATTTGATCTTCTAACTGTATGCGTTCTGAAAACTTACCAATGATGAAACGAGTGATTATAACAAAAGGAAGTATGATCGTAAGACCTGGTAAATATACTAGTTTTGTATATTCAAAATAGGAATACACTCCTTCTTCACCTAGAACTACGGCATATTTATAAAACAAATAATTAATTAATGTTCCTATACAGACGACTAAAACCAAATAGATTCCTTCGTTTTTAAAATACCAGAATTTCTGTCTTTTTGTAATACGATATTGATATACCAAGGGAACTACATAACAAAGCCCTTCTATCAATCCATAAATAGGCAATAATGTTAATTTTTCGCTAGCCGAAAATCTATATATATCAAAAGGTTCAGAAAAGTATAAAAAAACAAATACCCATATACTGAGCCCTAAAGCTATCCAGAAATGATTTTGAATATTCTTATGAAATGGATATTGTTTTTTCATTCAAAAATTAAAAATACTAAAGTCCAATATAAATAAAAGGATAAACATTAATTTTTAGTTACTTTTGAATGAATACCCATAAAAAAAGAGTCCTTGCTACAGTACATCCAGAAACACACCCAACTTCCAGAATCCGGTATCAAAAACACCCTAAAACTCCTCGCCGAAGATTGTACCTTACCTTTTATTGCTCGCTACCGGAAAGAAGCTACGGGGAATCTGGATGAAGTGGAGATTGGTCAGATTATCACGTTTAAAGAGCAATTTGAAACACTGGAAAAGCGTAAAGCAACCATCTTAAAAGCGCTGGAAGAACAAAATGTATTAACAGACGAATTACGATCTAAAGTAAACACGGCACAAGATCTAACTACCCTAGAAGACCTCTACCTTCCTTATAAGAAGAAACGCAAGACCAAAGCAGAGACCGCTCGTAAAAACGGATTAGAACCCTTGGCTAAAATGATCATGAGCCAGAATGCAAATGATCTCGACGGACTTGCACAGCGCTATACGAACAGTGAAGTCCCTTCTGCTGAAGACGCTCTAGAAGGTGCCCGCCATATTATTTCTGAGTGGATTAATGAACGTGCCGATATACGTACAGGAATTCGCCAACAATTAGAGTGTTTTGCACTCATAGAAACCAAAGTCATCAAGACCAAAGAAACGGATGAGAAAGCGCAAAAATTTAGAGATTACTTCAATTGGTCTGAGTCTTTAAACCGATGTCCTTCACATCGCTTACTCGCTATTTTGCGTGCTGAAAATGAAGGCTATATTCGTGTAAAAATAACAATTGATGACGATCGTGCGCTAGAAAAAATAGAACGCAAACTCATCCGATCTCATAACGAATGTGCCACACACATCGAACTCGCCATCAAAGATGCGTATAAGCGCTTATTGCTTCCTTCTTTATCCAATGAAGCGCTCTCGGAAGCCAAAAAGAAAGCTGATGAAACCGCGATTCAAGTATTTGCTAAAAACCTCAAACAACTCCTACTCGGTTCGCCATTGGGAGAAAAACGCATTCTCGCCATTGACCCAGGCTTTAGAACGGGTTGTAAAGTGGTTTGTCTAGACGCACAGGGCGGTTTGTTACACAATGAGACCATCTATCCACATGCACCCAAAAACGACGACAAAGGAGCGATTAAGAAACTGAGTTCGCTGACAGACGCCTATAAAATAGAAGCGATTGCCATCGGAAATGGAACTGCGTCTCGTGAGACCGAACGCCTTGTCAAACGCATTCATTTTAAAAATGAGATGCAAGTGTTTGTGGTAAGCGAAGCGGGTGCTTCGATTTACTCGGCTTCCAAAATTGCGAGAGATGAGTTTCCTAATTACGACGTGACGGTACGTGGTGCGGTTTCGATTGGAAGACGCCTCGCTGATCCGCTGGCGGAATTGGTGAAGATAGATGCTAAATCCATTGGTGTGGGTCAATATCAGCACGATGTAGACCAAACGGCACTTAAAAATAGCTTGGATCGCGTGGTCGAAATGTGTGTGAATAGCGTTGGGGTCAATGTCAATACCGCAAGTGCACCACTGCTAAGTTATGTGTCAGGGATTGGACCTAAATTGGCAGAAGGAGTGGTACGCTTTCGCGAAAGCGAGGGACCCTTTACCTCCAGAGTTGCCATCAAAAAAGTACCACGTCTCGGTGGAAAAGCCTTTGAGCAAGCAGCAGGTTTCCTCAGAATTAAAGATGCTAAAAATCCGCTGGATGACTCCTCAGTACATCCAGAACGCTACAAACTTGTAGAAAAAATAGCTAAAGATCAGAAGATTTCTGTTGCTGAAATGATTGGAAATAATAAACGTTTACAGGCCATTGATCTCCAAAAATATGTTACTGAAGATGTGGGATTGCCTACACTGACTGATATTATCACAGAACTAGAAAAACCAGGGCTTGACATCAGAGAAAAAGCCAAAGTGTTTACGTTTAACCAAAATATTAGAACGATTGAAGATTTACAACCTGGACAATTACTTCCTGGCATTGTGAATAATGTGACTAATTTTGGATGCTTTGTCGATATTGGAATCAAAGAAAGTGGACTGATTCATATTTCAAACCTCGCCGATGGTTTTGTGTCGGATGTTTCGGCGCATGTAAGTCTGCAACAACAAATTATTGTCAAAGTATTGGAGGTTGACATTTCGCGAAAGCGGATTCAATTAAAATTACATACATCATCCTAAAATCATATTATCTACTATACTTATGAGAGGTCTTATCTTTCTTTTTTTGTTTTTTTTATCCCAACTAGTGATCGCTCAAGAGCCTTTTCTAAGTTTTGATCATAACGTAAACACACTCGGCAAAAAACCAACCCAGCTTTTTTCGGCTGTATTTCCAGAAAATGATACTTTTTTAATTTTTATAGAAGACTCAAAGCAATTGTCTGTCTATCAGTTTGATGAAAATGGGAAAGAAACGGCAGAAGGATTTTCATTTCCTAATTTTGCAAAAAAATATCCAAATATAGGAGGATACATCCAAGAGAATGGTACCTATACATTATTTCTGTCTAGTACAAACAAAAAGAAATGGGCGATTGTTACATTAGATTTTACATATAAATCATTTAATCTTCAAGAAGCCAAACTCGATATAAAAGGAGATCGCATATTGGAATCGTTAACCTACAATGGCAAACACTATTTATTTACGGTACAACGAGATACATCTACGTTTGAAGTATATGTGATGGACTCAGAAGGAACCATAACTACACAAACATTCTCTTTTGAAGATGTTGATTTTGGAGGAGGAAGACGTACCATTCCTAATCTAGATCGTTTGCTACAGGGTTCTTTTTCGAGAGAAGTCGCTATTATAGATAGTGAATCACCTATTGCCTTAGAATCTTCAAAGTCGAACGTTAAATTCTATCAAGAGGAAGCACTTGTGACCCTTACGATAGATTCTTCAAAGAATACTACCTTTTATTTACAATTTGATTTAGAAAATAACACGTCTAGTACTCAAACCATTTCTAAAGCTTCTTTTGATAAGGATATTATCAGCGCTAGATCTAACTCCTTTATTTTTGAAGACAAGCTTTTTACGTTAAAAGTCTCTTCTGATGAGATGGATTTTTCTATTTATAACCTAGATTCAATGGAAAATCTAGCTTCCTTTTCGGCTCGAAAAGGAACTCCTATTACCTTTAAAAACACGCCTATTATACAGGAAGGAGGTCAATTAGATTCTTATCGCGAACTCGAAAAAACGTCTAAGTTTTTACGTAAAGTAGCCACATCCAATCCTGCTATTACGGTTTTTAAAGAAAATGATCACTATATTATTACTTTGGGGGCTACCCAAGAAATAAGTAACGGAGGTCCTGGTTTTTTTGTCGTTGGAGGAGGACTTGCAGGAGCTCTTGTAAGTGGTGTTATTACTGGAATTGCAAATGCAACTTATTATCAATACAATGCATATACGTATACTAAAAGTGCTCGTTTTCAAATGGTACTTGATCGTGATTTACAGTTTGTTCCTGATGCAGAAATACCGCTCAATGTTTTTGATGAGATCGGTGAGTTTACACAAGAAACATCTCCAAAAGTCATACAAACCGTGTTTAAACTTAAAGACTCTTATATTTGGGGCGCGCTTAACGCGAAAACAAACACCCTCAATTTCTTTACATTTTAGAACGTGCTCAAAATCGCTTACCATTCTATTAATAAACACTCATTAACAGATAGCGTCGGTTTCTGATAGCGAGATAGTCGAGGTTAATATTTCGTGAACCTGCCTGTCGGCAGACAGTAGCGTATAAAGTATATAGGTAAGGATGCGTGCTATTTTAAAATCCTATTTATGAGTGGATTCGATTTACTATCTTTATTTTAGTATATTGTTTTCTAGTAACATATCCATCTAAAACGATACTAACAACACATAATCCTATTTAACTAAAATCTATGAGAGTATTTGTCTTCCTGTTTTTAATTCTTAGTTCCTTTTTGAGTGCAGCTCAAGAGCCTACATTAACATTGCCAGAAAATGAAGATTTTGTAAAAAGTGATGCCTTTTTTGCGATTCCAAATGATCAAGAACAGGAATTTGCTTCTGTAATTATAAAAAACAATACAATTACTGCTCTTCAAGTAGATGCAACATATCAAGTGAAAAATCAACTAACTATTGATTATAATGCTAATTCAGGTAGGGAACTGGTAGAAAAAGCATATATAAACAATACGTATACACTCTATTTTTTACATGAGGAAGATAAAATGTTAGATATATTAACCTTTGATTTTGATAACAATACATCAAACACTACATACATTGAAATACCTATTGCAAAAAAAACCTTTATACAAAGTCTGAGGGTTAGTGGTGGTACTTCAAATGATTCATACGAAAGAAACCTCTCAAGGAACAACGAATACTTTCTCCAAGCTTTTACCTACACTACTAATTTTTATTTGATCAATATCCTACTAAAATCATCTACCCTAGTGATATATCAAATAGATGCCGAAAATAATGTGTCTAGAAAAGAAGTAGTTCTCCCTGATTATTTTAGGGATGAAAAGAGAAGAGAATCTAACTTGTATAGCAACATGTTGTTTACAAATGATTTTCATTTCTCAATCCCTAAAATAACAAATGTATTTCCAACCCCTTCTTCTGCTAGTGGTCATTTCTCAAAAATATACCTTAATGATTCAGTACTTACTCTTACGACAGACGGAAATCCACTTTTTACATACATCGTTACGGTAGATCTCAACACTTTTGAAGGCGATGTGACAGCTTTTGCAAAAAGAGCATTAGGTAATTCCTCATTAGTCACAAGAACAAATTCATTTTTAGATGGAGATACGATATATATGCTATCTACTAATGCAAATGAATTATATATTGATTTATGGAATGTGAGAGAGCGAAAGAAAATTAAAGAAATATCATTTAACAAAAAAGAAGATTTGTTTTTTGAGAATCCAACGATAGATACTACGCTCACGAAAGAAGATCAGTATGCATTACTAAAAACTAAAAAAACACTGAAAAATAATACAAGAGGAACAAAAGGAATTTCTGTTAAAGAAATTGATGATACATTTTTAATAGTTATTGGAGCTACCAGAGCCCTAGCATCTGAGTCAGGTCTCTTGTCACCTGTCGAGTTCAATGGAGCTGGAATACTTCTTCCTCCTCTCATGTCTTATACAGACCTTGCAACTCGAAACGAAATTCACGCCTACTTTGATAAGGATTTTAATTTTATTTCAAAACCTTTAGAACCTTCCATTTTTGCTAGTCTTGGGGCTATTTCTCAAAAGGCTGATTTTAAAAAGATAAATGCGTTTTTTAAAGTCAAAGACGAGTACGTATATGGATATTTAAACATAAAGACTGGGGAAATCTCTTTTTACAGCGGAAGATAATAAATGCTCAAAATCGCCTTTCACCCCATTTATAAACATCACTTACCCGACGGACATCGATTTCCTATGGCAAAATATGATTTGCTGCCACGTCAACTTCTACATGAAGGGACTTGCACCCAAGACAATTTTTTTGAACCTACAGTCATAGACGATGTGCATGTTTTGCGTTGTCATACCCAAGACTATCTTACCAACTTGAAAGCATTAACCATTGAGCGTCGAGAAGCTCGGAAGATAGGGTTTCCTCTTTCTGAAGAGCTGGTACAACGCGAACTCATCATTGCGCAGGGTACCATCTTGGGATGTGAATATGCACTAGAGCACGGCATCGCGATGAATATTGCGGGAGGCACCCACCATGCCTACACAGATCACGGAGAAGCTTTTTGCATGCTCAATGATCAGGCGATTGGGGCTCGGTATTTACAAGCACAAGGACTTGCCAAAAAAATACTCATTGTCGATCTAGATGTACATCAAGGCAATGGTACCGCAGAAATTTTTCAGGATGATCCTACCGTGTTTACATTTTCTATGCACGGTCAAGCAAATTATCCGTTTAAAAAAGAAACCTCTGATCTTGATATTGCTTTAGACACCAATACTGATGATGCAACCTATCTCAAAATTTTAAAAGACACCCTTCCACAACTTATCTCACAAGAGCAACCTGATTTTATCTTTTACCTCTGTGGTGTTGATATTCTTGCGAGTGACAAACTAGGAAAATTAGGGTGCACGCTTCAAGGTTGTCTGGAAAGAGATCGGTATGTGTTACAAACCTGTCATGATCTTCAAATCCCTGTGCAGTGTAGTATGGGGGGTGGCTATTCTCCGGACATCAAAATCATTATAGACGCTCACTCCAACACGTTTAGACAGGCGCAGGATATTTATTTTTAAAACACAACCCTAACCCCTCTTACTAAAGTAGAAGACTCAGCTCCTAAATTTTAGCAATAATGACCTTTGAGACTTATAGATTGTTTCTGTATTATTCAAAAAAAGTCCCTGCTCCCTTTAGGAAAAGCAATACAGAGATAAGAGAAAATACGTAACTTCGTGCTGTGCAAACTCACTATGATTATATCATTATTGGTGGTGGTCTTTCTGGGCTGACTTTAGCTTATCGGATGGCTCAAGATGCATTTTTTGATACCACTTCTATTCTTATTATAGATCAGTCTGCAAAAAAAGAAAACGACCGTACCTGGTGTTTTTGGGAATCTCAACCTGATATTTTTGAAGAGATTGTTTCTCATCGCTGGTCCACCATACGTTTTAAAAGTCCTGTATTTTCAGATGATATTGCGATAAAACCCTATCAGTATAAAAAAATTGAAGGAGATGATTTTTACGCTTTCGCGAAAGCGTACGTAGCCACAAAACCACATATTTCCTTTTTACAGGAAACCGTCCTGTCTGTTGAAAATCAGTCAGACCAAGTGGTGATCATTACAGATAAAAAAAGGCTTTCGGGCGGGAAAGTATTTAATAGTATTCTGAATTCAGAAGTGCTTTCTAACCAGACACAGCATCAATATCTTAAACAGCATTTTATTGGGTGGTTTATCAAAACAAAGACTCCTACTTTTGATCCTGATGCAGCCACCTTTATGGATTTTACCGTGCCACAAAAGGGAAATTGTAGATTTATGTATGTGCTCCCCACCTCAACAACGCAAGCCTTATTTGAGTACACGTTGTTTTCTAAAGACCTTCTCGAAGACACCGAATATGAAACCGCTATTGAAACATACTTAAAAGAAAAAGGGATATTGCAATATCACATTGAACGTAAAGAGCGAGGGAATATTCCTATGTCTTCGTATCGTTTTGATACGCAAGCTTCTAAAAATATTCTACACATCGGGAGCGCCGGTGGGTGGACCAAAGCAAGTACAGGATTTACCTTTAAACACACGTTAAAAAAGACAGCCGCGCTTGTTGAATTTTTAAAAACAGAAAAAGATTTACGTTTGTTCTCTAAGCGGACACGTTTCTGGTGGTATGATTTACTGCTTGTAGATGTGTTGTATCGTAAAAATCATTTAGGAGGGCCTATTTTTGCAGAGATGTTTAAAAACAATTCAACCGATCGGATTTTTAGGTTTCTGGATGATGAAACGACATTTAAAGAAGAATTACAGATTATCTGGAGCTTACCTAAAAAGGAGTTTGTGAAGGCAGTGTTTAGTCGGTTGTTCCGATTATGAATATCCCCTTTTTTTTTAAAATTATTTCCAACTCCTTTAGAATACCGCTAAAAACACTGATAGTAGCCAGATTGATAATCTCTAAACATATTATAGGAAGTATAATATTACTGTACAAAATGCTCAAATCCAACTAATAAGATTTAATTATTATTTGATAGTGTGATGTCCAATAAAAAGTGCATTTTTATTTACAGCATTTCTTTTGTGCAAAAACTAAAATACTATAAATTGGACAATAATGATCCTACTTAAATTTGTTAAGTAGCTCACATATTTTTGAAGTAGTGTTAGGATTACACGCTAATGAAGAATCTGTTATTACTGTTGAGTCATCATTACCTCCAATAATAATCTTGCTATTTTCTTTGCCTATAGAAGCTACTTTAAACTTTTTAAAACCTAACATATTTTGTTTTTGTTTTTTCATTTGATGATTTTTAATGATTAAAACTAAAAATATACATTTTACCAAAGAGAATTATCAATTTAACAAATTAATTTTTAATGGGTGTAAAGATAGTCGTTTTTAAAAGCCCTCTTCCTTAAGTGAGGCTTTAGGTTAGGAAACGAATTGAGGCTCTTTATATAAATTTTCTCTACAAATCTATTGTGTTTTTTACTTTGCTAACCGCTTTTTCATTTCTGCAATCGCATCTGTATAATCCTCCATCCTTCGGCTTTTTCCAATGTGAATGATACCACTATTCATTCGACTTGTGAGTTCTTTTATAGGCATCGTATCTAAGCTTCCGAACTGATCCTTCCATAAGTCAAGTTCATAAAGCCTTTGATTCTGAAATCCTGTCATCCTTCTATCATTATCAGTTTTCATAAAATCAAGCTTGCCAACGATTGCGTCCAAATATTCAAACTCAATGACGATACCATCGTAAATAAGTTGGGTATAGAATGTGTTTTTAAAAATCTCTTCAATAGCACCTAAATCTGAGGCTTTGATGTTTGTCAGGATGACATTATATACGGTCAATCCATTTGTGAAAAGCCAACATTTTTTCCGATCTACATAAAAAATGGTGGCATTCCATTTTCCTAATAGTCCGCAATCCGCATTTTGGTCATTTACAATGAGTTTCTTAACGACCTTTTCTAATTTTTTGGTTGTATGTATTTTAGTTCTTTTCAAAATAGATTATGTGATCTCAAATTTTGAATTAATCTAAGAAAAATTTCGCGAAAGCGGACAGTATTAGAAATAACTTGTATAAAATAGAGTGTTACTCTATTTTTTTATCGTAAACAAAAAATGAGATTCCCACCTTCGTGGGAATGAAAAGTCCCTTCTCTCTTTGGGAGAGGGGATTTAGGGGTGAGGGCTTGTGAGGGCTCTACATCCCACGTTCCTTCTGGATCGTTTCGTAAGCTTCTTGTACTTTTCTAAATTTCTCTTCAGCACCTTCACGATAGGCTTCATCCATATCCATTAACTTATCAGGATGGTATTTTTTTGCCATGGTACGAAAGGCTTTTTTCACCTCGTCATTGGTAGCGTCTTTTTGTATTTCTAAGATTTTGTAAGCACTATCGGCATTTTTAAAGAACATGGCTTTGATACTTTCAAAATCCTGATGGTTGATTCTAAAAAAGCCTGCAATTTCAGACATTACCTTTACTTCTGGTTCGCTCACATTCCCATCGGCTTGTGCAATTCCAAATAAAAAGTGTAAAATCTGTAAGCGTACTTCATAGCGTGTACGCATATTTAGGTACTGACAGATGCGCGCTGCAGATACATCTCGATTTTTAATGACTTCGTTAAAGGTTCTAAAGGTGGCATTGGCACGTTCTTTTCCGTAGGCTCTTACAAAGTACTGACGGGCATAGTCTAGTTCTGTCTGGCTTACGGTACCATCTGCCTTGATGACAATAGAGGCGAGTGAAAGTAAGTTTAATTCAAAATCTCCTGGGGAAACGTTTTGCTGTGTCGCTTGCTCAAAAATATCTTTAAAACCTCTTCTTGCTTGACCGTCTTTATTTGGTGATAGTAACTTATCAATGAGGCTTCCTATTAAATAGCCCGCTAAAGCACCAAATACGCCACGTACGAAAAATCCAATAACTGCGCCTATATATTTAACCATGTATAATTTTACCTAATGTATAAAGAACCACAAAAATAAGGGTTCTAGTATATATGACGTAAGATTCCTGTGGTTGTTACGAAAAATAACTGTCAGCTATAAAAATTTTGATGATTTAAAAGAAGCAACATCATTCTGTGGCTTTTTTGATAAAAAATGGGTGTACCTTCAAAAAGGTACACCCGTAATAAAATAAATATTCTATTCTTAGCATTGCATCCCTACATTCTCTGGGCAAATATCGCCGCCACCGCCACCACCATTCGGAATGCATTCGTCTCCATAAACATTACAAGCATAACCACTTGGGCATGAATATGGACTGCAATCTCCTTCATGAGTGAGTACATTGCGACCTGCTGTAATTTCTTTTAACTCTGTCGTACTTAAACTTCTTCCAATTTTCAATAAATTTTTCATAATTAATAGATTTTTTAGTTTCTTTAAAATAATAAATATTGATTATGAGCAAGACTAAACAAAAGTTAATTAACTATATATTAATACTTTAAATTTATTTTCTTATTATGATAAGGTTCTTTGTAAAAGAAAGATAGACTTGTTAAAAATAAGAATGAGAATTTGCTAGCATTGCATAGTCTATACAAATTGCCTGACATAATTACACTATAAATAGTAAGGAACACTTTTTGTACCTTTGTACTCAAAATAAATTGATTATGTATCCAGCAGATTTAGTAAAACCAATGCGTGAAGACCTTACCAAAAATGGCTTCACAGAATTACATACAACAGACGACGTACACGCAGCGATGAAAAAAGAAGGAACAACCCTTATGGTTGTAAATTCTGTTTGTGGTTGTGCTGCTCGTAATGCACGTCCAGCAGCCGTTCATGCTATACAAAACGGAAAAAAACCAGATAATATCTATACCGTATTTGCAGGTGTAGATGGTGAAGCAACAGATCTTGCTCGTAGTTTTATGGTTCCGTTCCCTCCTTCTAGCCCTTCTATGGCTTTATTTAAAGACGGAGAGCTTGTACACATGCTAGAACGTCATCACATTGAAGGTCGTCCTGCAGAGATGATCGCAGAAAATCTTATCGAAGCTTTTGACGAGCATTGCTAGTCAATCTTTGAGAAATGATAAAGACCGCTCTTTTATAGAGCGGTTTTTTTATGGAATTACATTTCTGTAGCAATCATCATAGAATCTTTAATAAGATATAATTTGTATCTTATTCCTCTTTACTCTAAATCTATATAAATATGCGTTCATTAGTAGTCGCTGTTTTTTACTTCGTATGTAGTACTATTTATAGCCAAAATCAAGATTATATCTACATCAAGTTTGATCCAAATATTAATCTTCAAAACACAGAAAATTTTTCTGATATCTCAGGTTTTGACGCATTGCAATCTCAATATAGCTTTACTATAAAAAAAGGGCTTGCTTTGTCCAATGAAAAAATAGAAGATTTATCAAAAAATGGACACTCTCTAAAGAATATTTTTAAAATTGAATCTGTAAATCCAAATCAGGATATAGATGCATTGGTTAAAGGTTTGAAAGCGCTTCCTTATGTAGTCTATTGTTATAAGAGCATTTCTACACCTATGCTTCCTCCTAGTGATATTCCTCCAGTAACACCAAATTTTGAGTTAGAACAAGGATATATAGAAAGCGATCCTGGTGTAGATATGAGGTATGCTTGGAGTCTCGGAATTATTGGGTCAGGTATTCATATTAAAGATATTGAGTACGGACTCAATATGAATCATGAAGATTTGAATGATCAAAATGTAACGATTGAAGAGGGATTTACCGTTCATCCAGATGTCCCTGAGCTTTTTCAAAACCACGGAACATCTGTGGCTGGGATTATAATATCTGATAGAGGATTTTATGGCGCAAGTGGACTTGGGTATGGTGCAGAAGAATTTATATTATATCCTGAATGGACGCAAGAAGAAAATATAGATAGAGTACGCGCCATTTCAAGTGCTATAGAAGATGCCACTATAGGAGACATTATTGTTTTTGAAATCCAAACAATTGATTTTGAACCTGGAGAATATGAACAAGTCGTGTGGGATCTAACCAAAGCAGCAACCGATGCTGGAATTATTATTGTAGCAGCGGCAGGAAATGGATCCCTGAATCTTGACGATCCATTTTATCAGGAATATATAGATCGTGGAGATAGTGGCGCTATTATAATAGGAGCTGGTACTCCAGATACTAATCATGAGGCATTATCTTTTAGTAATTTTGGAAGTAGAGTAGATGTGCAAGGTTGGGGCTTTGAGGTCTTTACAACTGGAATAGGTGATATTGAAATAGGGAATGATATAAATCAAACCTATAGATATGGATTTGCAGGAACCAGTTCTGCCACAGCTATTGTCTCTGGTTGTGTAGCTGTTTTACAAGGGTATTATCATGATCTTACTGCTGAATTCCTTTCTAGTGTTCAATTAAGGGATTTATTAGTAGAAACGGGAATCCCTCAAGGAGAAGGCGTGCATATAGGACCTCTGCCTAATATGGAAAATGCAATTAATGCTATACAAGAAATACTTAGTGTTGAAGACCCAAACACATTACTGTCATTTATAAGTCCTAACCCTTCTAGCGATTACTTAAACATAAGCCTTCAAAATATCAGTTCTTCTCAAGTAATCATTCGTCTTTATAATACGTTAGGAGAACAATTACTTTCAAAAAACACACAAGAAAAAAATAGTATCATTGATGTACAATCCTATGCTACTGGTATTTATTTTTTGGAGGTCGTATCAGGAAATGATCGTCATATAAAAAAAGTCATTATTAACTAAGTTTCCTTTTACAAAAGGTTTCTATATTTTTATGCTTTCGCAAAAAAAATACGCTTAGTAGCAAACATGACAGATCAACAACTTATAGATACTACCATTTCTTTTGTAAAGAGAACACTTGCCACTGCCGAAGGAGGTCACGATTGGTTTCATATAGAACGGGTGTATAAAAATGCGATTCATATCGCTCAGAGCGAAAATGTAAACTCCCTTATTGTTGCTCTAGGTGCTTTATTACATGATATTGCAGATTCAAAGTTCTTTGATGGAGACGAAACCATCGCTCCGAAAATGGCAAGTGAGTTTTTACTAAGCCAAAACACCGATAGTGCCGTAATAGAACATGTCGTACAGATTATAAAAAATATCTCTTTTAAAGGAGGAAATACACAGCAAACATTTACCTCTCCAGAACTAGATGTGGTACAAGATGCAGATCGATTAGATGCACTAGGAGCTATCGGAATTGCCAGAACATTTAATTATGGTGGGTTTAAAAATAGAAAGATGTATGATCCGTCTATTGCGCCTGATCTTGAGATGACTCCTGAGCAATACAAAGCATCAACAGCGCCTACCATTAATCATTTTTATGAGAAATTATTACTTCTTAAAGATAAAATGAACACAAAGACAGGATGTGCTATAGCAGAAAAACGCCACCAATATATGGAGGCGTTTCTACAACAGTTTTATGCGGAGTGGGAAGGGAAGTTATAAGTATACATTCCAAAATTTGATAGGTTCTGTTTACGCTTTCGCGAAAGCGTAAAAAATCATAAAACCACTTTCCCTAGCGTTACTTTATCAGATTGTTTAAAGAGTTTCACTACCTTGATTTCTTTGGTCTCCTGTGGGGTACCGTAATTTTTGTATACTGTATATTTTAAGAAGGGAGGCAATACATAATCACCTTCGTCTCCTAAATATTGGATGTTAATCAGCCACTCTCCAGGAGGTGCGTCATCTATAATAAACGCTTCCGATTGATATCCCTGTGCCTGCTCTTCTTCCAGACGTTCTCTACTCTCCTGTAACGTATGTGTCCACTTAAAAAACTTCTTCTCAGGGTTCACAAACTGAAACTCAAAAGGCACCGTACGATCTGACCAATCAATCACCATACGGATATCTATATCAAAATCGGTACGTAACCACTCATTAGGAAAACGCTCATAATCCACCTGATCCTTATGTAAGGCTAACAAATGGCTCAGCTCACTTTTTAATGACTTTTCTAATCCCTTAAAGTTAACTCCCTTGATCTGCTCTCCGAGCATATTGTAGTATAACTCCAAAGCCTCATTGTACTTGCCAATCTCTTGATACACCAATGCTAAATCTCTATACGACTGCGCTTCTGATGGGGCTACCTTTAAAATACGCTCATACACCAAAGCCGCTTTTTCATAATCACCAGCCGCTTCATAGATGTAACACAGCGTACGCAGTGCTTTTGTATTATTCCTTGAAATATACGCAAGATCGGCTCTCACCTTATCTGCCATCTTCTTGTTGATACCATCAAAATAATTTGCCACATCTACATAAAATTCTAAGGGAGATTCTTGGGTTCTAGACATACGCTGATACAACTCAAACTGCTCTTGTAGATTCGGAATCGCTCGTAATCGAAGAATGTATTCTGGCAAGCTAGACGTATCTAAGGTTCGGGTAGAGGACTCGGTATATTCATTACCACTGACCAAAGCAGACTTCTCAGCCTTCTTTGCCTTGTCTTGAAAACTAACCTCTTTGGTCTTGATTAAAAAGGCACCACCTGCAGCTAGACTACCATAACGAGAAGTCGCCATCGATGATTTTAATACCGAAATACTCGCGATCTGTTGCACATCTAAAAAGTTAGGTGGATCTTGATAAGGCGTACCATTCACAATCCAGATAGGAGGAATCTGATTGGTAATTGATTGATTCCCGCCACGAATCTTATACACCACTTGACTCCCGCTATATAATCCTCCTTCTACAGAGACACCTGATACTTTTCCTGTGATTAGTTGTTGAAGGTTGGTCGCCCCTGCACTAAAATCGTTTTCTGTAAGTTCATTAACTGCATAGCCTAGTTGATCTTTATTTACGCGACGTCCGTCACTGCTCTCTATCGTATTATCTACACGCTTATCTCCAGACAATACCACTTCATCTAGTTGATCGTTTTTTGGGATGAGTGTTATCGTGCCCATCTCCTGAGACTCAATCAAAACTTCTTTGGCAAACATCCCTACTTTGCTCACCACGACAACATCCCCGAGAGAAGCACGGATTTCAAAACGCCCTTGGGCATCTGTATACACCTCGTCAAAACTCCCCTTGCGCGTGATGGTTGCATCGGCTAAAGCACCATTCGCATCTTTTACACTACCCGTGATAGAGATCTTAGAAGAACTATTGAGCGCAGGCTCTGACAAGGACTTAACTTCCTCTTCATAATCATTGCCCTCTACTAAGGGAGAAGGGATGTCTTGAGCCCTTCCTGTTGCAGAATTACTAGTTGTAATTTCGACAACGCCATTTTTTCCTAAAGTCCCATAACGTACAGATCCTGCTAAACCTTTAATGATAGAAATACTCTCTACGCGATCTGGACTGATAAAAGGTTTTATAATGTTTGGCTCATATGCTTGACCATCTATAACAATTAACATATTTCCTCTATCTGGCTGTGATTCTGCTCTACCATTAATGACTACTAATCCTTCTAAAGGATTTTCAAAAGCTTTGATTCCAGCAAATTTTCCATTTAATACTGTTACTAAATCTGGAGCTCCTAAAGAGATATCTTCTCTTCGTAAGACTTTTATATCATAGCCTATTTTATCTTTATTTTCTTTACCCCAAGCCGTTTGTATTTTTTCTTCTTCTTTGGTTTCACCCTTAAGAACTACCTCGTCTAATACATCATTTTTAGGAATCAAATCAATCGTATAGGCTGTTTTGTCATCTACAATAAACCCTTTAGGGTACATACCCAAATAATAAACGACCAATTCATCTCCCTCTTTGGCAGCAAATACAAAGGATCCATCTGCTTTTGAAGTAGCTTCTTCAAAAGTGCCCTGCTTTGTAACCGTAGCTCCTTGAATAGGTTTTCCAAGGCTTGTGATGTTGCCTGATATTTGACGAGTGTTAGAGACAATACCATCTGATATTGACTCTACTTCTTCTGTGTACTCATTGCCCTTTACCAGAGCAGAATTAACTCTTTTTTTCTTAGATAAATCAACAGATTTTGTCGTTACAATAACTGCCAATCCAGGAATAATAGGACCATAACGACTTGTCGTCGTCGGAGAATCTTTTATAACAATAGACTCTATGTCTGTATCTACAATAGCCAACGCTTCGTCAATATTAAAAACTTTTCTACCATTAATATAAAAAGCTGGAGATACATCTTTTATAAATAATTGCACTCCTTGAGAAGTATATGAAATACGTACTCTTTTAAAATTATCTCTAATAACATATTCTAATGTTTTAGCATTGGGTGTAATATCATCTGCCGTTATATACCGATCAAGGGCTCCCGTAACGCCACCAGGAATATCTGGTGATAGTCTTCTTCCTCTTATTTCCTTATCTCCTACAATGATTCTCTCAATTTTCTTCTCAATAACGACTTCATCCAATACATTGTTCTCTGGTAATAATTCAATATCAATGCTTTTTTCGTTAGACACTAGCACATCTTTAGGAAACATCCCTAAATAACGAAGCTGTAAAATATCGCCTTCTGTTGCAGGCAATTCAAAACTTCCATCTGCTTTGGTAAGATATTCTGTCAGATCTCCCTTTTTTATGATAGACACTTCTTGTAAAGGCTTCCCAAGACTTGTGATAGTGCCTTGTACCGTAGCTTCTTGATTCCTTTTTGTTTTTTCAACCGTGGCTGTTCCTTGAGAAGGAATTTCATTAGAAATACCTTTATAAGTTTGTAATGGTGTGTAGGCTCCTTGTGTATACTGAGCAAGTGATTGCATATACTCTTTGTTAACTGCTACATCTTCACTTGCAATAGCATATACCGGAATCTCTTGAGAAACATCAAACGTTCCATAATTAGGATTTCCGTTAGAACTTAGGATCACAGCATCTGCGCCTGTGAGATCTAAAACATCATAATTAGACGGACCATTGTAAATAAGTCCTTTTACGCTTTCGCGAAAGCGTGACATATCTCCATCCCGTATCGCTATACGTTCTTCACTACGAATCTGATAGTCAAAAATAACGAGGCGCACCATAAGACCTTTATACATAGAGACGTAATCTTGTACATACGCAATAGCTGCTTCTACATCTCTACCTTGCATATCTTCTGAAACATCCCAGAAAACAGTCAAATTTTTTACATCCTTGCTTTCTTGGTTTTTGGAAGAAGGCTCTAGCTCAATTTTACTAGACCGATTAAAAAGCGTACGTACTTTTTTGGCATCTAATCGTACCGTTTCATAGCCAGTCGCTCCTACCACAAGTTCGCTTTCCGAATTTAAAATCTCGTTGTATTTTCTGTAATTAAAAAAGCCTTTGGCATTGGTGATTTCACCTACGCCTTGATTGTTGATTCCTACGCGTGCTTGTGCAATAGGTTGCTTGGTCACAGCGTCTATTACCGTTCCTCTAAACACGGTTTGTGCTTGGGTTGTTAGACTTAGTAACAAAGTGAAAAGTATCGTATATATGGTGTACTGTTTCTTCATAGTATAGCTATCTGAGTGTTAATGTCCCTATGGTTGTTTTGTCTTTTTGCTGGAAAAGCTTAATGAGTTTTACCTCTTTGGTTTCTTGAGGTGTAGCATAGTTAAGGTATAAGGTGTATTTGAGATATGACGGGGGTTGTATCTTACCATCTCCTAGATATCGTACATTGATAATCCATTCTCCGGGAGGAGCATCATCAAGTGCAAACTCTTCGATGCTATAGCCTTTTGAGACTTCCTCTTTTAAACGTTCTTGATTTACAAAAACAGAGTGCTCCCAGGTAAAATATTTTCCAGTTGGGTTTACAAATTGAATCTCAAAATCTGCTTGAGCATTGGTCCATTCAAAAACAAGACGGCGATCTTTTTTAAATCCTACAGTTAGTAATTCATTAGAAACATCTTTAAAACTTACTTTTGATTTATGGAAGGTTAGGAGTCGCATCATCTCATATTCTGCCGTTTTTTTGAGAGGTAAAAAATCAAGCGCTACGGTTTCATTGGCTAGTATTTGTTTATATAACTCAAAGGCTTCTTGATACTTCCCTACTTGTTGATGAGAAATGGCAAGATCTCTATACGACTGTATCCGATCTGGAGCGAGCTCTAATATTTTGTTGTATAAAGTATTAGCAAGTTGGTCTTCATTAAAAGATTCTAGATAGTATGCCATCAACTTTAAGGCTTCTATATTTCCTGATAGTACCTCTGGGAGATTAGAAAGAATCCGTAATGCTATTTTTTTATCCCATTTTTGAAAATAGGTAGCAACATCTATATAAAATACAGCAGGGTCTTCTAGGCGTGTACTTTTATAGTTTTCATATATCTTTCTAGCTTCTTCAAGGGTAATTGCACTTTCTAATTGAATCAAATAGGCAGGTTTGTTTAAGGTATTATTTAAAACAACTACGCCTTCTGCTACATAGTCATTTCCTTCTACCAAAGCAGATGGGATTTCCTCTCTTTTATTTTTTTGTGCGTAATAGTCTGGATTTCCAGATTTTGTCTCCACAAGAATAGCGCCTCCTCTACCTAATGTTCCATATAATGCATTGGCATGAAGTGATGTGATTACTTGAACAGAAAGAATATCTTGAGGGTTTATGGGAGGCACAGCGCCGCCTGATTGTTGGTAAACAATTCCGTTTAAAACAACAATTGGTAACACTTGTTGCGAGATACTAATCGCTCTTGGGTTTACATAAACTTCTTCTCTTGTTAATGGATCTTGCTCTACTCTAATGCTTGAAAACCTTTTTAAAACGTCTCCGAGTGTCAAAAATGCAGGACTTATATCTTCTTCTCCAATGATATTTGTTTTAAAGCCTACAGCATCTTTATTTTTTTTCACTAAAGCAGTTGCTATACGTTTTTCTTCTTCTTTCTTTTTTCCTTCTAATACTACTTCGTTTAGCCATTCTCCATCTGTTTCTAACACAATGTTCATTTTTTCAGTCCCTTTCACTACTACTTTTTGGGTTTTCATCCCTGGAAATCTAATTTCCAATTGATCTCCTTTTTGTACTTCTATTTCAAAAGTACCCGAAGCATCTGAAACTACTTCGCTAAAAGTTCCATGAACTGCTATTCTAGCTCCATCAAGAGATCCAATCTCAGAGGTAATATTCCCTATTATTTTAAAACTATTTATAGGGGTGCTTCTATGATCTATAGAAAGATCTTTAAGTAGATACTCTAAAGCTTCTTTAGGTGTATGTCTATTCAAATCTATGTATAAACCGTCTGTATATAATACGGCTTCTTCAAGAACTTCCTTGTTTGCTTTTTTAGAGGTGCTTACGGTAAATGTGGTGTTATTAAATGTAGGTTGTAAATCAGAAAACAGCGTATTTCCATCAGTAAAAATAAGAGTATACTGTCGCTTTTCGGAATTTACTTCTGTCAATGCCCTATAATCTGATGTCCCTTCATAGCTTGTATTTTGTAAAAAATTGATAATGGCTTCAGAGGTTCCTCTTTTTACAGTAAAATCTTTGGTTTCTTTATATCCAAAAGCAAATTTATGAATCGTAACGTCTACATTTTTTAAAGATGTAATGTATCGTTCTAATAGTTCTAATTCTGTATCTAAATTTCGATCGTTCGCTTTCGCGGAAGCGTCCCAAAAAATAGTGATCGCTTCGGGCAATGGTCTGTTTATTGTTTCTTTTGTTCCCTTTTTTAAAGGATAGGATACATCCATCGTAAAACCCATTGCTTCTTTCTTATGAACCTCCCAAGAATCCTGACTAATAGAGCGTGTAAAAGACATGTTTTTATTGCTACTTCCTGCAATGGCAAATCCTAAACGTTTTCCATAAATTTCTATTAACTCGATGCTGACAATAACATCGGTATCTGTAAAGATTTTATACTTGGATAACGGGATACGTTCTACTCCATTTCTTCTGGAGATGGTATGGTAAATAGCTGTGTTTAGAATATTATGTTGAGGCAATCTAGAAATAGGATCGATATCATATACATTGACACGTACGCGTATGCTATCAGACAAATTTTCTAGTACTGTAAAATGTAAACTTTTAAGTTGTGTTCCTTCTTTTTTGACTTTAATTTTAGTGGCTATTTCCCCTCCAAGACCTAATTCATTTTTCCAATAGCCAAATTTCTCTGAATCTATCTTTAGATTTCCTATGGTTGTATTTTGAAGCTTTGTATTTCCTAATACGACTTCTTCCAAACTATAACGCTCTGGGATAAGGGTAATCGTATTTTTTTTAGAAAGTAGCGAAGAGATGAATCTTATAGGTATTTGTTTTGTCTTGAAACCAATCATTGAAAATTGAATAACATCAGATCCTTCCATTTTATCTGTAAGATATGTGAGTTCAAAATATCCTTGTGCATCGGTAACAGATCCTATGCCTTTTCCTATAAAACCTACATTTACAAAAGGAATGGGTGTTTGGGTATTTTGATCAAGAATCGTTGCCTTTAAGGTGGTGTAAGAACCTTTAGATAAATATTGTGCTTGTACATCTGCTATATAAAAAAGGGCTACAAAAAAGCATAATAAAAAGATTGTATTTTTTTTCATAAGCGACGGTTATTGCTATATATCAGATGACTATATTGCTGATCACTTACTAAGATAAATCATAAAATATTAAATCTAGTATATACCGATAAATACTTACTTAGAATATATTCTTGTACGTACGAACTTTAAACACCTATAAAATGATCTCGTTATAATAAAAATTCGTCAAGCTGTGCCTTCCCAATTTCTGAAGTGAGTTTGATGACTTTTACATCTTTACGTTCACTTGGCGTACCATAGTCTCTATAAATAGTATACTTAAGATAGGGCGGAATGGTGGTGAAAGTTTCTTCCCCTAGATACTCAATATTGACTCTCCACAGTCCATGTGGGGCTTCATCAATGACAAACTCTTCTGTCTGAAAACCAGATTTTACTTCGGCTTCTAGACGTTCTTTGTTGTCAAACAATGTATGATTCCATTTAAAAAATTTATCTTCAGGATTTACAAATTGAAATTCAAAAGGAGCTTCACGATCAGACCATTCTAATACCATACGTAAATCCAAACGATAATTAGGAAGTATCCAATCTTCTGGAAGTCTTTCTGTGTTTATTTTGTTTTTATGTAAAGAAACCAAATGCAGTAACTCATGCCCTAAGGGTTTGTCTAATCCAGAAAAATCTACTCCTAGTATTTGCTCTCCAAGCATATTGATATATAACTCTAAGGACTTGTCATAAAATCCTGCTTCTTCATAAGCTTTAGCAAGATCTCTGTAAGACTGCGCTTCGCTAGGAGCAATACTTGTAATACGCTCATACAACTTTAAAGCATTGTCATATTCACCCGCACTTTCATATAAGTATGCCGCTACACGAAGTACTTTTGAATTTTTTTGAGCAACTTCTACAAGTCTTGATCTTATTGTTTTTGCTTTTTCTTTATCTAAAGGCTGAAAATACAATGCCATGTCTATAAAAAATTCAGCATTTGTTGTATTTGCTTTCGCTAAATTTTGATACATAGCAAACTGAGCTTCAACACCATCTATGGCTTGGATCTGTTTTACATAATTAGGTTTTAAAGCCTCTAGATTAAGTTGAGCGACTTGCTCTGTATATTCATTTCCTGTAATCAATGCTGTATCTACTATCTCACCATCAGATCCAAGACGTATAAATGCATTTGTTTTTACAATAAAAGCACCACCCGATGCAATAGATCCATAACGAGCCGACGCTTGTATCGATTTTAAGATAGAAATACTCGCTACATTTTGAGGATCTATAAAACTTGGCGGTTGCTCATAAATGGAGCCGTCTACCACCCAAATAGCAGGTTGTGAACTATTACCTCCTCTAATGGTAAATACTGCCTCAGTACCAAATCCTGATACTTGAACTCCTGCAAAACGACCCCGTACAATATCTGCTAAATACTGTGCATTAGGACGTATATCTTTACTTGTAATCGTGTTTACAGAAACTCCTATTTGATCTTTACTTTTCTCTCCGAATCCTGCATCAGAGGTTTCTTTACTTTTTGCTTTTTTCCCTTCAATGATGACCTCCTTTAGTAATTCATCTATAGGTTTCATCTCTACCACTAGTGACGGTAGATCTTCTACCAGCATTTCTTTAGGATGCATTCCTAAATAGCGTATTTGTAATACATCACCTATTTCAGCTGGAACTGTAAAACTTCCATCTGACTTTGACAAGAATTCTTCTAAATCTCCTTTTATTGTAATACTTGCGCCTTGAATAGGACCTATAGATGTTTTTACAATACCATTATACGCCGATGATATGGCTATCGTCTTATCCTTAAAAGGAATACCTTTTTTAATTTGATTGATACTCTCTGCAATAGATGCTTCAGATAGATTTATATAGCTTCCAGAGGTAAACATTGCTAGCGATCGTAAATACTCGTGATTTGCTCTAGACAAGCTACTCACGGCATAAAACGGAATATCTCTATCACCTTGCCATTGTCCTAAAACAGCTTCTCCTTCAGAAAATAAAAGCACTGCATCTGTATTACCCGTCGTAAGAATATCATAAGAGGTTGTCCCCTGGTATTCTAATCCCTCAACTTCTTTTTTTAGTAAAGAAATATCTTTAGTAATCGTATATCTTTTTGTCGATAGGATCGTTTCATTAAATACAACAAACGTCACATTTACCTCCCCTAATTCTTCAAAATAGGCTTCTATAAAACCCCATTCTTTTTTAAAATCTCTGCGTTCAGATGAGAGGGATGCATCCCAAAAAATAGTTACATTTTTTTGTTCTATAAATGAGGGAGTCGTGGGAATATCATCCGATTTTGTAAGATATATTTTACTCGATTTATTAAAGAGACCTCTTATATTATCACCTCTTAGTTCTATCATTTTGTATCCAGGAGCACTAATTCTAAGCCGAGACGCGTTTCCAATCGTTTGATGATATTTGCGATAATTAAACAGACCATTTTCGTTTGTTACAACACCCACACCCTGATCAGAGATTCCTATTTTTGCTTCTGTAATAGGAGACTGAGTCGTCTCATCTAAAATCTTACCTCTAAAGACTGTTTGTGCCGTTAGTGTTTGTAGAAAAAACATAACGATAAGCCCGACAACTAAGACAGTATATTTCTTTTTCATTGATTTAAAAATCTTCATTACACATGTTAAAAGTACATGAACACTGCAAATATGGCAAAACGCCTACTAAAAGCATCTTAAAGATTGTTAAAAAGACCTAATTGTCCCTTCTCTGTCTTTATAAACAGGTCAGTATTTAATGGAGGAAGCACGCGATCCTTAAAATATAGCTTTCTTCCTATTTCAAATTGTCTATGAATTTGGGCGGCATACTTCCCTTCTCCCTTCATTCGTTTTCCAAACCTAGAATCGTTTAATTGTCCTCCATGACAATCGGCTATTTGATGGAGTACCTTATCGGCTCTATCAGGCAAAGTTTTACGAATCCAATTTTCAAAAATTTTCCCTATAGCTCCATTTAATCGTACAATCGTATAGCCAACACTCAGCGCTCCTCGGTCTGCCACTTCCTTTAATAACGGTAAAATCTCGTGTGTATTGATTCCAGGAATCATAGGACCAGCCATAACCATGACAGGAATTCCTGCGTTGCTTAATCGTTCTATCGCTTTAAGTCTTTTTTTGATTGTTGCTGTACGCGGCTCCATGAGTCGGCGAGTCGCTTCAGATAAGGTAGTGACCGAAAATATCACACGGCATAAATCATCTTTAGCCAATTCTTGTAAGATATCAAGATCTCGTTCTACTAATACATTTTTGGTGATAATCCCAACGGGATGCTTATATTTTAAAAATACGCGCAACAACTGTCTGGTGATTTCTAATTTCTTTTCAATAGGCTGATAGCAATCAGTATTTCCTGACATTACAATAGTAGATGCTTCCCAAGAAGCACTTTGTAGCTTTTTCTCTAATAATTCAGGTGCATTTTTCTTTACCAGAATTTTTTGCTCAAAATCCAATCCAGCACCATATCCCCAATATTCATGGCTATTGCGAGCATAACAATAAATACACCCATGCTCACAGCCTTGATACGGATTTAAAGAATACCCCATCCCTACGTCTGGACTTGTTACCTTATTTACGATGGTTTTAGGAAATGTATCTATATATACGGTTTGGGGGTTAGTGGGTTGTTCGCTTTCGCGAAAGCAAAATTCTAAAAAATCATCACGTATCTCTTCACTATGCTCAGAAAAGCGATTTGACACATTTATTTGGGCACCACGTCCATTGATAGATTTCTTCATGAATATGCTTTCGCGAAAGCGGAAACAACAGCATATTCCGCTCACTATTTATTTTAAAAAATTTGGAATTACCGCAAATTTATGGAATATTTCCTAATTTTATATATGAATAGATTTATTTAACTTTAAAAAATAAACTCACTCACATGAAACGTCGTTCCTTTCTCAAAAAATCTGCTGCTGCTAGTGCAGCCTTTACCATCGTTCCTAGTTTTGTATTAGGAGGAAATCATATTCCACCTAGTGACACCTTGTATATTGCTGCTGTTGGCGTAGGTGGTCGAGGGGGTGGTGTTGTACGAGAATTAACGCAACATGGGAAGGTAAAATTTGTTGCGCTTTGTGATGTGGACGATAAAATGGGAGCAGGTAGTTATGCGTTGCATCCAAAAGCAAAACAATATCGCGACTTTAGAAAAATATACGACAATCACCTCAATGATATTGATGCGATTATGGTGGGTACACCAGATCATACACACGCTACAATTGCACTTCCTTTTATGCGCGAAAAAAAACATGCGTATGTAGAAAAACCCCTTACACATAATATTTATGAAGCCCGCCTCATGGCAGAAACAGCCGCAAAGCAAGGGATTATTACCCAAATGGGAAATCAAGGCGCTTCAAGTGATGGAATTCGGCTTGCGCAAGAGTGGATCAATGCAGGAGTGATAGGAAAAGTGCACCGTGTGGATTGTTGGACCAATCGTCCCGTATGGCCACAAGGATTTAAGCATATCACCCAAGGACAACCTGTACCCGATCACTTAGATTGGGATTTATGGCTCGGCCCTGCTGCCAAACGTCCTTACAACGAAAACTACTTACCTTTTAAATGGCGTGGTTTCTGGGATTTTGGAACAGGAGCGATGGGAGATATGGGATGTCATATTATGGAAACACCTTTTAAGACATTAAACTTAGGATTCCCGTACGAAGCGGAGGCAAGTTGTACCACGATTTGGTCTGGGGATTTTGTAGAAGCCGACTATTCGGAGGCGTGTCCGCCAAGTTCTATTGTACGTTTGAAGTTTGACTCTCCTACCCAAGGCGATGTTTCTTTAAACTGGTATGATGGTGGGATTATGCCAGATCTTCCGTCAGAGTTAAAAGACAACGAATCACCTGGAAATAATGGAGGTGGAAGTATCTTTTATGGTTCCGATGGCATTATGATTACAGACACCTATTCTGGGAATCCTCGTTTATTGCCTAGCGAACGTATGAAGGATTTTAAACGCCCTGCCGAAAGTATTGCCAGAGTAAAAACTTCGCATGCAGGAGAATGGGTAGATGCCTGTCTTAACAATAAACTCACTTCTTCTCCCTTTTCTTATGGAGGTCCGCTCACAGAAGCCGTATTAATGGGGAACCTTGCGATTAAAGCCTTCCAATACAAAACTCTAAAAAGCGGCAAAAAAGTAGGGGATTGGGATCCTTATAACTATCCTGGACGTCGTACGATTAAATGGGATGGTGCCAATATGCGTGTGACCAATTATGAAGAAGCCAACGCATGGGTAAAACGTGCGTATCGTAAAGGATGGAAGTTGTAGTTTTTAGTCGGTAGTCGAAATTATTTAATTAATTGTAAATCAATTTATTGAAAGCAAAATACATCAATTTTATAGCTTTAATAAGGGCTATGCGATATCGAATCACATAGCCCTTATTTTGTAAATCATTCTAGTGTTTATGAGTAAAAGTGGCTGTATCTACAGACGTTTCATATTCATCAGAAATCGTGAAGAAATCTACACATTTCTTAACACTCTTTTTATTGTCTAAAACACTACCCTTTCCCCTGCATTTCCTCTAATTCTTCTATCCATGAAGTTGGTGATATAGAATACAAAACTTCGCCTGTTTCTGCATCAATATATATTAGCATCCCTTTTTCTTCAAGTCCCCACTGAACAACATATTCAACAACAAATTGATTTAAAAACTCACCCTTTTTCTTACCATAAAGAACCTCTTGGTTTTCGTTAAAAGTAATTTTTTCAATCTCCTCAATCTCTAAATATTCTCTCTTTCGTTCTTTCAAATAACTTTTTGCTACTTTGTATGCATGCTCTTTTGTAATCATAGTAGATTTATTTTTTATTAATTATTTCACTCATTTTTATTTCTCTACGAATTTCAGGTATTTTTTCAATATCAAAATTAAAATCTATAGGTTCAATACTATTCTTCTTATAAACTTTTTCATTTAAATATCTTAATGCATGTTTCAACTCTTCTTTAGTAAAATACTTTCTATATTGACTTATTTTATCAAAAACTGAACGTTCTTTAATTAATTCTCCTGGTGTATTTCTACCACCTAAAGCTAAGTATTTTTTAAGTCCCAATGATTTTGCATGCCTAAAATGCATAAATTCATGGAAAAATTCATAAACAGTAGACCCTTTTCTTAATACAATAGTCATTTTTTTACCATCTGTTATAAAAAGTGCAGCTGCGCCTTCTGGCATTTTAGCTGGAACGCCTTTGCGTATAAAGAAACCATCTATAATTTGAGATCCCTCTAAAGCATGAAGTTCTAATTTAACTCCCATTCTAGCTAACCAAGATTTCAATAACTTCAAATTAGATCTTGTTAGTCTTTGTCCACCCCGTCTACCCCTACCACTGACAGAAAGAACATTATCCCAACTTTCCAATAAATCAGACTGAGAAGGTTTTACTTTTATCCCTAATATAGATTCCAACCTCTTTCTTACATAATCTAAAAACTTCCCATTAATAATCGCTTGTATCAACTCATCAAACTCAGCGCGTAAAAAACGTAAAATATCTGTTGTAGAGGCTACTACTTTTTTACCTGCTTGCTTTGCTAGTTTTATTCCTGCTTGTGTAGCTTTTGTAGATGCTCTAGAAATCTTATTTGCTAAACTAACAGCAAGCGAAGCGCCTCCTGTAAAAAAGGCAATAATGGCATCAAAAACTACCTCAAAAATAATAGCCCCTAAAATGAACGCTATAAAATAACGAGAGACATTTTTTAGTTTTTTATATATGCTATCTACCAAAGCAACAAATTGAGTGCTGGCAGTAATGAAGTTTAATAACAACCCATTAAATATCTTTTCTGAGCGCTCACTCAACGTCTCTATAAGATCTTCAACAAACTCTAAGCTTTGCCCGCTTTTATCAAATTCTTCTCTGGAAAAAGGTTTTTCTAATTCTAGAATAGCAAAATTATCTATAATATATCCAATTATTAATACCACAAGTTGTAATAAGGAGATCAGACCATTAATAATTCCGCATAACAATGCATTAAATAAAGCAGTATTAGTGTTAATCTTCTCTTTTATAGTATTTATAAAGACTTTTGCTTGATTGACAATCGCTTTTATTTTTGTAAGTAGTTGACGCACCTGATCAGGTAATTTGTCCTGATATATAGCTCTTGCAAATAATACAACAGCATCATCTGCCACACCTGGAATTACTTGAGTAATAGCTTGTGGATTAAATAAGATGCTATCGAAGTTATTGACAAAATTTACTAAATGATCAAAGCCTTTGTCTTTTACACTATTTGTGTTCTTATTGTTGGTGGTTAAAAAATCTTTAGTGCGTGTTTCAAAAAATACAGGAATGATAGGCTCATATTCTTTTTGTGTGCTAGCTCGCCATTTACCATATTCATAATTCTTAGCGGTAAATTTCCACTCTTCCATTTTATTAGATCCAGCATAGATCCAATTTGCAAGATCATTATTTAATCCTAATAGATATTTAAACATCGTTTTGTCATTTAACAAACCCGACAATTCAAGATTTATAGCAGTTAATAAAACATCTGTTTCAATTCTGAGACGATTTGCCACCACAGATGACCATTCAGAAAGTGTACGTACTTCTCTATCGCCAAGGCGTATCACTGTTTTTCTTGCAGAAATTTTTTCCATTAACACCTTTCGTTCGGTACCGAACTTGACTCTACAAGCAGTTCCGAAAAAATCTAAGGATGTATCATCTCCTTTTTCATAATAGATAAACAGTTGTTTCGAAGAAGGCAAATCTTCAGGAGCTTGAGAATTATATTTTTCAAAAACAGCTACTCCAGAGACTAAAGGGATTAATTTATAGGTATAGCCATCATTTGCATCTATTGACTGCGTCAACCCTTCCTCTATATCTAGATAAGAATGGAACAAACTCTCTTCTCCAAAAGGAGATTGGTATTGTCCAAAAAATTGATTTTTGGAGAATCCATCTATTGTATTAGCCATACTTCTTCTTTTTAATCTTCATAAAACATTTTTAAGTAAGCGCATACTTATCACATCCAATGATGTTAATACATCAGACATATCAAACAATTGTTTGAGGTAGGTATAACGGTAAATAAGTGTGTGGTGTGGCTATTATGCAAAAAGAAAGACCACTAACGCTTCACATAATAGCATACAAGTATAAAACAAAATATCACATTATACAAATAATGATTCAATTATTTTGTAATATATTTTATTAAATATGAAAATGCTCTTTTAATAAATCACTAAATCAAACATTTGTATGTTTTTTTCAATTTTATTCCATTCAGAATAAAATACAAAAAGGAGTGCTTAAAATCTAAGCACTCCTTTTGTATGACTCTCTGTTTTCCTATCTCTTTTTAAAAAACTACTATTCTTATTTCCCAGAAAATTCGGCTTTGCGTTTTTCTAAAAACGCCGTGGTACCTTCTTTAAAATCTTCGGTGCCAAAACAGCTGCCAAAGGCTTCTATTTCTGAGTCAAAACCATTCATCCCGTCTGTAAATCCAGCATTAATGGCTTTAATTCCTGCAGCAATCGCCACCGATGAGTTATTCATAATTTTACTCCCTATTTTTTGGGCTAGTGGTAATAGTTCTTCTTGTGCCACAATATGATTCACCAATCCGTAATCTAATGCCGTATTAGCATCAATCATTCCTGCGGTCATAATCATCTCCATCGCACGGCCTTTTCCTACCAATTGTGGTAAACGTTGCGTCCCTCCATAACCAGGAATGACACCTAAGGATACTTCTGGCAATCCCATACGTGCGTTATCACTTGCCACTCTAAAATGTGCCGCCATCGCAAGCTCAAGACCACCTCCTAATGCAAATCCATTGACTGCGGCAATGACTGGAGTGCCTAAATTTTCTACAAAATCAAACAAGTCTTCTTGTCCTTTTCTAGCTAACTCAGCACCTTCTTCAATAGAAAAATGAGCGAATTCAGAAATATCAGCACCAGCAACAAAAGCTTTCTCTCCTGTTCCTGTGATGATAATTACTTTGGTAGAAGTATCGGCGTCCGCTTTCGCGAAAGCGTCATGCAACTCCCCAATCGTCTCCGTATTTAAGGCATTTAACTTTGAAGGTCTGTTTATAGTAATGGTCGTAATCCCATTAGTTTGATCTGTAAGAATGTTGTTGTAGCTCATATCTCTTTATTTTTCCTTGGTCGCAGGCAGGATTTTCTCATCAAAGTCAACCTTGTGAAGGTCTCGACTGCGCTCGACCAGACAATGATTGTATTTTATTTTTAGTCTTTAGGAAAAGTTACTGTAAATACCGTTCCTTTTCCTTCTTCGGATGTAAAAGTAATGGTTCCGTTATAGGTTTCCATAATATTTTTTACCATTGCAAGTCCTAATCCCATCCCACTGTTTTTAGTGGTGAATTTTGGTTCAAAAATTTTAGAGGTATTCTCTTCTGTAATTCCTATTCCGTTGTCACTTACGGTGATTTGAACCGTATTATGAACCGATTGTACATCTACAAAGATTTTAGGGTCTGTTGTGTTTTTTGTCGCTTGAATCGCATTTTTAACCAGATTGGTCACCACTCGGATGAGTTGAGTTCTATCAAATTTTGCAAGAATTTCTTGGTCAGCTTTCGCGAAAGCGATATTGCGTTCCCTAAAAATATCTAACGCTAGTTTTATCACCTTAGGGACATTTAACGTCTCGCTTTGCTGTGCGGGCATATCTGCAAAATTTGAAAAAGCAGAGGCAATACTACTCATCGTATCTATCTGCTGAATCAGGGTGTTGCTATATTCTTTAAGCTTCACATTAATTTCGGGATCTTCAGGGTCAAAACGACGCTCAAAACTTTGCACGGTTAATCGCATTGGCGTCAACGGATTTTTGATCTCGTGAGCCACTTGTTTTGCCATCTCGCGCCAAGCTGCCTCACGTTCATTTTGAGCAAGCTGCGCGGCGCTTTCTTCCAATTCGTCAATCATTCCATTATACGCCGAAACTAATGTTAATAGCTCTGTAGGAAGGCTATGGGTGTCTACTTTTTTATTGCGTTTGTCTAATTGTGTTTCCTTAATTTTTTCTTCTATATTTTTAAGGCGAAGTGTAATATACCGCGCTAAAATATAGGCAAGAAAGATCGCTGTAAAAAAAACAATAAGTGCGACAACTCCAATACGTATCAAGATTTCTCGCATCTCCTTATTGATAAAAGAGTCACTATCTTCATATTGTATTTGAAGAATAGCTAAACGTTTAAATTTTGGATCATTTATATACGAATACGAAATTTGTTGAGGTGTCTTGGTGTTGATGCGCTCTACATATCTTTTTTCTAAAGCACCAGCAAGTGTATCTAAAATACGTTTAGGAATAGCTTCCTTTGCTGGACTCTCAAATAATTTTTCGGTAGTAGATAATAAAGGTTGTCCTTCAAGGTCATAAAGGGTTATGTTTTCTCCATGAATACGTGCTATATCGTAAATTTCATCCTTAAAAATAAATGGCACCTTGTCTGTACGCATTTGATAAGTGGTCGTTTCAAGGGTTCTGTCAATTTCCTTTTTTATCGCATTTTCCTTACGCTCCAAACGATCAATATTATAATCTTTTACTTGCTCTCGGTATTGATAAAACGTGATTCCTGAGATTAAGGCAAAGGCAATCAATACTAATACGAGCATTGAAGTAAAAATGCGAAAGCTTAAAGATTTCCTATCAAAATTGAGCACAGACTATTGTATATATTGAATGACTAAGGTACTAAGATTGTGATTGTATTGCGCAATTATCACGCCAATAATCAATATTAAGCATCTGGATTTTTTTCTTGGATTTTTCGATATAATCGGATACCAAGCATTAACAATACGCCTAAACCTATAATCCCTATAACCCCATATATCCAGTGGGTAGCGCTTTTTGTAACTGCTAGAAAAACAACTGCAAATAAAATAAGGGTAGCGCCCTCATTCCAGATACGCATAAACTTGGAGGTATATGCAAACTGTCCCTTTTGTAATTGCTTGTGAATGCTCCACGTCTTTGCATGATAGATATATAGCAATATGACAAATCCTAGTTTTATTTGCATCCAGGGTTGTTCCAATAATCCTGGAGAGATATGTAATAGTAAGAAAGCAAAAAGTGAACAAAGCACTAAAGAAGGGCCTGTAATGATCTTCCAAAGGCGCTTTGCCATCAGCCCTAATTGCTTGCCTAAAATCTCACGATCTGGAGAGGGTTTTTCATGTGCCTCTATTTGATATACAAAGAGCCGTGGCATATAAAATAAGCCTGCAAACCACGTGACCATAAAAATGATATGAAGTGCTTTTATATAAAAGTAATATTCTGCCATGTGGCAAAGATACGAAGGTCATCTTGATTAAGATAAGGTCAGCTTTAGATCCTATAAGTATATACTAAATCCGATAGCACTTACGACTCCTGAAGTCTCAACCTCAAAGTCACTATCTTTTGGGCTAGTCTTCAAATTATTATATCCAATAGTAAAATCTACAGAAAAATGTTTGCTGAATAGAAAAACAAGACCTACTCCCGCTTCATATCCAAAAAGGTTTTCACGATTTTTTGAATCTGTTTCGGTTGAACTACTTCCAACTCCTATACTAGCATACACAATAGGCCTAATGTTGTCTTCTAAAAAATAATATCTTGCAAAAGATTGTGCGAGGATAGAAGAGGTTTTGGTTTCTCCTCCATTTTCAAAATCTAATTTGTTACTTCTATATCGTACTTGTAGTCCAGTTACCAAATTATCAATGATAAAATAACCCGCTCTAGGACTGACAGAAAATGAGGTTTCTTTTTGAATATCTCTTTCTCCAAAAAAAGGATCATTTATTGTCACATTTTGACTAAGGAATCCAAAATTAGATCCTGCGCCTAATAGAAATGTGCCTTTACTTGTGGGAGAATTTTGATACTCATCAGACTGACCGAAACTAGAAGTCATACCAATAGTTAAAATTAAAAAAAAGAGTAAAAATTTCATGCCAAGAATATTTTAAAATGAGTCTGTGAAACTATCCATTTCTATATAAGATCATATTAGGTAAAGGTTAAATATTAAATCAAAAAAACCTAACAAATTGCTTTGTTAGGTCCCTTTATGTGTACTATTTCCTTTTTTAATCCTCCACAAACAGATAATTCAGCTTCAAGCTATTAAACTCTGTATTAAACTGAGCCACCTCTGCATCTAACATAGCGTCAAACGCTTCTAATTGTTTTGCAATAGCAGCCGCTAGCTCATTTTTTACAGCAACATCTTGATCTGTCGGTCCAAAATCTCCCATCCCCACAAGGCTATTTAAATGCCCTAGCTTATTGGTTAATTTAATCGGGAAGTTTAAAGGATCTTGACCCGAACGATTCTTCGTTTGGTATAATTCCTTTTCTATTTCTCCAAACTCTTCCTGCATCTTCTTTGCTTTTTCGCGGAGATCTGCGGTACGCGTATCGTCTTTATACTGTGCTTCAAACGCTTTTAATAGGGCGTTTATTTTTCGTATTTTCTTAATGCTTTGATGTGCACGATCTACCGTCTTATTAACATCAGATATAAAGTCATGCTGTCGTTGCATATCGGCTACTGTTGCTTCAGCATTAGGATTTGGCTTGATCATAAATGATTGTGTTTGTTCTTCACCATTTACATTCAACACTACTTTATAATTTCCTGGAACGGCTTTTGGACCATCAAGGCTTGCCCACCAAAGAATCATTCCTTCGAGTTGCTCTGCGCCATCTGTACGGGTGTTCCAAGCAAATAGATTACTTCCTTTTTTTGCTTCTAATTGATCTTTCTTTTCTTTTGCACCCGTACTAAAAGATTGTAAGGTATCTCCCGCCACGGTCATATAGGTAAGTGATATAGTATCTTTCTTATTATCAAAATCTTTTATATTAAAATAGGTCATCACGCCGCTAGGATGGTTGGTTCCTGTTGTGAGGCTTTCTCCACGGCCACCACCTCCCATACGGTAGGTGTCTTTTGGCTTAAAAAGATGGTTTGATCCCGCTTTCGCGAAAGCGGACTGATGCAACATCCCCAAGTCATCTATAATCCATAAACTACGTCCTTGTGTGGCTACAATAAGATTATTGTCTTTAATGGTAAGATCTGTAATCGGTACAATAGGAAGATTTAACTGAAAAGATTTCCAGTTATTTCCATCATCAAAACTGATGTACATTCCTGTTTCTGTTCCAGCATATAATAATCCTTTTTGTTTTGGATCTTCACGTACGACACGGGTAAAATGCTCTGAAGGAATTCCGTTAGTTATTTTTTTCCAAGACTTTCCATAGTCGGTAGTTTTGTATAGATACGGAGCAAAATCGCCTGACTTGTATCGCGTTCCTGCGATATAGGCTGTTCCTTCGTCAAAGGCACTTGGCTCAACACTATTAATCATCATCCACTCTGGCATTCCTTTTGGGGTTACATTTTCCCAAGTGTTGCCTCCATTTTGACTTACATGTACCAATCCATCATCACTTCCTACCCACAATAATCCTTCTTTAAGAGGAGACTCGGCAGCAGCAAAAATGGTGCAGTAATACTCAACAGATGTATTGTCTTGTGTGATCGGACCTCCAGAAGATTTCATTTTTTCTGGATCATTACGTGTTAAATCTGGGCTGATCACTTTCCAGCTTTGTCCTTCGTTTTCACTTACGTGTACATTTTGTGAGAAGGTATATAAACGGTCAGGATTGTGCTTACTAAAAATAATAGGGAAGTTCCATTGAAAACGGTATTTCATATCTTCTACACCATGTCCCATAGGATTATCTGGCCATACAGAAACAGAGCGTACCGTATTTTTCTCGTGATTGACTCTTGTTAAGAAACCATCATAGCTTCCTCCATAGACAATTTCATTATTTTCTGGATCTACCGCAATATGAGCGCTCTCGCCTCCGGCTGTACTTTCCCAATCGTCTTCAGAAATACTTCGTCCTTCCGTGCGATGCGGAATACGAATGGTACTATTATCTTGTTGTGCGACATAAATTCGATAAGGAAATGCATTATCTGTGGTGACACGATAAAACTGCGCTGTCGGCTGGTTCATATAGGTACTCCAACTACGACCTCCATCATACGTTACCTGAGCACCACCATCGTCTCCTATAATCATACGATTTGGATCTTCTGGGGCAATCCATAAATCATGGTGATCGCCATGAGGTGCATTGTAGGTACTAAACGATTTTCCGCCATCAGTGGATTTATGATAATTTACATTGAGAACATATACGGTATTTTCATCTTTGGTATCTGCATATAAACGTGTATAATACCACGCTCGCTGACGTAATTTACGTTCATCATTGATTTTCGTCCATTTTATCCCTCCATCTTTGGACGTGTATAGACCTCCTTCTTTTTCATTTTCCACCATTGCGTAGAGGCGGTTGCTATTTACAGGAGATACGGTAATTCCCATAATCCCTAAAGTGCCTTCTGCAAAACCTTCGTTGGTTGAGATTTCTGTCCACGTATCACCTTCATCAGTACTTTTCCACAGTGCAGACCCATCACCTCCAGAACTCAAACTGTACGGTGTACGTCTTGCATTCCAAGTAGTGGCATACAAGATTCTGTGATTGGTAGGATCTATAATTAAATCGACAACGCCGGCGTCTGCATTGCTAAACAACGTCTGTCTCCACGTTTTTCCTCCGTCAATACTTTTATATACACCTCGTTCTTGTATGGGTTTATAGATATTTCCTAATACGCCTGCATATACAATATCTGAATTGGTAGGATGTACGCGGATACGAGGTATATGACGACTGTTTTTAAGTCCCATTTGTTTCCACGTTTGACCTGCATCTACGGTTTTCCAGATGCCATATCCTGAAGATACGTTTCCGCGAAGGGTTTTTTCTCCTCCGCCTACATAGATCACATTAGGATCACTTTTAGAAACGGCAACAGCACCGATACTCCCGCCAAAAAAGCCATCAGAAATATTTTCCCATTCTTTTCCGCCATTAATAGTACGCCATACACCGCCACCAGTACTTCCCATATAAAATAAATCAGGTTGTCCAGGCACGCCTGTTACTGCGGCGCTTCGCCCACCTCTAAAAGGTCCTATTAATCGATATTCTAGTGCTTCATACGAAGATGGGTCTGGTGTTTGTGCATTAGTTTCTAGTGCCATTCCTGAGAGAATACTCAGGAAAAGGAAGAGGATGTTCGTTTTCATTGAATTTTGGTTTGGTATTACGATAGAAATTTAAGGAATTCTTAAGAAGGATTCCTGATTTAGGAGTTTTTTAACGTATTTGATAAACAAAAAACCCTTTTACAAACAGGGTTTGGGTTAAGTACGCTTTCGCGAAAGCGGAAAAAGAAACATCACCCTTCTTCTTGAACGGCAAGGTTCGTTTTGACTTCTCTGTTGAGATAATATCCTGTGACAACTGTCGAAAGAACATCGGCTATTGGAAACGAAATCCACACGCCCCAAACTCCTAAAAACCGAGGTAATATAAGAATCAACGGAATTAAGAAAAACCCTTGTTTTGTTAAACTTAAAAGCAAGGCTGGCACCGCTTTTCCAATCGCTTGAAAATAAGCCGCACCAATTAATTGTATAACTATAACAGGAGTTGCCGCAAATACCCATCGTAACGCATTGGGTGTACGCTCTATTAAAACCTTATTGTCTGCAAGCCCTTGTGCGTCTGCATTGCTATTGCTTATAAACCATGAGACAAAGAAATCTGGAACTGCCATGATAATAATAAAAATGGCAAGTGCAAGTCCGCCTGCATATAAAATGGAGATATTTATAGTTTCGCGTACGCGGTCATACTTATCTGCGCCATAGTTATAACTCGCTATAGGCATAAAACCTTGAGTAACTCCTATGACTGGAAAGAGTGCAAACATTAACATCCTACTAATAATACCATAGGTTGCCACGTCTAAAGCATCCCCATAGCTTATAAGCACATTATTCAATAATATAGTGAGTATGGAAATAACGCCTTGACGAGCGAGTGTGACCGCACTTAATCCTGAAATTTCTGAAACAATTTTTCTTTTTAACTTTAAGCATTCTGCAACGACTCTAAGTTCACTTTTGAAAATAAAAAACCATACGATAAAGGCAAAGCAAATGGCATAACTGATAAAGGTTGCCCAAGCGGCACCTTCCATTCCGTAGTCTAATACGTTTATAAGTAAGTAATCCATCCCAATGTTACCGATGGCTGGAAGGATCATAGCATACATAGCAAACTTTGGTTTTCCTTCTGCACGGATGACGTTATTACCCATCATACACATAGCTAGCATTACGATTCCGTATAATACAATACGATAATACGTGAGCGCCATATCCTTAAATGAATCGTCTGCTCCAAAAAACTCAATAAGCGTATCTTGAAAAATGAGTCCTGATGCGGCTAGTAATCCAGAAATGAGAAATGTAAGTGTGATCTGATTTCCAAAAACGCGAAGGGCTTTATCATCATCTCCGGAGCCTAAGGCGCGAGATAATACGGAGCTTCCGCCAATTCCTACCGCAAGACCTATTGCTGCAATAAAAAAGGTAATAGGAATGACAACAGTTATTGCACTAATTGCTAGTGGACCAATCCATCTTCCTACAAAGATGGTATCTACAATCATATTAAGCGACATGACCAAAATACCTATAGAGGCAGGAACCGCTTGTTTAATAAGCAGTTTTGAGATAGGCTCTGTGCCTAAAGCTGTAGAATTTTTTTTGGACAAACTAGTGTTTTATATTATGCAAGATGCAACCCCTTTTTTAATAACAGTGTTAATGTAACGTGAAATTAGACGGTCACCATTTCTGCGGTTTCCCAATCTTTAATCCATCCTGCAATCACTGCAGCCCAATCATCCCGATCATTGAGGCATGGTATAGTTGTAAATTCCTTTCCTCCAGCTTCGTGGAAAATTTCTTCTCCTTCCATAGCGATCTCTTCTAGAGTTTCCAAACAATCAGAAACAAAGGCGGGTGTGACAATCGCCATTTTCTTAAATCCTTCTTTCCCCATACGTTCTATCGTACGATCGGTGTAGGGTTGTAGCCAAGGGTCAAATCCTAAACGTGACTGAAACGATGTGGAGAAGGTACCAGGCTTTAGGTTTAGGTATTTGCCTACGTTACGAGTAGTCTCATAACATTGGTGACGGTAACAAAACTCATGTGCTTTTGAAGCCGCGCTACAGCAACTACCATCGATCTTACAATGTATTTTGGTTATATCACTCTTACGGATATGTCTTTCTGGAACTCCATGATAACTGAATAACAAATGCTCATAATCCAGTTCTTTAAGATGTTCTCCTATACTTTCTGAAAGTACTTTTATATAATCTTCTCTATGATAAAAAGCAGGAACATCTGTGATCTTCATCTTAGGAAAATGCTTGGCACGAAGTTCTTCTGCAAGGACAACAATAGTTTCTGTTGTTGCCATGGCATGTTGAGGGTACAAAGGAAGTAACATCACTTCATCTACACCCTGGTCATGTAATTTTTGCAGACCTTGATGTATAGAAGGTGTCCCATAACGCATTGCAATCTCTACAGGTAGTTTTGTGTGTGTTTGTACTTTCTTTTGTAAACGCTCTGTAAGAACAATAAGCGGTGAGCCTTCTTCCCACCATATTTTACTGTAGGCTTTGGCACTTTGCTTAGGCCGTGTGTTTAAGATAATTCCTTTTACAAGGAGTGCTCGTGCTGCATACGGGACATCAATCACCCGCTCATCCATCAAAAATTCTCCTAAATATTTTTTTACATCTTTAGGGTCTGTGCTTTTTGGAGATCCTAAATTAACGAGTAAAACACCTTTGCTCATTCTTTTTTCTTTTATCTATGTATCGCTATACTAAACTAGCTCTTTTTTGAATTGTCTAATCTTCGTTAAATTTAATTAAACAAAACTTTGTGCGCAAAAATACGGAGTATCTCACAATACGCATTACGAAAAGTATAAGAGTTTTTGATAGTACTATTCTAAACACCACAAGATAGCTTCTTCCAAGTGCTTTCTAAAACCGACTTCTGTATACGATTCTTTGGTATGACCACCTCCCGTGTAAAATGCTTTTCCTCCGTCATATAGATGATACCACGCGATAGGGTGATTTGCACCGTTAGTACCTCCTTCGTAGCTGGTTTCATCCAATTGTAATACAGGCGTAATATCGAGATTGATCTCTTTATAATTATACCACTCATCTTCTCTTGAAAAGCTTTTTTCGAGATGCGATGTACTTCGGTGTTTATTTGTCGTTTTTGTGAGTCTTGCGTTTCTAATATTGGGATCATTAGGGTGACTTTCAAAATATCCGCCTACTAATTTTCCGTACCAAGGCCAGTCATATTCTGTGTCGGCAGCAGCGTGGATTCCTAGATAGCTTCCTCCTCCTTGGATGTATTTTTCGAATTTCTTTTGAGCATCATCATCTAATACATTTCCTGTAGTGCTTAAAAAAATAATGGCATCATATTGTGGTAAAAAAGCGGTAGAAAAATGCGTGCTATCTTCGGTATGTTCTACGACAAAATTATGTGTATTTCCAAAATCTTTGATAGTAGCCACGCCTGTTTCAATAGATTTATGTCGCCATCCTAGTGTTTTAGTAAACACCAATACCTTCTTCGTATGGGTTTGCTTCTCCGTGGCAAGTTCTGTTTCTTTTGATGTTGTATGTTTTTTCGCGCAAGCGGAAAAAAGAAATAACACGAAGAGAGGTAACAATAAAAATTTAGTGCTCATACGTTTATATTTTATCCTAATGACATCAGGTATTTCTTGGGAGTGGTCCCAAATTTCTTTTTAAATCCTGCTATAAAATGACTGGACGTACTATAGCCTACTTTCAATCCAACTTCATTGACGTTATACTGACCCGATGCGAGTAATTGCCGAGCGACTTCCATTTTGTAATCAAATAAAAAGCTATACACAGAATCTCCATAGATTTGTTTAAATCCTTCTTTTAGCTTCTTTAAGGAAAGTCCTATTTCTAAAGAAAGCTCTGACAAGGTAGGTGGCTCTGCCATACGACCAATAATGATTTCCTTAGCTTTTTTGATTTTGGTGACATTATCTTCATCAGCTAGAAAAGGGCATTGAGCAACATCTGCATCGGCAGGACGATTGAAATACAGACTTAACAATTCGTAGGCTTTCCCTTTAAAGTACAAATCCTTAATACTAGGATGTAAATTATAGTTCATTAATTGATTCAACACAATTGCCATACTGGGAGTAACAGCCCCGTCTTTATAATATTTACGATCTTTATTTTCTTCGCTTAAAAAGGTTATATAATTCGCTTCGCGCGAAAAAAGACTATGAAACTTCTTAATAGAAACCAAAATAGAAACTACCCAAGTATCGGGTTGTAACTGAAGATTCATAGGTAAATCTCGTTGCGGATTATAAAGCAATAACGATTGGTCTTCTGGCATCGGCAATCGATAGGCACCATTATTAAATGTAAAAACGGATTGCCCTTTTAAACAAAAATGAAACTGGATCACACTGCTATCTACATCACGTACAATTTGCCTATTGATAGCTAACGCATTAGAAAATGTCAGTATAGAAAAGCCAGATTCTAGCACAGTCTCTGTCTCTAAACCTTGAGCGATACTTTTTTGATCGGCTTGAAGCTCCATCTCATTTGTTTTATTTAGAATCATTCTAATTAATGTTGGACTAATAATGCTTACAACACTACTAAAATAAGGTGTTTTAAGGAATTCTGTACGTAGAAATACCTGAATTTAATCATTTCGACAATTTTGGAACGTCTAGCGTTACTTTTTTACGTAGAAGCAAGATATTTTTGCGTGACCATGAAAAACTTGAATTCTTCAGAATTTTACGTCATCGGACTCAGCTACAAAAAAGCAGATGCCGAAGTTCGTGGACATTTTAGCATCTCTGAAGAAGCTCAAGAGCTTATTCTTTCAAACGCAAAAGCAACTGGTGTAGAAGCACTCACGGTCATCTCTACTTGTAACCGCACCGAATTATATGGTTTTTCACAAAGTCCTTCACAACTCGTACATCTTTTATGTGAGCATACCCAGGGAAGTGTCGCTGAGTTTGAAAAGGTATCTTACGTTTACGAAAGTGATGATGCTATCCAACATTTATTTAAAGTAGGAACGGGGCTAGACAGTCAGATTCTAGGTGATTTTGAAATTATTGGTCAGCTTAAAGTTGGATTTAAAAAAGCAAAAGCACATAACTTAGTCAATCCTTTTATGGATAGATTGATTAGTAGTGTGATTCAGGCAAGTAAGCGTATTAAAACGGAAACAGAAATCTCATCTGGCGCCACTTCAGTAAGTTTTGCTGCTGTGCAATATATTATGGCGCGTGTGCCCTACGTTTCTGAAAAGAACATCTTACTTTTTGGAACAGGAAAAATAGGACGTAATACCTGTGAAAACCTCATTAAGCATACCAAAAATGAGCATATTACACTTATAAATCGCACCAAAGAGAAAGCTCAAAAAATAGCAGGAAAGTTTAATTTATTGGTAAAAGACTACGCAGATATTCAAAGTGAAATTTCACAAACAGATGTTCTCGTTGTTGCGACTGGTGCTCAAAAGCCTACCATTACAAAAGAGCTTATTTATACAAAAAAACCATTGCTTATTCTGGACTTATCGATACCTAAAAATGTATCAAACAATGTGACGGAGTTGGAAAATGTGACACTGATTCATCTGGATCAACTTTCTAAAATGACAGATGACACCTTAAAACGTCGTCAGAAATATGTTCCAAAAGCAGAAGCAATTATCACGCAAACTACAAAAGAGTTTAAGGCATGGCTTTCTACACGTGCATTTGCTCCTACCATCCAAGCACTAAAGACGAAACTGAATGACATCAGTTCTTTAGAATTAAACAATCATCGCAAAAAAATAGATAGCTTTCATGAAGAGCAAGCTCAAGTAATTGCAGATCGTTTGATACAGAAAATTACCAATCGATTTGCAAACCACTTACGTACGGCAAATGGCAGCACGCAACAAAGCATTGAACTTATAGAAGCTATTTTCCAACTAGAAAAAATAGACAGTGAATAGAGTCATACGCATCGGGACTCGTGATAGTGAGCTCGCATTATGGCAAGCAAAAACGGTACAACAACAACTCGAAGATCACGGTTACAAAACAATACTCGTTCCTGTAAAATCGACTGGGGATCTTGTATTAGACAAACCATTATACGAATTAGGTATTACGGGTATTTTTACAAAAACACTCGATATTGCGATGCTTAACGGCACTGTAGATATTGCGGTACATAGTATGAAAGATGTTCCAACAGCTCTTCCTATAGGTATTGTTCAAGCTGCGGTGTTAGAACGTGCTGCAACACAAGATATTTTGGTGCATAAAGGAGCTCCAGACTACACTAAGCCGTGTACGATTGCAACGGGAAGCCTTCGGCGGCAAGCGCAATGGCTTCATAAATATCCGCATCATCATACAACAGACATCCGCGGAAACGTAAATACCCGTTTACAAAAACTAGCCGATAGTCATTGGACTGGGGCTATTTTCGCGAAAGCGGGATTAGAACGCATCAACGTCCTTCCAGAAAATTACGAAGTCCTTGATTGGATGACACCAGCACCTGCACAAGGCGCCATGCTTATTGTCGCTATGGAAGAAGATGATTTTTGCACCTCCGCTTGCGCGAAATTAAACCATACCGATACCGCATTGTGTACCCATATTGAAAGAGAATTTTTACGCACACTAGAAGGAGGATGCACCGCTCCCATCGGAGCCCTTGCTACGATCCAAGATGAGGTTATTGATTTTAAAGGTGTTCTGTTCTCTCTAGACGGAAAAACAAAAATAGAAGTCAACGAACGGTTATCCGTCTCTCATAGCCAAGGATTTGGCACAGATTGCGCTTTAGACATCTTAGATAATGGTGGTCGCAAATTAATGAAAGAAATTAAAGAAGCTATTAAAAAATAAATTGCCCTCATCCCTAACCCTTCTCCCGCTGAGAAGGGAAAATTATGAAAAGGATTTCTAAAAAAGATATCGCTAGACATTTAAGACAGGAACAAACTCCTGCAGAAGAGTTTTTATGGGAAGTCCTTAGAAACCGTCAGTTTGAAGATCTTAAATTTAGGAGACAACACCCTATCAAGAATTATATTGTTGATTTTTGCTGTTTAGAGATTATGCTTATTGTGGAACTTGATGGAGGATATCACAATACCATAGATCAAAAAGAAAAAGACGAACTAAGAGATATTCATTTAAGACAATTAGGGTATCGTGTTTTACGCTATAAAAATAACATTGCTTTAAAAAATCACACCATCATATTAAACGATATATCAATTCGTAATAAGGAACAAACTCCTTCTCCTTTAAAGGAGAAGGCTGGGATGAGGATACTCTCCACAAAAAAACTACAACCTAACCAGCGAGAACTCATTCTCAACGCAGGTCTAAGTTTTGTGGAGTATGATGCGATCTCTATGAAGCCTATTGATTTTGACCTTCCTGAATCACTAAAAAATGTGATCATTACAAGTCAAAATGGAGCGAAGTTCTTTATAGAAAAGACCCAAGAACTCGCCTCTCTTTCAGGAGAGGAACTAGAGGTGAGGTGTTTTTGTGTCGGAGAAAAAACCACAGCCCTTTTAAAGAAAAATGGCTACAACGTGATCAAAACATCTCAAAACGGGGCGACATTAGGTCATGATATAGCAGAAAACCATAAAAAAGATTCTTTTACCTATTTCTGCGGAAAACAACGCAGAGAAGAATTACCCAACATATTAAAAGAAGCTGGGGTTACCTGCAACGAAGTGGTGGTTTATGAAACTCATATAAACGAGCAAATATTCAACCAGATATTTGACGGGGTACTGTTTTTTAGTCCTAGTGGTGTAACCGCTTTCGCGAAAGCAAACTTGAAAAATACATCACTCCTTGAAGAAAGGAAAAAGGAGAGGTGTTTCTGCATAGGAGAAACCACCGCAGCAGCAGCAAGAAAATACACAAATCAAGTCGTTGTGTCTAACGCAACTACCATAGAGAGTACGATTGCAAAAGCAGTCAATACATTAAAAAAATAATCCTTCTCCCCTCTCTTTTAAAGGAGAGGGGGCTGGGGGGGTGAGGATAAAAAGAATTAAATAACTAATTACCCGTCTACGCGGGCATTGAAAATGATAAAAAACGATTTATTTTTAAGAGCATTAAAAGGAGAAAACGTAGATCGCCCACCCGTATGGATGATGCGTCAGGCAGGAAGATATCTTCCAGAGTTTATGGAAATCAAAGCCAAATATGATTTCTTTACCCGTTGCCAAACCCCCGAACTCGCTAGTGAAATTACCGTACAACCCATACGTCGTTATGGAATGGATGCGGCTATTTTATTTTCGGATATTTTGGTGATTCCGCAGGCAATGAATATTGAGGTGGAGATGAAGCCTAATATCGGTCCTTGGCTTCCTAACCCTATTCGATCTGCAAAAGATGTAGATCAAGTGATTGTTCCAGACATTTATGAGACGTTAGAATATGTCATGGAGGCGATCAAAATGACCAAAGAAAAACTGAATGATGATATCCCTTTAATAGGCTTTGCTGGAAGTCCGTGGACGATTCTTTGCTATTGTGTACAAGGACAAGGTTCAAAAAACTTTGATAAAGCTAAAGAGTTTTGTTTTACACAACCCCTCGCAGCTCATACCTTATTACAGAAGATTACAGATACCACTATTGCCTATCTTAAAGAAAAAGTAAAAGCAGGGGTAAATGCCGTTCAAGTTTTTGATAGTTGGGGAGGGATGCTTTCTCCAGAAGATTACCAAACCTTTTCTTGGCAGTATATCCAGCAAATCATTGACGCCTTAAAGGACGAATCGCCAGTGATCGCATTTGGAAAAGGATGTTGGTTTGCACTAGACACCATGGCAAAATCGGGTGCTTCGGCATTGGGTGTAGACTGGACGGTAAGTCCTCGTAATGCACGATATTTGACAGGTGGCAATATCACCTTACAAGGTAATTTTGATCCTACGCGTCTTTTTTCGCCTCCGAGCGAAATCAAACGAATGGTACACGAGATGATTCGTGCTTTTGGAAAAGATAAGTACATTGTCAATTTAGGGCATGGGATTTTACCTAATATCCCGCTTGAAAATGCAGGTGCTTTTATAGAAGCTGTCAAAGAATATAAAGAATAAGTGAACCTCAACAAGGTCATAAAATCAATGGACATCAAGCAACTCTGGAGTCTTGCAGGGCTTTGCTTACGACATCCTTTATATGTTTTGCCTACCTATAAAGCAACACGTAAAACCGTTAAGATTTGTGATCAAAAGTTTGGGAAAGCACATCATAAAAATGGCCGTGCCAATGCCTTTAGACATGCGCTATGGAACGCGCTTATTGTTCATAGATGTAACCGGTGGGCTTCTATTGAGAAAACAAGCGCTTGGGCAAAACGCATCACCGATTGGCATGAAGATTTTTCGGTAAATGCTCCTTTAGAAAGAGCTATGGATTTACATAATAATCACATAGGACGTACCTTTGCACAAAAGCATTACGATGTAAGTGAGTCCCAACTCATACAATTGGTGATGGTGTTAATTCCGCTTTCGCGAAAGCGAACAACTATCAAACAAATGCAAGAGCATCCTGATGCATTAATACATATAGAAGATGATTAAAGGTATTTTTAACGGACTTAAAACCTACGGAAACTCTTTTGGGCTTGTCACAAAACTAGGCTTATGGAAATACTTTGCAATTCCCATGGTGATTAGTTTACTTACAGCGACCATTATTATAGTTTCTGCGTACAGTCTTTCTGACAATATTGGACATTGGATAGAACAAATTTGGCCTTGGGAATGGGGGAAAAAAGGCTTTTTTATTTTTGCCGAAATCCTAAGCGCTTTGTTGATCGTTGCCGTTGGTTTTATACTTTATAAACATATTGTCATGGCATTAAGCGCTCCTTTTATGAGTCCTGTTTCAGAAAAGATTGAAGCACATTTATTAGGTGCAAATCATACACACAGGCAAACTAGTTTTGGCGCTCAGTTATGGCGTGGGATTCGCATTAACGTACGTAATCTAGGTATGGAATTACTCTTGACGATTCCTATATTATTGCTAGGACTTATTCCCGTTATTGGTATTGTTTCGACAGTTCTCTTGTTTTTAACACAAGCGTATTATGCTGGTTTTGGAAATATGGATTATACGTTAGAACGCCATTTTACCTATGAAAAAAGTGTACGATTTGTACGAAATAATAAAGGACAAGCTATAGGAAATGGTATTGTTTTTATGTTGTTTTTATTGATTCCAGTGATTGGGGTTATTTTGGTACTACCCCTCTCTGTGACAGCTGCCACCAAACAAACAATTGGATTATTGCCTCCAAGAGAAGATATAAAACTCACTATAGATCCAACAGAGACAAAGCAACTTAAAAATTAGTGATTAACAAAAACAAAGTACGATCCATACATTCTAAAATAAAAACTTGTGAAAGACTTATTTGTATCCTACATCCATACCTTACAAGACACTATCACTGCTCGTCTGGAAACGATAGACGGTAAAGCTATCTTCCAAGAAGATGTATGGAAACGTCCTGAAGGTGGTGGTGGTCGTACACGTGTGATTGAGAAAGGAAATATCTTTGAAAAAGGAGGTGTCAATATCTCTCAAGTACACGGGAAATTACCAGAAACCATGCAACAGTATTTTGGGGTCAAAGATGCTAACTTCTTTGCCTGCGGACTCTCACTAGTACTACATCCTAAAAGTCCGATGGTGCCTACCGTACATGCCAACTGGCGTTATTTTGAAATGTATAATAAAGAAGGAGTAATTGTAGACCAGTGGTTTGGCGGTGGTCAAGATCTGACGCCTTATTATCTTTTTGATGAAGATGCGATTCATTTTCATACGGTGTGTAAAAAAGCCTGTGATGCCCATGACCCTACATTCTATCCAACATACAAAGCGCGTTGTGATGCATATTTCTACAATGCACATCGTCATGAAGGTCGTGGTTTAGGAGGACTATTTTTTGACTATCTCAAAAAAACAGAAGAACGGTCTATGCAAGATTGGTACAACTTTGTCACGACGGTAGGTGATAGCTTTTTAGAAGCCTATATTCCTATTGTGGAGCGTAGGAAGGATACCGCTTTCGCGAAAGCGCAAAAAGACTGGCAAGAAATCCGTCGCGGTCGGTACGTAGAATTCAATCTTGTACACGACAAAGGCACTTTATTTGGTCTCAAAACCAATGGGCGTATTGAAAGTATTTTAATGAGCCTACCGCCTGTGGTACAATGGAAATATGATCATCATCCCGAAGAAGGAAGTGATGAAGCACGACTTTTGAAAGTATTAAAGAATCCCAAAGAGTGGGTGTAGACATCTTAACCAAATCGCCCTTGTTTTGGTTTTAAAACAGAGGGTTTTTAATTTGGTAAATTTGTAATAGAAAAAGAATAGCAAAATACAATTGTATGTATCCATTACGAAGAAATCGTAGATTAAGAACTTCTGAGGCGATCCGAAGTCTGGTAAGAGAAACTGTTATTACACCCAACGACTTTATTGTACCGCTTTTTGTGGTAGAAGGAAAAGGGATTCGAGAAGAAATTCCGTCAATGCCTAATTATTACAGACAGAGTTTAGACCTTCTCGAAAACGAAATAAAAACACTTTGGAGCATGGGTCTCAAATCTGTGTTACTATTTGTGAAAGTTCCTGACAATCTAAAGGATAATAACGGAACCGAAGCTTTAAATCCTGACGGACTTATGCAACGTGCTATCAAAACGGTAAAAGACGCATGTCCAGAGATGATTGTCATGACGGATGTAGCACTAGATCCTTATTCTAGTTATGGACATGATGGTATTGTTGGAAACGGAGAAATTCTCAATGATGCTACTAATGCTGCACTTGCTAAAATGGGATTATCTCATGCGCAAGCAGGTGCTGATATTTTAGCACCAAGTGATATGATGGATGGTCGTATTTATGAGATGCGCACAGTATTAGAAGAAGAGGGTTTCTACCATACAGGCATTATGAGTTATAGTGCCAAATATGCTTCTGCCTTTTATGGCCCTTTTAGAGATGCGCTAGACAGTGCTCCTGCTGATATACAGAATGTCCCAAAAGACAAAAAAACGTATCAAATGGATTTTGCAAATCGTGATGAAGCGGTCAAAGAAACCCTAATGGATATTGAAGAAGGCGCCGATATTGTGATGGTCAAACCAGGACTTTGCTATTTGGATATTGTACGTGATATCCGAGATGCGGTAGACGTTCCCGTGGCTGTATATCAAGTAAGTGGTGAATATGCCATGTTAAAAGCAGCAGCAGCAAAAGGCTGGTTAGATCACGATGCCGTCATGCTAGAACAAATTACAGCGATAAAACGTGCAGGAGCACACATGATTGCTAGTTACTCTGCAAAAGATGTTGTAAAATTACTGGGGTAATATAAAACAACAAAAGCCACTCTCGCGAGTAGCTTTGTCAATTTTATAATCGTAATTTCTTACTTGTTGTTAGCGTATTTTGCGCTTACAGCTTCCCAATTAATCACATTAAAAAATGCATTGATATAATCAGGACGTCTGTTTTGATAGTTTAAGTAATAAGCGTGCTCCCAAACATCTAATCCTAAGATAGGCGTTCCTCCACATCCTACTCCTGGCATTAGACTGTTATCTTGATTTGGTGTTGAGCATATTTCTACTTTTCCGCCTTTATGTACACATAACCATGCCCATCCAGATCCAAACTGTGTGGCTGCTGCTTTTGAGAATGCATCTTTAAATGCTTCAAAATTTCCATAAGCGGCGTGGATAGCTTCGGCAAGAGGTCCTGAAGGCTCTCCTCCTCCGTCTGGTGACATCACTTCCCAGAATAAGCGGTGGTTATAAAACCCACCTCCGTTATTACGTACAGCTCCGTTTGACATATCAAGATTTGTCAATATATTTTCTATAGTCTTTCCTGCCAAGTCTGTTCCTTCTACTGCTGCATTAAGCTTAGAGGTATATCCATTATGATGTTTACTATGATGAATCTCCATAGTACGTGCGTCTATATGCGGTTCTAAGGCATCATACGCGTAGTTCAATTTTGGTAACTCAAATGACATATCTGTTTAATTTTAAGTGAATAAATCTATTATACACAAAGTTACGTAATCGTGAGAGCAATTAAAACGCTTTATATGTATAAAATTTATATCGCAGTATAGATAGTATTGATACAGCACAAATCAATGTTCTGAGCAGATTGTTTCTGTTTTTCAGTAAAATTTATTTTTTTAAAGCAACCTTTTGGATATGCTTACGTCTTTTATATATGTAGCAATGTTGGTTTTAGTCACATTCTTACATTTTAAGTTATTTGGTTAGGTTTGTTTAGAAAAGCTACTCGGTTTCGAGTAGCTTTTCTATATTTAGACCGATGGTATCTTCACACAGTTTAACGGTATTAAATGCTTCGGCGGGATCTGGAAAGACGTATAGTCTTGTAAAAGCGTATGTCACCACATTACTTACCAGTGAAAATCCAAAAAAATATAGACAGCTTCTTGCGATTACTTTTACAAATAAAGCTGTACAAGAGATGAAAGAACGTATTTTGGGAACATTGAATGCATTTAGCAACTACACTACTTCTCAGGATTCCGTTCCAGATATGTTATCTACTATTGCAGAAGAAACAGGAGAATCTCCAATAACAATTGCAAAAAAAGCCACTCAAATCCTACATTCGATTTTACATAATTATGCGGCTTTTGATGTGGTGACTATAGATACACTCACGCATCGTATTCTCAGAACATTTTCTAAAGATCTAGAAATCTCTGGAAATTTTGAAGTATCCTTAGACAGTAAAACGCTTCAAGCAAGAGCGGTAGATGCGCTTATTGATAGTGCTGGACAGGATAAACGTATTACTGATATTTTAGTCGAATTTGCACTTCAAAAAGCTGATGATGATAAAAGTTGGGACATTACTAGAGATCTTCAGGAGATTGCGCGTTTGCTTTCCAGCGAAAATGATGCGCCGTATGTAACCCAATTAAAATCCAAAACACTGGATGATTTTGATGCCTTAAGAAAGGTGTTGAGTCAGCTTGAAATTTCGCTTAAAGCGAACATAAAAAATAGCGCTACCACACACTTAGAGTTGATACACAGTTTAGGGCTCGATGAAACCCATTTTTCTGGAAAATATTTTTATAACCATTTGGTCAAACTACAGCAAAGTCCGCTTGAGGTAGATTATAACGCAAAGTGGAAACAAGAGATTGATAGTTATCCATTTTATAAAAAAGCAGAGAAGCAACCCATAAAAGATGATATAGATAGTATCCGCGATTCACTTATCACCTGTTTTAAAGAAACCAAAAATGGGTATTACAAACTTCAACTCATTTTAGAATTTTCAAAAAAAGTAGTGCCCCTTTCTGTACTACAACTAATAAATCAAGAACTTCAAAAAATCAAAGAAGATGAGAATATTCTTTTAATCTCAGATTTTAATGCGTTGATCTATAAATCGCTGAGAGAGCAGCCTGCTGCTTTTATTTATGAACGTTTGGGAGAGCGATACACCAATTATTTTATAGATGAGTTTCAGGATACTTCGGTGGTGCAATGGCATAATTTGATTCCGTTGGTAGATAATGCGATTGCTGCAGATACGCTGGATACTGTTAAAAATAGCTTGCTTCTCGTTGGAGATCCAAAGCAAGCGATTTACAGATGGCGAGGAGGAAAAGCAGAACAATTCATAGATCTAGCTAACGACATTCATCCTTTTTCAATTAGTAAAGCTGAGATACAACAACTTGGAACCAACTACAGAAGTTATTCTGAAATTATCGATTTTAACAATGGTTTTTTTACACATATCGCTTCCTCTTTTAAAGATCCAATGTATACATCTATTTATCAAACGGATAATAACCAACGGCTAAACCATAGGAAAGGCGGATTGGTCTCTATACAATTTGTAGAAGCAGATACCATACAAGATGCTGATGAGCTTTATACAGAAGAAGTCTTAAAAATTATCAATAAGGTAGTAGCTCAAGGGTTTATTAAAAGTGATATTTGTATTCTTACCCGAAGCAATAAGCATGGGTCCCATATTGCTCAATATCTAGCAGCAAATCAAGTAAAAGTAGTCTCTTCTGATAGCCTTTTGATACATAGTGCGCCATCCGTACGATTTGTACACGCACTTTTAGAATTGCAATTGCAACCCAACACCCCTCAAATCACACTAAAAATTCTCTCATTTCTAGCCAATAAATTTAAGACAGAAGATGTTCATGGCTTTTATGACCGTTGGGCAAAAGCACCTACCGCCGAGCTTATAAAGAGCCTAGAAGAAAGACAGATTTATTACTCACCTTCCTTATTTGAATCATTGAGCTTATATGAAGGTGTAGAATATCTTGTACGCGCCTTCCACTTAGAAAGAGAAGCCGATGCGTATTTGTTTGGATATCTCAATAGCATTTTTGAATATACTCAAAAAAATAATGGTGGCCTCATCGGGTTTTTGGCTTATTGGGAAGAGAAGAAAGATTCCTTAAGTATTGTTGCGCCTACCCAAAGAGATGCGGTACAAATTATGAGTATCCATAAGTCCAAAGGACTTGAGTTTACGGTTGTGATTTACCCGTATGCCGATTCTGATTTGTATTCTTATCGCAATGAGCATCATTGGTATCCTACAGATCCATCTGATTTTGCAGGTTTTGAGTATTTACTTATAGGGCACAAAACAGACGTCGCTTCGTATAGTTCGCATGGATCGCTTTTGTATGATGAGCGTATGGCACAGCAACAGTTTGATGCTATTAATATTTTATATGTAGCCCTTACCCGAGCTGTAGAAAGGGTGTATGTGTTGTCACGCTTTCGCGAAAGCGGAACCAAAACAACTCCCGATAGTGATCCAAAAACATTTAGCGACCTATTTGTATCCTATCTCAAAGAAAAAGAGCTATGGAATGGATCTGAAGAAGCTTATGTGTTTGGAGAAGCCCTTCTGAAGGAACAAAACGATCCCAAAGATGCCAAAAAAATGGTGACGATTCCTTTTTTATCTTCTTCAAAAGAATCCCACAACATTCACACCATTACAAAAGCTGGTTTTTTATGGAATGAAGAACGACAGAGTGCTATCACTTATGGAAATTTAATTCATGAACTTATGGCTAAGATTATAGATCGTCAAGATTTAGATCACGCCGTTTCTGAAGCCGTCTTTGAAGGAATTATCTCTGTTGAAGAAAAAGAGGTTGTAAAAGCTGTGCTGTCTACCGTTTTGAATCATCCTGAATTGCTTCCGTATTTCTCTCAAGTAAATACCGTATATAATGAACGACAAATTCTTTCGGTAGATGGCACTGTACATATTCCTGACAGAATAGAGATCTTACCTGAAGGAGACGCTGTTATTATGGATTATAAAACAGGAATCCCCTCAGAAAATCACGCGTATCAAATACAGCAATACGCCCAATTATTACATGAGATGGATATTGCCATCAAACATCTATTTTTAATATATATTAACAAAGAGGTCACTATTATTAAGGTATAATAATCTATACATTTGTAAAAAATAAACCCATGTACGGAAAAATACAAGAGTACTTACAAAACGAACTTGCTTCTATTAAGGAAGCTGGACTTTATAAAAAGGAACGCATTATTACATCATCTCAAGATGCTGTAATCAAAATTTCGACAGGAGAAGAAGTCATTAACTTCTGTGCTAATAATTATTTAGGCCTCTCGTCTAACAAAGAAGTCATTCAAGCAGCAAAAGACACGATGGATACGCATGGCTTTGGAATGAGTTCTGTCCGTTTTATCTGTGGGACACAAGATATACACAAGGAGCTTGAGAAAAAGATAGCCGATTTTTATGGTACTGAAGATACGATTTTGTACGCTGCAGCATTTGATGCTAATGGAGGGGTCTTTGAACCGCTATTAGGCGCTGAAGATGCGATCATCTCAGATTCTTTAAACCATGCTTCTATTATAGACGGGGTACGTTTATGTAAAGCAGCACGCTATCGCTATCAAAATAATGATATGCAAGACTTGGAAGAACAACTTAAAAAGGCAAATGAAGCTGGAGCGCGTCATAAAATCATTGTGACTGATGGTGTGTTTTCTATGGACGGTCTTGTGGCGCCTTTAGATGAAATCTGTGATTTGGCAGACGCTTATGATGCTTTGGTAATGATAGACGAATGTCATGCAACTGGATTTATAGGAAAAACAGGTCGTGGTACGTTAGAAGAAAAAGGTGTAATGGGACGTATTGATATCATTACAGGTACGCTTGGAAAAGCGATGGGAGGTGCTATGGGAGGATATACAACAGCCAAAAAAGAGGTTATAGAAATATTACGACAACGCAGTAGACCCTATCTTTTTTCTAATTCACTAGCGCCTGCTATTGTAGGAGCCTCTATTAAGGTCTTTGAGATGCTAGAAAATGATACTTCTTTGCGTGATAAGCTAGCTTCAAACACCGCCTATTTTAAAAATGGGATGAAAAATGCTGGATTTGATATCATAGATGGAGACTCTGCTATTGTCCCTGTTATGCTATATGATGCTAAACTTTCACAACAAATGGCAGATGCTTTATTGGAGGAAGGAATCTATGTTATAGGCTTCTTTTTCCCAGTCGTACCAAAGGGTAAGGCTCGTATACGGGTACAATTAAGCGCTGCTCATGAGGTTGAACATTTAGACAAAGCTATTCAAGCTTTTACTAAAGTTGGAAAAGAATTAGGCGTTATTAATTAACAATCTTTACACTATAGTGAATGCATTTTCTAAAATTTTAGTACTTTTATCTTTGTTGATTAGTTTTAACAACTTACTTTTGCTTTTAATTAACACTTAAAATTAAGAATAAACAATGAAACATCTTAGCAGATTTTTAGTTGCTTCGCTTCTGATCATGGTAATCGGGTCGGTGAATGCACAAGACAAAAATAACCCTTGGGCAATTAATGTCGGTGCCAATGCTATTGACACTTATCCTGTAGGAGACCGTGCTCGTCAAGCTGGAACTAACCTTGAGATCAGAGGAGGCGTATTTGAAGAATTTTACAATGTAAACGATCACTGGAACATTCTTCCTTCTGTCTCTTACATTAACATCTCTAGATATGTAGGTGATGGATTCGTAGTAGGAGTAACTGGAACATTAAACAGAATTGACAAATTAGGTGATACAAGCCCTGTGAATGAATTACAACATTTTGCTGTAGACGGAGCTGTTTCATATAGTCTAAAAGAAGTTATTGGAAGTAATTGGTTTGATCCTTACTTATCAGTAGGAGCGGGTTATACTTGGTTAGATAGTCAACTTACAGGAGGAACTCCTGGATTTGGAACTGCTAACGGAGGTGCTGGAGTACGTTTCTGGTTATCAGAAAACTTCAACTTTGGCGTTCAATCATTATATAAGCATGTATTTGAAGACGAAACGGGACCTAAGCATTTCCAACATTCTGCTTCTGTAGGTTTTGCTTTTGGTGGAAAAGACACTGATGGTGATGGTATCTACGATAAAGATGATGCATGTCCAGAAGTTGCTGGTATTCCTGAATTTGACGGATGTCCTGATTCTGATGGTGATGGTATCCAAGATTCTAAAGATGCTTGTCCTACTGTAGCTGGTTTACCTGAGTTTGAAGGTTGTCCTGATACTGATGGCGATGGTATTCCTGATCCTAAGGATGCTTGTCCTACTGTAGCTGGTGTTGCCGCTTTAGGCGGATGTCCAGATGCTGATGGTGATGGTATCAAAGATTCTGACGATGCTTGTCCAAATGAGGCTGGTCCACGTGCAAACAATGGATGTCCTTACCAAGATAAAGATGGTGACGGTGTATTAGATAAAGATGATGAGTGTCCAGATGTTGCAGGTACTGTAGCGAACAATGGATGTCCTGAAGTATCTGTAGAAGTTCTTAACGACCTTAATGTACAGTTCAAATCAGTTCTTTTTGATTACAACAAAGCTACTATCCGTGCTGAGTCTAATGCAACTTTAGATAACGTTGCTAAAATTATGAATGAGTATCCAACAACTCGTTTCTTAATTGAAGGACATACTGATGATAGAGGACGTGATGCATACAACTTAAATCTTTCTGACCAAAGAGCTGCTTCAGTAAGAAGCTACTTAACTGGAAAAGGGATTGCTGCTTCTCGTTTAGAGTCTAAAGGTTTTGGTGAAGCTAGACCTGTAGCTTCTAACAATACTGCTGCTGGACGTCAACAAAACAGACGTGTAGAGCTTTCTATCCTTGAGCAATAGAAAAAATTTATAATATATTTAAAAGCCTCGCTATCGCGAGGCTTTTTTATTTCTTTAAACTTATTTTAATATATCCTCTTTATTTCCCTAAGAAGTAATTATTTTAGAGATATGCAATCATTTATAGAAGATGTTATCGCTGCCTGCTTAGAAGAGTATGATGACCTTTCTTTGGTTGCATTTATTGTTCCCAGTAGACGCGCAGGTAACTTTCTTCGTACTCATATTGCACAACATCTGGAAAAGTCTATTTTCTCGCCTGAAATATATAGCATTGAGGAGTTTATAGAATATCTATCTGGTCTTAAACAAGCTTCGCAAACAGATCAAATATTTGCCTTATATCAAGCCTATTTAAAAATAACACCTCCCAAAGACAAAGAGTCTTTTTCTATATTTTATGGATGGGCACAAACCTTATTAGGTGATTTTAATGAGATAGATCGCTATCTTGTTGATCATTCTTCCTTTTTTGACTATTTGAGTGCTATACAAGATTTAAACCACTGGTCTAAGGAACAAGATGCCACTTCTCTCGTAAAAAACTATCTTAAATTCTGGAAACTTCTTCCTGAATATTACACTCTTTTTACCTCTATATTACTTGATGCAAACACAGCACACCAAGGACTTATTTATAGAAAAGCTGCCGAAGATATTGAGCATTATATTGATACTAATAAATCAAAAAAGCATGTGTTCTTAGGATTTAATGCGCTAAACACTTCTGAGCAACATCTTATACAGGCTTTATTAGCTACAGGAAATAGTAAGATTTACTGGGATACAGCGTCTCATTTTATGGAAAATACTTCCCATGAAGCTTCCCTTTTTATGCGAGAGCACAAAAAAAATTGGCCTTACTTTAAAACAAATGCTTTTGAAACTGTTTATACACATTATAATGAAAAAAAGGAAATTACCATTACAGAAGTAACGCAAGGCTTGCAACTTGCAAAATATATTGGAAATCATCTTACTTCATATACAAAAGAGCAATTGAATGAAACTGTGCTTGTGTTGGGAGATGAAACGCTTTTGTTGCCTATTATAAATGCACTCCCAAAAAACATTAAGAACATTAATGTGACGATGGGGATTCCATTAAGGCAAACACCGCCAGCTTCTTTATTTGAACATTTTTTTACGCTTAAAAAAGAGCATAACCAAAAAGGATTTTATTATAAAAATGTAATCACGTTACTCCAACAACCGCTTATACAAAAAATGCTATTGGATCAAGCTGAATTGATTATTAAAGCGATTCAACAATCTAATACGATATATATAAAAATTGAAGATTTACAAGATATTTTAGTGCTCACAGTACTTCCTGAAACACTTTTGATCTTATTTGAACTTTGGGAAGAAAACCCTACAAAAGCGATTGATAACTGCTTATCGCTTATACATATCCTTAAGAACACGCTTGACCCATCTCAAGATGCACTCAACTTAGAATACTTATATGGATTTTATAAAACGTTTAACAAATTAAATACATTAAATAAAACGCATTCATACATAGAAGACATTCCTACATTTATCCGTTTTTATAGAGATACCATCTCTTCTGAGACTATAGATTTACAAGGAGATCCACACCAGGGACTTCAAATTATGGGGATGTTAGAATCCAGATTACTCGATTTTAAATATGTGATTCTTACGTCTCTTAATGAAGGGATTTTACCTGCCGGAAAAAGCAACAATTCCTATATCCCGTATGATTTAAAGTATATGCATAAATTACCTACGTATCAGGAAAAAGATGCGGTATATGCGTACCATTTTTACAGATTATTACATCGATCAGAGCATATTCATCTCATATACACCTCGGCGACAGAGGGAATTGGAACTACAGAAAAGAGTCGTTTTATTCTTCAATTAGAACTAGAAGGCATACATCCTATTCATCAAGAAGTGGCAACTCCTGCAATAAGGATGACTACCTTACCCATACAAAGTATTCCAAAGACAGATGCGGTATTACAGTCACTCAAAAAATTATTTGCTTCGGGATTATCTCCTTCATCGCTAGGCACGTATTTACGCAATCCTTTAGAGTTCTATTATAAATATGTGTTGGGTATCAAAGAATTAGATGAAGTAGAAGAAATCGTGGCTGCTAATACAATGGGTACCATTATCCACAATGTATTAGAATATGTATATCAGCCTTATGTGAATACAACGCTGACTGTAGCGCATATCGAAGCGATAGAAAACAACATTGAGCCTGTTGTAAAAGCGCAATTTGATCTCATCTTTAAAAGTATGAATCTTTCTAAAGGGAAGAATCTTATTATTTATGAGGTCATCCAACGGTATCTCATCAATTTTCTTGCGTTTGAGAAACAATGCATCCAACGCGGGGATCGCGTCCAAATTACACAGCTAGAACAACGATTAAAGACTCCCTTGGTAGCAGACCAGTTATCTTTTCCTACCATGCTCAAAGGAACCGCAGATCGCGTTGAAATTCGTAATGACGAGATCCGTATCATCGATTATAAATCGGGTAGCGTACAACCTGCAGATCTTAGTATAAAAGAATGGGATGATCTTTTACTCCCTGAAGGGAAATATGAAAAAGCCTTTCAAGTACTTTTATATACCTATATGCTCTATAAAACAGGAGGCATCTCCTTTCCTGCAAAGGCGGGTATTATCTCTTTTAAGAAGCTCAAAAATGGCTTTATGCCCTTCAAATTTGGTAGAGATGCTAATATCACCGAAGAGACACTTCTAGAATTTGAAAAGGTGTTGACACAGTTAATTTGTGAGATTGGAAGTCAGGATGTTGTTTTTGAAGAGTATTCTTCTTAATCCATGTTTTCTCAAGTCTAATTTACTCGACAACTTTTATTAAAGAAATTTATGATTTTGAAAAATGGGAATACAATCCAGAAAACTCAGATTGGATAGATACAATGACAGGCGAAGTACTTACAGATTATAAAATGCCCTCTAATTTACAAGCTATTTTGGATAGTAATATAAATGTGGTTTCTAATTAAAATTAAGGTCATATACTAAGGCATTCTTGCAACCCATCTTTAAAATCGACAATGATTTTAGGACATAGTAACACGAAAACAACAGAAATATATACCCAAGTAGCTAATAATCATATAAAAACAATTAAAAATCCATTAGATTTGTAAAAAACATAATGGATATATGTGTGCCAGTATACTTGTTCCTTTGTTGTAAAACATTAGAATAGAATTACATTAAAACCTATGAAACCAAACTTTGAGGTAATTTTTAAACAAAAAATCAAGTATGCAAATATCTTGTTTACCATCTCAATTTTTTACATCCTAGGAATTTTCGTTTTCAATTCAAATATTCAAGAAACGAATGATAGAGAAAAATATCTATATGACAACTTATACTTTAAAAAGGAAAGATTAAATAGACTGAATACGTATGAAGAAAATAAAATCAAATTTGTTAAATCTTTTACATTTGCTTACCTAAAGCACAATAATAATGGGAAGTTCGAGGACACAATCAAGTTAGGCTTTCATTATCTCTATTTATACGACACAGATGGTTTTTCTCCTAGTTTCCAAGATTATCCAAATATTAAGCAATTTGAAATTCCCAAAGCTAACAAGGACTCAATCAATACAATTATTGAAAATTGTGAATCTTTCGCTAGTGAATTAAATCTATTAATTGATTACGAAAATATTGATTTCAAGACAGCTTCTGAAATTAGTAAACAGAAGCTCGATTCAATTTTTAAGTTTAAGAAAATTTCTGATATTTTAGATAATGAATGGGTTGAAAGCCTATTAAAACTAGTCAAAAACCCAAATGATAAAGAAATTAATTATCGATTTATCGACTACATTCTCACAGGACATCATTTGGGCTATCCAGATGGGATAGGTGGTTTCAGACCAAGGAATTTTTATATCAATAATAATAATTCTGAAATAAGAGATGATACAAAAGGGCATTTTTTGTCAGCATATTTAAGAAATTTAAATTTAATTGACTTTAAAGAATTTTTAAGAGAGGATTTAAAAATTTCTTATGACCAACTAAAAAAATTTAAGGAACAAGATAAAAGACTAAATACAAGTATTGTAGGTATCAACATTGATTTTAATTATATTTTTATACTCTCTGGTTTAGTGATTTTCTTTTTCTATACTTTATTTTTCGTATATCATCGTTTAGAATTAGAAAGTATTGCTAAAGATTCAACAAAAAACGAATATCTATTCCCAAATTTTGGAATAATTGGCTGTCCATTTTTAAAACTAAATCCTGACCCTATAAAAAATAGATTTAATCACATTTTCACCCACAGTGTTTGGTTAATATTTTTAATAACACCAATAATAATTTTGTTTATTGGCTACTTATTTCGATATAATTTGATTGAGGTTCTTAATGATGATTTTCTCATTTCTAACTTAACCTATGATAAAAGTGAAGACATTACGTCTTTTTTTGGCGACTTAGTTAATCTAACTGCTCTTTTCTTTTCTTTTTGGATGTTTATTCAATTAACGAAAGCTAATATTGAAAGCTCTATGAAGGAAATACCAAAAATTAGAGCTTATTATGCATTGATAATAATTATCATATTTGGAATTTTATCATATTTTAATATTATTCCTTCATATATGATTTATTCAGAATATGATGGTGTTGACATTATCGCTTTATTTTCTAATTTCATTTTTTACTTACAAATTCTAGCTTGGATAATTTTCGTCTATTATTCAATTATGAAATCATCTTTACTAGGTGCGTTCTTATCTATAATTGCATTAATAATTAATATAAGTCTACTATTTATGACATAAATAACGTTTTACAACACTGGTAACCATTGCACAAGTTCATTTTTTGAAAAAAATGTGTTTGTTACTTTTTAAAAGATTTATAAGATGTTGATTTTCAATAAAAATCATTTTTTTTAATTCATCAAAATAACATTAATTTGATAAAAAACCTAGTTGCGCAACAGACACACTGTATAAAAATAATAGCGGTATGATCGCTAAACCTAAAGTGAAATATATAAATCAAACAACAGTAAATAACGGAACAGTAAGCGCATTAAAATCCGCTACTTTTCAAGAACTGTGTAGAATTCCAAGCTTTTTCCTCATTAATTTAAGCACATACTTTTTGGGGCATTGTTGAAGTGGAATAATTCTTCTACGTCGATTTATTTCCAATCCAACAAGCCTAACAGCATAACTACATTCTTATAATTTAATGTAATACGGAGCGATACTCTCTATCATACGGCACTCCAGATTTTGCAATAGCAAAAGCCTGCTTCAATAATTTGTTACATACTGCAATCAGCGCTACTTTACGTGGTTTTCCCTTGGCAACCATTCTATTAAATAGGGCAATACAAGCTTTGTTATGTTTTTTGGCCGAAAAACTACAAAGGAAGAGCATTGAACGTAATCTTCTATTACCCATCTTACTGATCCGTGCTTTTACGTGTAGACTGGATCCAGACTGACGAATAATTGGTGTTAATCCAGCATAGGAGCATAATTGCTTGGCGCTCTCAAACTTCTCAAAACCTTCAGTAAGGACAATGAGTGTTACGGCTGTTTTTCTACCAATACCAACAATACTCTCTATCCGAGTTAAAAGATCCTGATGTTCTCGTTTGACAATCCTCAGAAGTTCCAGTTCTAGAAAGTCGACCTCTTTCTTTAATCTTCTCAGGTTTTTTTCTAATGATCGCACAACAAGCTTCACAGGATTTCCAAGAGCAGCCTCACCTTCGAGTTTAGTCTTAGTCATTACGATCTGCTTTGTATATTGATTAATAAGGCTCATCAACTGTAAACAGCCTACCTGGTCTTTTGTACGTTCTTCCCAAAGACGTAAGTCTGCCTGCTGGGCATACTGACAGATCATCTTTGCATCACTCTTATCTGTCTTAATCCTTGAGAGGTGCATCTGAATGTAACGCTTAACAGCAAGTGGATTCTCAACGCTTACCTTGATGCCAGACTGAACCAATGCGTTTGCCAACTGCACGTGATAAAAGGCAGTAGATTCCATTACGCAGTGTGATGACTCGTCAAGAATATCAAGAAAATCATCGAAACCTTTCTGACAATTGGTAAACTGATAATGAACATCGCAAGAGTCTACAACATCAAAGACATCTTTGCTAATGTCTATCCCAAAATAATTTGTAATTTTATTCATATTATTAGTTTATGAAAGAACAACACTACAGTAGTTTCAACAACTTAAAAACGAGATCGGAAGTCTCACAGAACTGTTCGAAATAAGTGTAGTAAAAGAGAGGGGGTCCTCAAGAAAAACGAGATCAATGTCTCAATATACAAGATGACCTTGCTCCTCTCTTTTGTTCTTTCTGATTCATATTAAAATTACCTACTTTTAATAAAATCTAAACTTAAGATATACAAGACAGTACAAACAAACAGTACAAACAAAAATGAAAATTAAAAATGTCACAGCAATATGGATTTTAAGTAGTAACGATAGTGTGCCTCAAATAACATACAAAGGGATAACAGAAAGAATAGAAAACATTAGTGAAGAGGAAATTAAAAATATTGTGAAAGAATTTCCTGAATTATTCCAAGAAGAAATCCCTTCTAAGCACTTAGTTCAATGGAAAGTCTTAATGAATCAAGGCTCAAATAGACCAAAATGGATTGCTAAATCCAATACACAAGAAGAAGATATTAAAAATCTTAATACCTGTGATATATTCCGAAATAGATTTAGAAATTCTATTGAATCAGAACCACTCAGTTATAACTTAATAGAATGGGGAATAAATTATATAAACGAATATTTTAATCAATAGAATTCCCCGAGGCTCTGCCTCGGGTGTAGCGTAAAGATATTCATATATTTGTGTTCATGAGTGATCATATTCACAAGAGTCATAATAAAAGTTTGCTTTTATACCATTTTGTTTGCCCTATAGAATATAGGAGAAAAGTATTGAATGATTCAGTTTCAATGACATTCAAAGATATCTGTTTGCAGATAGAAGAGCGTTATGAGATTCATTTTGTTGAAATAGGATTAGATGGGGATCATGTTCATTTTCTGATTCAGAGCATTCCGATGAACGCTCCAAAAAAAATAATAGGAGCGGTCAAAAGTATCACTGCAAAAGAAATTTTTAGACTTCACCCTGAGGTGAAACAGATGCTTTGGGGAGGGAAGTTTTGGGCGAGTGGTTACTATGTGAATACAGTAGGTCAATACGCGAATGAAGAAGTGATAAAGAAGTACCTTCAGAATCAAGGGAAGTCAAAATATACTGAGTTGCACAGAAATCAGCTCAAATTATTTTGATACCCCGACGGCTCTGCCTCGGGGTAGTTCATTAAAAAAGAAAGAGATAAAAATAAAATTTGGCAAAGAATAGGAACAATTGTTTTACCCTTAGTATCTCTTCTAATTGCTGGATTTTCTATCTATAATAGTTCTACACTTCAGTTAGAATCAATGAAAATTGAAAAACTAAAATTGAATAGAGAAATCATAATACCAGAGTACAAAAAATTTAATTCCTCATTCTCCAAAACTATGGAGAAGCTTGATTTTAATCGTAAAATGTCAATCACAAATGAGATGATTGCAACGCAAAGGGCTCTTTCTGAATTAGCACCATATATTGATAGTACAGATTATAGCAGTATACTAGTTGATTTTTCTAAATATTTTCATTTAATTAAAGCAAACCAAAACACCGATTCTCTAAAAGTGGAACAAAAAGATTCAATAGTAGATATGTATTTGAATGTTGAACACAAGGTTAGGAAAGCAATTTCAAAAAATATTAATGAGGAATAAAACAATACCCTACACTATATATAGCAAATAGGGCAATTAGCGTTTAAGCCAAAGGTTGTTGCTTATTTGCAAGGTCGCCAAATCTTTTGATTTGGTATTAAAAGAAAAAAATTAAAACAAAATAAAAAGATTTGGCTTGTGGTTAAACCAAAAACAATCGCTTGTTTTCTGCCCAACTTGCCATATATTTATCGTTAGGCAACATTAAAGAATGATTACAAGAGGAACAATAATTGGAAAAATAATTGACGATTTAGCTCGTCTTCTATCTCAAATAGAACTTCGCAATAAAGTTGGCTTACTTGATTTAACAAAAGTGAGTGAAGATTTTTTTAAGGAATTATTAAACATTGTTTATGATTTGAATCTCACCAACCTAAATGGAGATAGAATTAATGAGCCAGGAATTGACTTAGGTGATTTAAGTAAGAATACGGCTTATCAAATAACCTCGACCAAAACTTCCGATAAAATAAATAATACCCTCGAAAAGGTAACTAAAGAACAACTTGGAAAATACTATATCATTAAGATTCTAATTATTGGAACAAAACAGAGTAAATATTCAATTAAAAAAAACCTTATAACTAAAACAAAACTTAATCCAGAAAAAAATATTTTGGATATAAATGACTTAACAAGAGATATTTCAACATTAAACATTGACAAATTGGAAACTCTTCATACTTTCTTTTCCAGATCATTTAGGGAATTAATCATTGAATTAGAACCTATGGACGTAGATGGGGATTTTGAAAGTTCTATTTATCGTTACGTTGAGCAAATACCAAATCATCCTCCTAAAGATTTACAAAAAATGGATGATTATTATGGTGAACCAAATGACCTTATTGAATACACAAATGTTTATAATAAATTAGCCTCTATACCTAAAAGTCAAAGAGAATATATTTGCTTAATAGCTGAACGAGGAAAATTGAAAACTAGAGGATTAACTTATATGCATGAAATTGCTTGTACTAAATTAGCTGGAATTTTAGGAATCGAAGAAAGAACACTATTTAATAGAATGGCATATTTGGAGGATGAGAGTGTTGTTTACTTTTCTGAAGATACAGATGGACATGATAGACCAAATTATAAATATCAAATTTCTAGTGAATATTTGAATTACATTATTACTTTCTTAAAAGAAAATGGACTTTCAGTTAGAAAAACTATTGTAGCTATGGATTTTTCTGTTTTAGGAAACGTGTAATAACATTGCCTAGCCGTATATAATTTATTGCTAGTTCTAGCCTATTTACGAAATTAGGTGCTTAAACCATATACAAACACGTTAGCTGTAATATTCAAACTAAATGGACAAGAATAAAATTTACGAATTATTATACAATAAATCAGAAATTTTGCAGAAACGGTTAAATCGTATTTTTTTGTTTTTATTTGTTTTTCCTTTGATTTATTTTCTATTAGATAATTCCTTTGTTTCGGAAGTGAAAACTCCTTTAATTTCAATAGATCAAACCGAAATTATTTTACTTACATTTCCAATTGTATATGCCATATTATTGCTCTTAATTGTAATTCTTAGCGATAGAATAACTGATATTAAAGAAGAATTGGATGAATTTGAGAGTCACAATAACCTTGTAACAAAAAGGGTGATGAAGTTGCTCTCTCCTGTGTCAACTGTAGCAGATTTCGCGAATAAGGTTAATTCAAAAGGTTTCTTTGGCTGTCTCGGAGTTCTTCTTATTTACGCGCCCATTATCATTTTTTGTTTAATATTCCCGTTTGTATTTTTTGGATTCACCATTTACGATAATTTCACATATGCAGGTGAGTTCAAAGAATTAGCTGTGTGGAGTTCTATTCTTGCTCTATGGACATTTATAGCAACTATTGTTAAACTAATTACTGCTATCAAAGAGAATCAAATAAGTCGTGCGAATACTACAGCTAACAACGGTAACCGTTGCACAAGTCCATAATTCTGATGAAAATGGTGCATTATAAGCCTCTCTCTAGAGACTTTTTTTATGACACCTACTATTGAGATGGAATTTTAGAGACCTTTATATCGAAGCAAAACAGTGATGAGAGGATGATTTACAAAATCCTAACAAAAACTCCATCCCTACTCCACTTTTTACCCGTTTTTGAGCGAATTTGAGATACTTCTTCAAATTATAAGCCATAGCACTCAGATGCATCACCTTGTTTGCCTGTTGAAGTCCTATCGTATTGATCTTCCTGAGTCCCATAAATTGAGTTAACGTACCAAAAACAGGCTCTACGGTGCTTTGTCGTTTGCCTTTCATATAACGCCCTTGGGGACTTTTCATTCTAGCGATGTTACGTTCATATTCCTCTCGATAATACGTGACTGTAAATTTCTTCTCCTGTGCACTCTTGCCTAAACATGCACTTCGGATCGGACAGTCGATGCATAATCGCTTTGATCCTCGGTATTCCTTCTTCTTCGTCTGGTTCTTCTTCTCTATAAATACTTTCTTAAAAGGGATGATCTTTCCCTGTGGACATACATAATGATCGTTTTGCTCATCATACTCAAAACCATCGGGACCACCTTTATACGTACCGTGTGCGGGGATAAAACTCTTCAAACCCATTGCCTCTAAAAAAGCATAGTTCTCACCACTACTATACCCCGTATCGGCTACACAGTTTTGCCATACAAAGCCTTCTTTCCATAAACGACGTTGTAAACGGTTGGTTATATCCTCTAGCTGTTGACTATCCTTCCCATCGGCATGATAGGCACGTATATCGGTAATCACATGATGAGCTGTGTCTACACTCAACTGACTGCAATAATTTAGCTTTCGTGCCTTACCAGGTTTGACACTAATGCGAGCATCAGGATCTGTGGGACTGTAGTGTGTCTTATTACTGGTATAACGACTCCCTTTATTCCCAGAACCTGGACGTTGGTCTTGGTCTTTTGACCATTTCTTATTTCTCGATTTTATACCGTCTAATTCCTTTTGACTAGCGGTAATGATTTGTTGTTCTTTACTCGCTTTATTTTCCTTCGCTTTGCGAAAAACCTCTTTATCACGAGCACTAATATGACGGATCTCTGATAAATGAGCCTCCAAGTCTTGAGAAGGAACCTTCAGCTCCAAACTATCCATACTCGCATTGGCCTTTACAGGAGCAGAGTCTATGCACTGCGTATGACCGCTGACCATTCCTTTAGAAATACACATCTGTAAAATATGCGTAAAAACAGATTCAAATACGTCTTCTGGAAATAACTGACGCGTACGACTGATCGTACTATGCCAAGGTAATTCTTCATCAATATCATAGCCTAAAAAATATAAAATATCCAAGCGCATACTACAATGATCGATCAGCTTACGATCACTTATGATATTTTCTAAATAGCCTACTAAACAAAACTTAAAAAACACTACAGGATCAATACTCTTTTGACCACTACTTCCATAATACTGATCAGTATCCGAGTACAAAAAATCTAAATGTAACACCTCTTTTAAAAGCCTATAGAAATTGGTGACGGGAACCCGATCACTTAATTGAAAACTGTTGAATAATTTCTCCTGATAAATCTTAAATCCTTGCATACAACAAGTTACTAATTTTATGTATTTTTAGCAAGACTTGTGCAACAGGTACAACGTATAAAAAACATAGCCAAAGGCGATGGTTAAGGCTAATTAATTCCCCACAAATCCACTATCTTTAAGCGGAACACCTCATAACTATAGCAAGGCTACGTTTTTTATACGAGGACGTTGTATGCAAGCTTACACTCGCAACATACAATAAAAATTGAAGCAAAGATTAAGCAAAGAGTATTAAACCGTTCTAAAATTTAAATTTGATACTTATGAGTAGAAAAACACTTCGTATAAATAATTTTGGAGCAAGTATATTGAGTGAGTTTGATATATTTTACATTTGGGTTACTGAAATTCAACGGGCATATCCTGAAACTGCAAATAAACCAGATATTAATAAGGTTAAATTTAATTGGTGTTGGAATGGATATAATGGTATCGGTGAAATAGATTATTTCAATAATACAAAGACCGTTTGTAATGTATTTGGTGAAAATTTTTCAAATATGACTGTTCTCTCTAACTCAAAAAAACAACAACCTAATGGGCGTTCAAATTGTGCATTATACAATGATGGATCTTTGGAAGAATTATTTAGCAGAATATTGAATATGATTGACTTACCAAATCTCGAAAAATAGATAAAGATTGTTATGGTAAAAAGCCTGCATACAATAAAGTATAAGAATTTATGGCTTACATTTTCAATAATTGAATAATCTGAACAAATAATTGTAAACTGAAATTGCAAAGAACAATTATATCTTATCAATATCCCTTTTTGTCAATCCCGTAGCTTTCTTAATAAAATCATTATCCTGACCTAAGCCTTTAAGACGTTTCGCAATTTCAATAGCTTTGTTTTTTTCGTTTTCCTTTTTTTCAAGTTTTAATTTGAAAGCTTTCATCTCTTCACTTTCCTTGCGTACAAGTTCGTAAAGACCGTTATTTTCAAACTCTTTAATAAGACCTTCATTTGCAAAACTGTAGTAATCGGTTTCTGTAATGATGAGATGTTCTATCACTTTAATATCAATGATCTTTCCTACTTTTAAAAGTCGATCTGTAAAGTTTTTATCACCCTCAGAAGGTCTTAAAACCCCACTAGGATGATTATGTATCAAAATCATTTTAAGAGCAAGTTTATAGATCCCCATTCTAAAAACATCGGGTGGAGATACATTTACACGGTTTGCACCGCCTATGCTAATTAACTCAACAAATAAGACATTGTTTTGATTATCCAAACCAACTACCCAAAAATATTCCTGACTACGGCGTATTTTATTTTGTCGCAATAGAATTTGTTGCATAATCTTATACACATCACTAGCGTTTAAGATTTGGATTTTTTGATCTTCGTTAAGGCGTACGTTCATACGTTAAAGATACCTATTTTTCGTAAAAATTTTATAAGAATAAAAAAGTAAACAGGTTAAAAACAAGCTGTTGAAACAAAAAAGGAGGCTATTTTACATAACCTCCTGATTTTGTGGAGAAGATGGGACTCGAACCCACGACCTCTTGACTGCCAGTCAAACGCTCTAGCCAGCTGAGCTACATCCCCAAATACGATTGTATATGCTTTCGCGAAAGCGAAAAAAACACAATCATCATATAATTACTCCTTTACTCGTAAAATAAGTAACGGTTTTGTTGTGAAAAAATCTCTTTTTAACACGGCATTTGCTTCCCATAATTTCTTAAAAAAACCACGCTTTCTGCGTACCACACAAATCATATCAGGTTCATTAGATTGGAAATGCTCTAAAACGCCTTGATAGGTAGTTGCATTTTTTGTTTTGGTATAGGAGGCACTAATCTTCTTCAATTTATCACTCACTTCTAGCATTTCTGGAGTACTATCTGGAGTCTCAACATGTAAAAGATGAATCTTTATTTTAAAAAGTTTTTGTAATTTATAAATAGGCTCTAACGACTTCTTTCGGGAATACTTCCCATCCTTAAACGCCATTAATATCTTTTTTGGCACCTTAAATGTTTCATTTTCTGGGATGACTAACACAGGAATATTTGTTTCTTTCACTAGTTTACCAGAAGTCTTTCCTAGATATACATCTTCTCTTTGTGAATTACTACGCGGAGATATGATCATTAAATCTACAGGGACATGTTTATTAAATCGCTTTACCCCTTCTAGAATTTCTCCCTTAATCGGGTGTGCGATCACAGATACATTCTTCTTATTTACAGATTTGAGTACGGCATCAATACGCTTTTCAGATTCTTCTTTCAGTAAGGTGTTTACTTTTGACATCCCTCCTACTTTAGAAAACTCTTGAAAAACTGAAATCACATATACGTTAGCATCCACCTGTTCAGCAAGATCAATTGCATATTGTAATGTAGTAATGGCACTATTGGATGAACCTATAGGAACAAGTATATTTTTCATGGAATAAGACTTATTTTAGCTATATATTAAGCAAAAATAGGCTATATCTGTGATTGTACCCGCAAAAATTTCGGAAATCCCCGAAATTCTACTTCTTACTAAAGCCTGTGCACAGGTCATGAGCTCCAAAGGCATTCATCAATGGAATGAGCACTACCCCTCAAAACAAGCGTTTGAGAGCGATATTGATCGTAACGAGCTCTATGTCTATACATTAGAAAATAAGATTGTAGGCACTATTGTGATTTCTACCTTTATGGATGAGGAGTATACCTCTGTTAACTGGCTTTCGCCAAATGACAACAATCTTTATATCCATAGGCTTGCTGTACATCCATCGTTTCAAAAACAAGGGTATGCGGTTCAATTAATGGACTATGCTGAAGCTTTCGCGAAAGCAAAAAAAGCCACGTCCATACGTTTGGATACCTTTAGCCAAAATCCAAGAAATCAGAAATTTTATGAGCAAAGAGGATATAAACGTCTTGGAAATATTTATTTTCCCAAACAAAGCGAACATCCTTTTTATTGTTATGAACTGCTTTTAAAAGAAACCTATACGAATAAACGTTACTAAACCCTACGCCTTATCAACTCAAACGCATCTATAGATATTTCTTTTAAACGTATTCAGCAACTGGCAATTCCAGCCATCATTGCTGGAATAGCAGAGCCTGTTCTGTCTAGTACGGATGCTGCTGTGGTGGGTAATATGTCTTCCTATAGTACAGAGTCTCTCGCTGCTGTGGGTATTGTTGGTGCCTTTTTATCGATGCTTATCTGGATCTTAGGTCAAACAAGAAGTGCCATTTCTACTATTATTTCTCAAAACCTAGGTGCTGGAAAACTAGAGGATATTAAAGTGCTTCCTGCGCAGGCCATCTTTTTTAATATGATACTCAGTTTTATTGTTCTAGGCGCGACTTATTTCTTTGTAGAAGACATTTTTACATTCCTTAATGCCAAAGGAATGGTGTTAGACTTAAGCATTGACTATTACAATATCAGGGTATGGGGATTCCCATTAACACTTTTTACGTTTGCTATTTTTGGGATTTTTAGGGGATTGCAAAATACATTTTGGCCTATGCTTGTCGCGATGTCTGGCGCGGGAATTAACATAGGGCTTGATTTTGCATTCGTCTATGGAATTGAAGGTCTTATAGAGCCTATGGGAGTAAAAGGAGCCGCTTGGGCTAGCTTACTATCGCAAGCGATGATGGCAATCATGGCACTGATCTTCTTGTTAGTCAAAACAAATATTTCCTTACGATTACGTTTTCCGTTGCATCCAGAAATCAATAGACTTATTAGTATGAGTTTAAATCTTTTTGTACGTTCGTTATCACTCAATGTAGCACTTGTGCTTGCTGTAAAAGAAGCCACTGCTCTTGGGACTGCTAGTGTTGCTGCTCATACGATTGCTGCCAATATATGGTTGTTTACTGCCTTTTTTATAGACGGATATGGAGCTGCAGGAAATGTATTAGGAGGAAGATTACTAGGAGCAAAAAATTATAAAGATCTCTGGCTACTCACCAGAAGAGTAAACACCTATAACCTCATTGTAGCAGGACTACTGATGATCGTCTGTACTTTTGGGTACAATATGGCTGGAGAGTTATTTAGCAATGAAGATACCGTTCTTAAGGCGTTTTATAGTGTCTTTTATATTGTGATACTCATACAACCTCTCAACTCCATAGCATTTACGCTAGATGCTATATTTAAAGGATTGGGAGAAATGGGGTATCTTCGTAACACCCTATTAGTAGCTACATTTTTAGGGTTTGTGCCTATGATCTATTTTAGTAAATGGATGGATTGGGGACTTATAGGCATTTGGATCGCATTTGTAGTCTGGATGTTTTTTCGCGCAAGCGCACTATGCATCAAATATTACAACACTTATTATAAACTTGCTAAAAACGCTTAAGCCACTTTTTAGGTTTCTATTGTTTTTATTTCTCTTGTCATGGGCTTTCCTAGATATACAACTTTGCTGCCTTCAAAGGATCTGAATTCTATCTCATCAGCAAAAGAACCTATAATATCAATAACCCCATCTTTTTCTTTTACAAAAAGCGGAATCATATCCTTATCCTTTAACAACACATCTGTCACCGCTTTATATTCCTCTTGAGAATTGACAGGGACTTCTTGAATGGTTGGATATTTCCGGGCTACTTCTGTTAGATTTATAAAATCATCTGTAGGAGAAAAAAGTCCTTCTTTAGGAATACTATTGGGGTCATCCATCTCTCGTTTAGAAATCAATCGGAAAGAACCATTTTCTCCAAATTGTTTTCTAAACCTGCTCATCGCATAGTTATTAATCTCACTACTCCCTGTAAGCGCCATGAGATACCCTACGTGATTAAGTTCTATATTATCTGTAATATCGTCTGAGTAGATATTGGCTTCAATAGCTTCTAAGTCTAGTTCTTTTGCCATATTTACATTATTACCATTACTGTCTAATAACACAACATGTCTATCATTACGTTGTAAATAACGGGCTATTAATCTAGCTACTTCAGAAGCTCCTACGATAAGGATTCCATCAGATTTTTTAAGAAAAACGCCAATTGCCTTTGCAAAAACTCGTGCAGTGGTCGCATTCAATAATACAGTCCCTAATACAATCATAAAGACCAAAGGCGTGATATACTCGGCGCCTGGCTCTCCTTTTAATAGTAGTTTTGATCCAAATAGTGACGCAATACCCGCAGCAACGATTCCTCGTGGTCCTACCCAACTTATAAAAATACGCTCATTCATTTTGAGATCGGATCCTTGGGTGCTCAAAAACACCCCAATAGGTCGTATAATAAAGACAACAATCGCAAATAAAACAATGGTCTCCCATCTATATAATAATTGTAAGTCTTCTATATTAATATTTGCTGAGAGTAAAATAAATAATATAGAGATTAATAGTACGCTCAAAGATTCCTTAAAATAAAGCAGTTCCTTAATATTAGGTAAATTCATATTTCCTAACACCATACCCATAACAACGACTGCGAGCAGACCAGATTCGTGAGCAAAAATATCAGATTCTACAAACACGAGAAGCACGACAGAAAGAGAAACTACATTTAATAAATAGTGAGGAATTAATTTTTTCTTAATCGCAAAGGCAAGTCCGTGAGCAAACGTAAACCCAAAGGTGGTTCCAAAAAGTAAAATCTTTCCAAACTCAATAAGCGCTGTTTTTGTATACTGTTGTCCTTCTCCTACACTTATAAATTCAAAAACTAATACCGCTACCAAAGCGCCAATAGGATCAATCAAAATTCCTTCCCACTTCAATACAGAAGAGACATCCTTTTTAAGTGGAATATTTCTAAGGATAGGAGAAATAACCGTAGGTCCCGTCACAATAATTAAAGCTGAAAATAAGAACGAAATTTTAAGACTGAGTCCAAAAACAAAATACGCTGCAGCCCCAGCAAGGAAAAAGGTGACCGCACTTCCTATAGTAATCAGTTTTGTAATGACAGGTCCTATCGTTTTTATTTCAGAGCGTTTAAGTGTCAGACCTCCTTCAAACAGGATAATACTAATGGCAAGTGATACAAAATAATAAAGGCTTTCTCCAGGAAATAAACCTTTCTTTCCATTCCATAAAGGTTCTATCCATTTAGTTCCATCTTCAGAAAGTAAGGTAGAAATAGGACCTACAAAAAGACCTATGAGAATTAATGGCAAAATTGCAGGCAGTTTTAATCGCCAAGCAGCCCACTGCGCAATGATTCCCAAAATAATGATTCCCGCTAGTTCTAACATACATTCTTATTTAAAAACTCAAAATTACTCCACAAGTAAGGAATATACAATTCTTTGTTAAAAAGGTATCAAGAAATCTTTGTTAAAATGCCTTTTTCGTTATTTTGCATACATTCTAGGTATAAGAAGAAGATGGTTTTATACGCTTTCGCGAAAGCGCATACGTTCTTAACACAACTTTTATCTTTTGTATCAAAAAAATACGAGTAAATCTTATGAAAATATATCCCATAGAAGCTGGTCATTTTAAACTTGACGGTGGCGCTATGTTTGGCGTCGTTCCTAAAAGTTTATGGACACGTACCAATCCAGCAGACGCTAATAATATGATTGATATTGCGGCGCGCTGCATGCTCATAGAAGATGGAGAGCGTCTTATTCTTATAGATACGGGAATGGGGAATAAACAATCTGATAAGTTTTATAGCTATTACTATTTATGGGGTGATCACAGCATAGATACATCACTCGCAACATACGGATTTCATAGAGATGATATTACCGATGTTTTTATGACACATCTTCATTTTGATCACTGCGGAGGTTCTGTACAATGGAATAAGGACAGAACAGGATATGAACCCGCCTTTAAGAATGCTACGTTTTGGAGCAATAAAGATCATTGGAAATGGGCGACTCAACCTAATAGAAGAGAGGTCGCTTCTTTCTTAAAAGAAAATATACTTCCCATGGAAGAAAGTGGGCAATTACAGTTTATCAAAAGAGAGGGGACTGCTTTCCAAGAGTCTTCAGAATTAGGTTTTGGTATCTTTTTTGCAGATGGACATACAGACAAGCAAATGATTCCTCACATTACCTATCAAGATAAAACGATTGTATTCATGGCAGACTTACTTCCCACTGCTGGACATTTGCCATTGCCTTTTGTGATGGGATATGATACACGCCCTTTACTAACTCTTGATGAAAAGGAACTCTTTTTAAATACTGCTGCAGATAAAGAATATTACCTTTGGTTAGAGCATGATGCTCATAATCCTATCATTACAGTACAACACACAGAAAAAGGGGTGAGACTTAAAGACACTTTTACACTAAACGATATTATTTAAACTTATTACTTATTAAAATGCATTCTATTTTTAAAAAAATCTCCCTCGTACTTAGTATAACTGCTTTTATAGTAGGGTGTGATACTCCTAGCGCTCTTGTTACTGTTGTAGAAGCAAATGTAGATAGTAACCCCTTAAAAATTGCTCCTCTTACAGAAGTCCAAGAAAAATCTTGGGGGGCAAAAGATTTAATAAAAGATACCATTCCTGGGATGAGTATCGAAAAAACGTATACAGAAATCCTTCCTAAAAAATCAGGTGTACAAACTATCGTTGCTGTAATAGATAGCGGTATAGACATTAATCACGAAGATCTTAAAAATGCGATTTGGACAAATCCTAAAGAAATCCCAGGAAACGGAAAAGACGATGATAATAACGGTTATATAGATGATATCCATGGATGGAACTTCTTAGGTGATGTAGAAACAGAACAATTGGAACTTGCTAGAATTATAGATCGCTACGATACTGAATTTAAAGGCAAGACCATTGCTCAAATTCCAGCCAATAAGAGAAGTACTTTTTTAATGTATCAAAAGGCAAGAGCCGAACGCACCGAGAAGTACGAAGAGTTACTAGGTTACAAACAAGAATACACTCAGATTCTTAGGCAAGTGAAAATATCACATGCTGCTGTTTCAAAAAAATTAGGCAAAGAAACCTATACCCCTAAAGAATTAAGAGCTATACAAAACCCCACTGAAGAAATGCAAAATCATATTGCTTTTCTATCGCAGATGTTTCAATTTGAAGATACTATTCCTTCATTTATAAAAAATATAGAAGAAACTCTGGAACAGATTGAAGGTCAATTAAAAAATTATGGTCTCCAAGTGAATTATAGATCAATACTAGGGGACAACCCGTATGATATTACTGATACGTCGTATGGTAATAATAATGTAATAGGTCCTAAACCAGAAGTTGCCAGACATGGGACTCATGTAGGGGGTATTATTGCTGCGCAACGTAACAATGGCATTGGTATGGACGGCGTCGCAAATAGTAATATTAAACTCATGGTACTGCGTGCGGTACCTAACGGAGACGAGTATGATAAAGACATTGCCCTTGCGATACGGTATGCTGTTGACAATGGTGCCAAAGTGATCAATACCTCTTTTGGAAAATATTACGCACAAAATCCAGAATGGGTGTATGAAGCGATTCAATATGCTGCTAAAAATGATGTACTTATTGTAAATGCTGCTGGTAATGAAGGCCTCAATCTTGATGACCCTTCCAACAGAGTGTACCCTAATGACCAATTAGATACTACCTCAGAAATGAGTGACACTTTTTTAACTATTGGAGCTTTAAACGACACCTATGGTAGTGAGATGGTCGCTTCTTTTTCTAATTATGGCAAATCTAATGTAGATATATTTGCTCCAGGCGAGCATATATGGTCTACCACACCAAATAACACCTATGAATTTCTGGGAGGTACCTCTATGGCAGCTCCAAATGTAGCTGGTATAGCAGCCATGTTACGAAGTTATTACCCTAGGCTTAAAGCAAAACGGATAAAACAAATTATTATAAATAGCGGTTTATCCATTACAAATTCTGTGATTGTTGCTGGTGATCAAACTAAGCGAGCAAAATTTAATGAACTCTCCAAATCGGGGAAGATAGCAAATATGTATAATGCCTTTAAACTGGCAGAAATAAATAACTAATGACGATCAAATCTATTCTAAAATATACGCTTTTTGTAAGTGTATCTCTTTTTTTTACAGCACATATTACGGCACAAAATACGTCGTATTGGCAACAACACGTTGATTACAATATGGAAATTGACATGAATGTAAACAACTATCAATATGATGGAAAGCAAAGGTTAACCTATACAAACAACTCTCCAGACACACTAACACAAGTTTTTTATCATCTTTATTTTAATGCCTTTCAACCGGGCAGTGAAATGGATGTGCGATCACGCTCTATTGCAGATCCAGATCGTCGTGTAGGTGATAGAATAAGTAAGTTATTACCTGATGAAATTGGATTTATGAAGGTAAACAGTCTTAATCAAGATGGAAAAAAGCTATCCTATACTGTTGCTGGAACAGTACTGGAAGTAACATTGGCAACGCCTATTCTTCCTGGACAGAAGACAACATTCAATATGGAATTTACTGGGCAAGTACCAGTTCAAATACGTCGTAGTGGTCGTAATAACAAAGAAGGTGTTGCATTATCAATGACACAGTGGTATCCTAAACTAGCCGAATATGATTTTGAAGGATGGCATGCCGATCCCTACATTGCACGTGAGTTTCACGGTGTTTGGGGGGATTTTGATGTGAAAATCACCATCGATGCAGATTTTACGCTTGGAGGTACTGGATATGTTCAAAATGGCAACGAAGTAGGTCATGGCTATCAAGACAAGGGAGCATCTGCTAATCCAAAATCAAAAAAAGGAAAATATACGTGGCATTTTGTAGCACCAAACGTACATGATTTTACGTGGGCTGCAGATCCAAATTATCTTCACGATACACTCATCGCAGAAAATGGTGTAGAATTACATTTCTTATATAAAAATAATCCTGAGATTATAGAAAACTGGAAAAACCTACAACCTAAAACCGCTGGTATTCTCTCGTATCTTAATAAACATGTTGGTACGTACCCTTACAAACAATACTCTGTGATACAAGGAGGTGATGGTGGTATGGAGTATGCTATGTGTACATTAATTACGGGTGAACGAAGCTTTGGAAGTTTAGTTGGCGTAACAGCACACGAATTTGCACACACTTGGTTTCAATTTTTATTAGCAACTAACGAAGCAAAACATGAGTGGATGGATGAAGGGTTTACATCCTATATCTCTGCAAAAGCAATGAACGAAGTAATGCAAGAAAATAATGAAAATCCTCACACGGGTTCTTACAGAAGCTACTATAGACTTGTAGAAAGTGGCAACGAACAACCACAAACAACACATGCAGATCGTTATGACAGAAACGGTGCTTATGGTGCTACAGCTTATAGTAAAGGCGCTATTTTCCTTTCTCAATTAGGCTATGTTATCGGAGAAGAAAATCTTGCAAAAACGTTGAAAAAGTATTTTGATGATTTTGCGTTTAAACACCCAACACCTAATGATATTAAACGTACTGCCGAGAAAGTATCTGGTATTCAACTAGACTGGTATCTCACTGACTGGACGCAAACAACAAATACGATAGACTATGCTATTACAGAAGTTGTCGCAGATGGAAATAAGACTAAAATTACGCTTTCGCGAAAAGGACTTATGCCTATGCCCATAGACTTACAAATAACCACCAATAATGGAGCATCTATATATTATGTGCCCTTACGTATGATGCGTAATGAAAAACCGAATACTACCAATTATACACAATTAGAAGACTGGCCTTGGACACATCCTACCTATACGTTTACTGTAGATGTTCCTATGTCAAAAATAAAATCAATGACCATTGACCCTAGCAGATTAATGGCGGATGTAAATCTTGAAGACAATGATTGGAAGAATTAATTCTATTTCTTCTTTTCATAAAACAAAAACCCCGCCTATGAGGCGGGATTTTTTATGAACTATTTTTTCTTTTTATCTCTTAATAAATCTAGTGAGTACACTGCCATTATTCTGAGTGATTGCCTTTATAAAATAAACTCCATTTGTGTAATTACTTACATCTATCGTTCCTTGAGAAAGACTTTCTACAAATCCTTCATCTATCACCCTACCTGTATAATCTATAATTTGATATGCTGAAATAAGATGAGCTCCAGAAGTTCTGAAGTTTAAGATATCGCTTGTAGGATTAGGAAAAACACGAAGTATATTTTCAGAACTATTTTCTGTAATCTCATCTACAGAAAGTACCGTTGCTACCGTATCATACATTCCATTACCATGCGTTCCTATAAGAAGGTTATTATCAGAAGGGCGATATACAAGTCCGCTTATTAAAGCCATTCCGATTTGTCCTCCTCCTTCAAGTAACCAGTCTGTCTGAGTTGGATCTGGACTGCTAAACAAACCTCTGGCAGTACCCACATAGTATCCTATTTGACCATCTACTTCTGTAATAGCTGCAGAACGTATAGAATATGCAGATAAGTTACGTTCTATAACTTCCCACGTTGGGGTATCACTTGTTGCATTTGTGGTAAGAAAAATATTAGTAACGTTGTAGTTGCCATATACAGCCATCACAATATCTGGATTTGTAGGGTGGATAGCAAATCCTGTTACAATGGTATTTGGAGATGTAGAAGCACCTGGAGGGGTAATATTAATGGCTTCTGACAGATTTGTAGCATTTTGAGGATCATTCAGTTTAAAGACACCCCCATTTTGTCCTCCAATTAACAAATAGCTTGAAGCGGGATTATACGTACCTCTTGTCGCAGCAAATTGTCTTAAATTTTGACTAATAGACAAATTGCCCATATCATCCCACGTATTTGAACTAACACCTATAGCATCCGTTGTTCTAAACATTCTTCCACCGTCTGCATAGTACAAAGCATTTGTATTATCTGGATCAAGATAGAAGTATGTTACAAAAATGCTGTTATTTTCATCTGCAGGGGTAATATCAATAAATGTATTATTTGCCTGATTAAATCGTGCAATTTGCCCATTCTGAGAACCTAGATATAGTCTAAGAGGATTACCTCCATCTTCTCTCCCTATACCAACTGAAACGCCATCTCCTCCAAAAAAAGTTCCGTGTTCTGTTATGTTAGGCAGTCCAACAGTAGTTCCTCCAAAGGTAGTTCCATTGTCTTGAGCACCTCCAAAAACAAAGTCAGATCCTTCTTCTGGATCAAGTGCCACATGATAAAATTGATAGGTTTGATAATTGTTATTAAGATTTACCCATGCAACTGTAGTGGCAGTTACGTCATCTGTTCTATGCACACCTCCGTCTGTTCCTGTATAAAACACAGTAGGATTGACAGGATCAAAAACAAGAGCGTGAATATCTGGATGGTGTGTATCTCCCCCTCCTAAATCATACAACGCAAAACTTTCATTATTACGATATCCTCCTATTCTTGTAAACATAGGATCATTTTCAATATCTTCTATCTTATAAGCATTAGATCCTCCGATAATGACAAAGTTTTCATCATCTGGTTTTACATTGATTACTTGATCATACGCTACTTGGTGGGTATATGGGTCATTCCCAGTCAAATCTCCGCCTGGCTCATCTGGCAGAGTAGAAGAAAAATCTGTCCACGTATCGGTACTTATATCATAACGCCATAAGTCTGCATCTATTCCAGTATTATTTCCGTTTGTATATAATGCATATAATAAATTATTATTAGAAGGAGCGGTGCTTATTACTATACGACTAATATTAGCCGTTGCGTCCCAACCTGCAGGGCTTCCATTTTGAGCAATCCGGACCCAAGAACCGTTTCCTGTTTCTGAAGTATACACCCCATTTATGGAAGAATTACCTTGAATAGTAGCAAATACTCTTCCTTCTGCATTTATTGCTACGTCAGTAAAGCCTCCATCACCTGCCTCTTGTAACTCAGTAATAATCGTAGTACCGTCATATCTATGTATTCTTCCTATAGAAGCTATAAAAAGATCTCCTGTTATAGGACTCACCGCTAATGCATTATTAAGGTCAAAAGAAGAATCAAAGTCTCCAAAAACAGAATCTGTCTCAGGTATTTGTTCCCAATTGAGTCCTCCATCCTCAGACTTCCAAACCCCTTGACCAAAGTAAAATCCTCCTAAGCTAGCTGAGTTTCCACGAAGTTCTCCTGTAGCATAATACCAAATATTTTGGAAACCTTCGCGAGGATCTTGAGCAATTGCAGTTACATTATGTATCTCTCCATTTGGAGAAACTTTATTCCAACTTTGTCCTCCATTAATACTTCTAAACACACCTCCACTTACTGCTCCTGCAAGCATCGTATTTCCTGAAGGATCACTTATATCTATAGCTAAGGCTCGGGTACGCCCTCCAAGATTAGAAGGGCCTCTATTTACATATACATTATCAGAGCTTCTTGTTGCGTCTTGATTTCGATATAATTCAAGAGATGATTGAAGTTCTAATATTTTTTGATCTCTAGGAATCTCACCCGTCTGAGGGTCTCTTTGAAACGCTAATTCATATTCCAGTCTCTCTTGTGCAAATTGCCGTTTTTGCTCAATTGGCGTTTTTTCTGTTTTTTCAAATGTAGGCGCAATTAAGGTTGTTGCACTCTTTTCTGCTGTTTTATCAGTGCCACTATTTATAAGTAAATAGGAAAATACTCCCACAGATAGGAGGGCTAAAGCATACGTAGTTTTTTTCATTTTAATTTTAATTTTTAGGATTCTTATATAGATTGTAGCTAGTATCGGTAGGTCGTCTCTAACTACAATTCATTTCATTAAGTATCTGTTTTAGGAAACACTTTCTTGTTAAAAACAAGAAGAATTCCTACCCCTGTACTTATTGCCATATCTGCGATATTAAATATCGCATTAAAAAATGTAAATGTTTTCCCTCCTATAAAAGGAAGCCAACTTGGAAATGTAGCATCTTTTATAAATGGAAAATAAAGCATATCTACTACTTTTCCGTACAAAGGTTTTGCATACCCGCCTGCCTCTGGTAAAAATGTAGCTACTTGATTATCATAACTAGCGTCAAAAATTACACCATATAAAAGGGAATCTATAATGTTACCAACAGCACCTGCAAATATCAAAGAGACTGAAATGATAAGAAGTTTAGACGCATTTTCTTTTACTGATTTATACAACCAATATCCTATTAATGGAGCTATAACTAAACGAAAAACCGAAAGTACAATTTTACCATACTCACCTGGTAATCGTGTCCCCCAAGCAGCTCCTTCATTTTCTACAAAGTAAATTTGAAACCAATCCAACCCAAAAACCTGAATCGATTCATTTAAATGAAAATGTGTTTTTATATAAATCTTGGTACACTGATCGACAAGGAGTATTAAAAAGACAATCAGTCCTGCTTTTTTTAATGACATATACTTTATTTAGGATGGTAAAAATAAGCCTTTTTACTGTGAATTTATAACTGTTATGTCACCATCAATACTCTGTAAGTGCATTGTTTTAACCCCAATCATTGCTTTAGCAATATCAATGTTTCCATTACGAGATTGTGCCAGAATCTTAGTATTTGTCGTTTCAACTACTATATTACCCGATATGGTGTTGATATATACGCTTTCGCGAAAGCGGAAATTAGATAAATAACAACCTCCTCTTCCTAAATTTATACGTGCTTTCTTGTAGTTTCCTTGTGCATATACACTTGCTAATGTTGAATATACGTCAATAACGAGTCCTTCTGGCAATATAATTTCTAGAACAATAGATAAAATTTTATGGGCAGATAACTTATCATTAAAAGGAACAAAGTCTGGAGTGTACCCTGTAGTGATTTTTAGTACCCCATTGACAATCTCTGTATGAAGTAATGCGTTTTCAAAAGTCTCACCTTCTATCTGAGTGTATATGGCTATTTTATCTGTTTGAGCTGTGGTAAATTTGATTTGAAATATCTCGTCACTCTCTATAAATACTGTATGAGTATCACTTACATCATACTCTTTAAATAGTTTTTTTTGTGCAAACAGACTCCCTGAAGACACAACAAATAGTATGAATAAGAAATAATATTTCATAAAAAAGCGTCCCGAAGGACGCTATAGTCTTTTTTAGCTCTGCATATTTTTAGCTTCTATACTCAGCGTTGTGTGTGGTACTAATTTTAATCGTTCAGGATTAATCAGTTTTCCTGTAACACGACAAATCCCATACGTTTTATTATTGATACGCGTAATCGCATTTTTAAGATCTCTAATAAATTTCTCTTGTCGTATAGCAAGGGTACTATTTGCCTCTTTACTCATCGTTGCGCTTCCTTCTTCAAAAGACTTAAATTGAGGAGAAGTATCATCTGTGCCATTATCTCCATCATTGAGATATGCACTTTTGATCAAATCCAAATCACGTTGTGCTTTTTCAATTTTGTCTTGTATGATCTTGCGAAAATCTTCTAACGCTGCATCACTATACCTTTGTCCTTTTGAATCTTCCATACTTAATGTTTTGATATGGTTAAATAGGTTATTATGTTATCAAAGCTTATTTCAAGCCCATTTGTTACTTTTTCTGCTACTTCCAGAGAATCTGCTAATGTCTCTTCTTTTATGTAATCTGCGTTATCTTTTATAGTTTGTTTTATAAGCGGTTCTTCTTGTAAAACGATGTTTATACGGTCTGTGACTTCAAAGCCAGAATCTTTACGTAAATTCTGAATTCGATTTACTAACTCTCTCGCGATCCCTTCTTTACGAAGTTCTTCTGTGATGGTAATGTCTAGCGCTACGGTCATTTTATTCTGACTTGCTACTAACCAGCCATCTATATCTTGAGAAGAAATTTCTACATCACCAGATTCTAATGTAGTCATTTTTCCATTAATTTCAATCTCAATTTGTCCGTCGAGCTCAATTTTTGCAATTTCATTAGCTCCAAATCTACTTATAGCACTGGCTATCAGCTTCATATCTTTCCCAAATCGAGGTCCTAAAACTTTAAAATTAGGCTTAATTTGTTTAACTAAAATGCCAGAATCATCACTTATAAGCTCAATCTCTTTAACATTTACCTCCGATTTTATAAGATCTGCAACCGCAAGGATCTCTTCGCGATCACTCTCTGACAATACGGGAATCATCATACGCTGTAAAGGTTGGCGTACTTTGATTTTCTCTTTTGCACGAAGTGATAATACTAATGAACTTGCTGTTTGCGCCTTTTCCATCTTGTGTTCTAACGTACTGTCTATGTAATTAGTATCACTTTTTGGAAATTGTGACAGATGTATGCTCTCAAAATTTTCTTTTTCTGTGATTCCGTTCAAATCTTTATAGAGTTTCTCCATAAAAAAGGGCGCTACAGGCGCTGCTAGTTTTGCCACCTCAAGCAAACACGTATAAAGCGTTTGGTAGGCACTTATTTTATCGGTTCCATACGATCCTTTCCAAAATCTTCTTCGACTTAATCTCACAAACCAATTTGATAGATTTTCTTGTACAAAAGCATCAATCGCTCTTGTGGCTTTTGTAGGCTCATATTCAGCATAAAAAGCATCTACTTTCGCAATAAGCGTATGTAATTCAGAAAGCACCCAACGATCTATTTCTGGGCGTTCTTCTAGAGGAATATCTGCTTCGGCATACGTAAAGTTATCAAGATTTGCATAGAGTGCAAAGAAATTATAGGTGTTGTAAAGTGTCCCGAAAAACTTACGTTTTACTTCCTCAATTCCAGCAAGATCAAATTTTAAATTATCCCAAGGATTTGCGTTACTTATCATGTACCAGCGTGTTGCATCTGGCCCATACGTTTCTAGTGTTTCAAATGGATCTACCGCATTCCCTAACCGTTTGGACATTTTCTGTCCATTTTTGTCAAGTACTAATCCGTTAGAAACGACATTTTTATACGCAACATCGTCAAAAATCATCGTTGCAATAGCATGCAGCGTATAAAACCATCCTCTTGTTTGGTCTACTCCTTCGGCAATAAAATCTGCTTTACGCCAGGTATCTTCAACAAGTTGTTTATTTTCAAATGGATAATGCCATTGTGCATAGGGCATAGCTCCAGAGTCAAACCACACGTCAATTAGATCGCTCTCACGACGCATCGCTTCTCCAGACGAAGATACTAGCGTGATACGGTCTACCACATTTTTATGAAGGTCAACAAGCTCATAATTTTCTTCACGCATATCATCGGCAACAAATCCATTAAAAGGATCACTTTCCATAACGCCTGCGTCTATCGCCTTTTTAATTTCTTCTTTGAGTTCTTTTATAGAACCTATGATGATCTCTTCTTTACCATCTTCGGTGCGCCAAATAGGCAAAGGAATTCCCCAAAAGCGACTACGAGACAGGTTCCAGTCATTGGCATTGGCAAGCCAGTTTCCAAAACGCCCTTCTCCGGTTGCTTTAGGTTTCCAGTTAATTCCGAGATTCAATTCATGCATCCGATCTTTAAAATCAGTTACTTTGATAAACCAAGAATCTAACGGATAGTATAAAACAGGCTTATCTGTACGCCAGCAATGCGGATAACTGTGTACATATTTCTCTACTTTAAAGGCTTTATTTTCTTCTTTCAAACGAATCGCAAGCTCTACATCCATCGATCTTTCTGGGGCTTCACCGTCTGTATAATATTCATTTTTGATGTACTTATTTCCAAATTCTTTAAGCTCTGGGCGAAATTTCCCTTGCAAATCTACGAGTGGAACTAAGTTGTCATTTTCATCTTTGATTAATAATGGTGGGATTTCTGGAGACACCTGTTTTGCAACCAAGGCATCATCTGCTCCAAAAGTAGGTGCCGTGTGTACAATTCCTGTTCCATCTTCTGTTGTTACAAAATCTCCTGCAATCACACGGAAAGCATCTTGAGGATTGTCATGCGGTTGTACAAAATCAAATAGTTGCTCGTATCGCAATTCCAAAAGATCAACTCCTTTAAATTCTCGTGTGACTAGGTATGGAATCTTTTTATCGCTAGAGGTGTAAGTATCTAAGTCCGCTTTCGCACTTCGACTTGGCTCAGTGTTAACTCCAGCGGTATCACCTCCAACTTCATAAAATTTACCAGAAAACTGCTTTCCTACCAGTGCTTTTGCTAGAATCACCTTCACTGGCTCGAACGTATATTGATTATACGTCTCTACAAGCACATAATCGATCTTCTTTCCTACCGTTAATGCAGTGTTTGAAGGCAATGTCCAAGGCGTTGTGGTCCAAGCTAAAAAATACGTGTGTCCATCTGCCAATTCTTTTGCTAATGCGTTTGACCCTTCTCCCGTTATTTTAAATTGAGCGACAACGGTCGTATCGGTTACATCTCGGTAACATCCTGGTTGATTAAGCTCATGCGAACTTAGCCCTGTTCCTGCTTTAGGAGAATACGGTTGTATGGTATACCCTTTATATAATAGGTCTTTATTGTAAATCTGTTTAAGTAACCACCAAACCGTCTCCATGTACTTAGATTTATAAGTCACATAAGGGTCTGTCATATCTACCCAATACCCCATCTTTTCGGTAAGGTCATTCCAGATATCGGTATAACGCATCACGGCTTTTTTGCAAGCTTCGTTATATGCTTCTACTGTAATTTTTTTGCCAATATCTTCTTTGGTGATTCCGAGCTCTTTCTCAACGCCTAGCTCTACGGGAAGTCCGTGGGTATCCCATCCTGCTTTACGTTTTACTTGAAAACCCTTCATGGTTTTGTAACGTGGGAAGATATCTTTGATCGCACGTGCGAGTACGTGGTGTACTCCTGGCAATCCATTTGCAGATGGCGGTCCTTCAAAAAAGACATAAGGAGTAGCACCTTCGCGGGTAGTGACACTCTTTTCAAACACCTTATTTTCTTTCCAAAAGGCAAGAACCTCATCGGCTACTTGAGGAAGGTTTAATCCTTTATATTCAGTGAACTTAGCGCTCATGGTATATGCTTTTTAATAAGGGTGCGAATTTACGGAATTTTTATATGAAAAATAAGGGGGTTTAATGACTGTTGAAGATATCTTTAAAAAAGGCTCTTTGAGCCTCTTTCTTAAAGATAAAAACCTCCATAACAAATTCTTGTTATGGAGGTTTTCTATATTATGATAGAATGCTTTTTATTTGAATAAGCAGCCTTCTATTTTTGAAAAGTCATTTCAGAAATTGCTTCTTTAAATCCTTCATAGTCTATATTTTCTACAGCTCTCATGGGAACATCAAATGGATCATCAAAACTAGAAAAACCTGAACGACCGTTCCAGAACCATACTCCTTTCTTACCATCAATAGCAGTACACCCAGCTACTGGAGGATCTGCAAAATCATTGTTATGAAAGCCATGATTTGTTAACGTAGGGTTGGTATCAACGGCTCCACTACTTTGACCTAACCAATAGGTTAAGGTAGCGTTCCCTAAAGCAAATGATTGGTCTTGTGCCCAAAATTCATTACGCCCATTTGGTGTTGTCATAGGATCTTCATGTAAAAATACAGGAGCTACGTCATTAACACTAAAAAAACAAGGGTAGTCAAACGTTTCAAAATCTGTATCACTATATACATTTCCGTTATTTGCTACTGTGATCACCACTTCTGTCAATAATGGAAAGTTAAATGCATTTGGATTAGGAGTTCCATCTGTCATTAAATCCCAAGTTCCTGATATAACATCCATAGGATCATCATCTGTCGTAAACGATCCCAAAATAACCGCTGCACGTTGTCCTTCTCTATCTTTTACAGTTGCAATGTGTGCTTCTTTAGCGTCTACAATCACATGGGTCGCTACTGGGTTTTCAATATCAGATACATCAAAATCAAAAGATCCTCTTTCTCCAACAAAAGAAAATTTGGTTCCGTCGCGACTTACTTCTTTTCCTAAAAATCTAAATCTATCGCCTTGATTAGAAACAACCGTGGCATTGTACTGTCCATCATTATTAATGTTAATCCAAATCTTTGCGTGAATCTCTGTATCTAGTGTGACGAAAACCCCATGATAAAGACCTTCACTTGTATCATTAAACCTACTATTTGGTTCTGCTGTTTCAGGATTAAAATCTATTTGCTCAATAGTCACCTCTAAGTCTGTACTAGTATCATTGCTACTTATTATTTCTTCGTCACTACAAGAAACGAAAAGAGCAGAAGCAAAAACACTAAAAATTAGTAATTGTTTTTTCATTATTTTCAAATTGGTTATTTTAAATTTTCGAGTAAATATAGAATTAATAGATTTTATACATATTTAAAAATAATAGCGTGTGATTTTTTTAACATTAACTTGCTTTTTATCCGATAAATATGCCTTTTATAGACTTTTAAAACTATAGAAAGTAAGAATTACGAGTCAAACATAAGAATAAATTACGTTTTTACCACACTATTTTAAAGGTTTTTTTAGGTTTTATTACGGTTTAAACATCTAAAAGCTAATGATTAGCTATAAGATTATTTTGTTTTTTTAGGTTTTATGTCAAAAAAATGTGAGAAAGATGAATTTAAAAATTCATCTTTCTCACACAAAACCACTCTTGTTTTTAGTATTTCTACAAAGACGTATTAGGTATGTTTTCCAACTTCAAAGCCGTGCTTTCCTAAATATTGATTTCCACTTTCTATAGCATCTTCTTCTAATGTTGTTCCCATAGAATCATTCCACCGATTAAGATATCCAAATAGTGAAATAACCCCAAGCATTTCTACGATCTCTCCTTCATCCCAGTACTTATATAATGCTGACTTAATGGAGGCATCTACCGCATTAGGAATCTGACTAGCAGCTAGAGAAAAATCTAATGCAGCTCTCTCTGCATCAGAAAAAGCCGGATGTGTTCTGTATTCCCAAATATTATCTAATTGTTCTTGTTCTGCTCCATAACGTTCTGCTGCTCGTATAGCATGTGCTTGACAATATCGACATCCTGTGGCATTACTAGATACCCAAGCGATCATACGTTTTAATGCAGAGGTCACTTTTCCTTGATTTGCCATCACGGCTTTATTGAGGTTTATAAATGCCCTTGAAATATCAGGGCGACGTTGCATCGTCAATACAGAATTAGGACAAAACCCTAAGGTCTCATTAAAAAATTCGGCAAGTTCTTTTGTTGTTTCATCGTGTTCTGAACTCAATGGTGTAACTAATGGCATACTTTTTTTATTATTTTGTGATAGTTATATTTCTTTATACCTCACAATAGTTATCAATTTTATTATTATTCGCTTTCGCGAAAGCGTGTCCCTAAATATACCCCGTTTATAGGAATTTATATATACTATAAATAGTATTTTTACATCTTATATGATAAGGTGTTGTGATTTTTTTCGCGAAAGCAGGATACAGATTTCCTTATCATTTTTGTACCTTCAATGACTCAACAAAACATAAAATAATGGCATCACACACAGTTACTACTACCTATAAAAAACAAATGCAATTTGAAACCGATAGCCCAACAGGCTACAAAACGCTCATAGATACATCTCCAGAAAATGGAGGAACTAATGAAGGAATGAGCCCAAAAGCATTGATGCTGTCCTCCCTTGCGGGTTGTACAGGTCTTGATATTGTTTTTGTATTGAATAAAATGCGTATTGCTATTCCAGAATTCAAAATGGAAGTAAAAGGAGAACTCACAGAAGAACATCCTAAATATTATCATAAGGTTTGGTTAGATTATCATTTTTATGGAAATAATCTAGACGAAACAAAAATTCAAAAAGCAGTAGACCTCTCTGAAAGCACCTATTGTGGGGTTATGGAAATGTTTAGACGATTTGCTACACTAGAAATTGGTGTACACTTTCATAAAAGCAATACCTAACTCATATACTTCCCAAATCTCATGCGTATTTTTCTTGTTCCTATTTGCTTATTGTTTACTGTAGTGCTTCTTGCTCAAAATAGTAGAGAGTTTACGAGGGTCAATGAATTTTATATCCACGGAGATACCCAAGTTATAGGAAATAATAATGTAAGTAAGCATAAAAATAAAGCAACAGACGATAAAAGTGGTCTTAATGACGAGACCAAAATGAAATATGTAGATATAGATGCTACTACCGCTACCTATAATTCTAGTAGTGCTACCCTTATCATTCCTGAAGACGCTATTGTACGGTATGCCGCATTGTATTGGGCAGCTACCTATCCTACAGAAAAAGGAACTAAAGTAGCAAAAGGAAATCGCTATGTATATAAAGCAAATGGGACTCCTACCGAAGATATTCAAGAGATTCAATTAAAACGGCCAGGCGCAGCCTATATTCCTATTAGAGGAGATTTGGTATATGACGGAGGTCAAGGAACTGTAAAAGGAATAACGTCAAGCAGACCGTATACGTGCTATAAAGATATTACAGATCTCATAAAAGAGAACCAAACAGTAAATGGCTCTTATAGTGTTGCCAATATTCCCGTTACCCAAGGCTATATTTCTGGAGGAAGCGCTGCGGGATGGATGTTATATGTTATTTATGAACGGGATCAAGATCCGCTTCAATATATTACTACCTACAATGGTTTTAATCATATTGATAAAAAAGGAGTCGCTATTGACTTTGGAAATTTTAAATCTCCTGAAAAAACAGAAACCCAAACTGCCATTACTATAAGTGCTCTTGAAGGAGATCTTACATTAAAAAAAGATCAAATCGCTATTTATTATCCTCAAGAGAAAAAATTTGTGACCCTAGATAATGCCGTTAGAGCTTCTGATAATTTTTTTAATAGTAGTATTACTATAAACAACACCTTTTTTACAGATCGAATTCCTAACAGTAAAAATACATTGGGGTTTGATATCGCTAAAATTACAATTCCCAACGAAATTAATAAAAGCATTGCAACAAGTGACCATGGTTTTAAATTACAGTTTAAAACACGAGCCGATCGATATCACGTGTATTTTGCTGCCTTTCAAACCACGCTGAATGAAACTTTTTATGAAGAGATTGTTGCAAATAGAACAGTAAAAACAGAAGAAATTGAAGTAGAAATTAAAGAAAAAAAAGTGGTCAAAGAAGTTGTAATAGTACCTACTCCTAAAGAACCTGAGATACTCACAGAAGTACCTATTGTTGTCAAAGAAGAAGTTGTCATAAAAAAAAGACAAGAAGAAGTCCAAGCAACTCCAAAAGAACAGATAGAAATTATTGATAAAAAATCTATAAAAGGTCCTGAGATATTAAGTGGATATTATTTGATCTCCAATGTTTTTTCTTCCGAAATAAATGCTGAAAAATGGGCTAAAAAACTAAAGAGTAAAAACATTCAATCGACTATTTTTAAAAGACCTGAAAACAATCTTTATTATGTCTCTATTGGAGCTCACGAAAATCTTATCGTATTACGTGAGGAATTAAAGAAAATAAAAAAGGATCAAGATCTCAAAGATGCGTGGATCTTCAAAATAAATACACAGTAATTCATGCGGTGGAATCTAAAACCTATACAAAACCCCGAAAACGTACAGACGCTTTCTCAATCGCTGCAAATTGACACTACCATTGCCCAGCTTTTAATACAAAGAGGCATCGATAGTTATGACAAAGCAAAACAATTTTTTCGCCCCTCTCTAGACGATCTACACGATCCGTTTTTGATGAAAGATATGGATAAGGCTGTACATCGTATTGAGCAAGCCATTGCACAGGGAGAAAATATTCTTGTATTTGGTGATTATGATGTGGACGGTACAACAAGTGTTGCTTTGGTCTCTTCCTATTTAAAGACCATTCATCCGATGATTGCCACCTATATTCCAGATCGCTATGCCGAAGGATATGGTGTTTCTTATATGGGAATCGACTATGCTTCAGATAACGATATAACCCTCATCATTGCATTAGACTGCGGCATTAAAGCGATAGATAAAGTAGCTTATGCAAAAGAAAAAGGAATCGATTTTATTATCTGTGACCACCATAGACCCGGACCTCAACTTCCAGATGCGGTGGCTGTTTTAGATCCCAAACGCGATGATTGCGAGTATCCGTATGATGAGTTGTGCGGTTGTGGAGTAGGGTTTAAATTAATAAGTGCGCTTTCGCGAAAGCGTAATCAACCTTTCTCAGAACTGCATCCATATCTTGATCTCGTTGCCACTGCGATAGGTGCCGACATTGTACCTATTACTGGGGAAAATAGAATTCTTGCGTATTATGGTTTGAAAGTGATAAACACTGCACCACGTGCTGGTTTTAAAGCTATTATTCAGCAACTCAAAAAAGACACGCTTACTATTACCGATGTTGTCTTTATCATTGCACCACGTATTAATGCTGCCGGACGAATGAAACACGGAAATCATGCAGTCACACTACTTGTAGAAAACGATGCTGAGACCGCTCAACAGTATGCCTCCGAAATAGAACAATATAACGCCGATCGCAAAGATGCCGATAAGTCTATTACAGAAGAAGCGCTGATACAAATTGAAAAAAACAAAGAAGCTTATAGAAAAACTACCGTAGTTTATCAGGAAGATTGGCATAAAGGAGTGATTGGTATTGTGGCTTCCCGACTTATAGAAACCTACTATCGACCAACTTTGGTTTTTACAAAAAGTGGCGATAAACTTGCAGCTTCTGCAAGATCTGTAAAAGGATTTGATGTCTATAATGCCTTACATGAATGTGAAGAATTTATTGAGCAATTTGGAGGTCATAAATATGCCGCAGGTCTTACTCTAAAAGAAGAAAACTACGAGGCTTTTAAACAACGTTTTGAAGAAGTCGTGAACGCTAGCTGTGAAGAGCGATTACTCATTCCTGAAATTACGATAGATGCCAAAATTGATCTTCAAGATATTACTTCAAAATTTTATCGTATCCTCAAACAATTTGCTCCTTTTGGACCTGGAAATATGACTCCTACCTTTATGACAGAAAATCTTGTAGATACTGGCTATGGTAAAAAAGTGGGTGCAGATGAGACACATCTTAAAGTGACTGTTACTCAAAATAACAAAGGAAAAAAAATAGGAGGAATCGGTTTTGGAATAGGTGACGCGTATGATTTGATAAGCAATAAAAAGCCTTTTAGTGCTGCATACGTTTTAGATGAAAATGCATGGAATGGGGAGGTACATTTACAACTGCGTATTAAAGATATTAAATAGTAGTATTAATATGAAGGTAAAACACATACTCTTATTCTTTTTGATCGCTTACATCATTATGACTATAGGGGCGCTATTTAAAATCATCATTGGCCTTATGGGAATGAGTTGATTACGTTTTCAACCATATTAAAAATAATTGCAGCATTAACAGCTATTTGGAAAGTCTTCACTATGCAAGGTTTTAAAGATTTTCTAAATAAATGAAGTTACTGTTTGATAAATGCTAAGATCATCTGGACAATTTCCTGTGGTTTTTCTTCTTGAATAAAATGTTTTGCTTCCATGATATGTACATCTTTATCTGCGATTCTTAAATCTTTTTGAAGCGCCTCTTGTTGTGGTTCTAGTTGCAAGAATGTATCATTTTTACCCCAAATAATCATAGCGGGCATCTCTATTTTCTGGATCATCGGTTGGTATTCTGGAAGTGCATTACAGGTTTGTGTAAAAAAATAATACATCCCTTTTGTTTTACCTTCTTTAAGAGGTCGTTTATATCCTTCTACATCTGTTTTATTCAGAGTGTTTTCTGTGAGACCTTTATCAAAAAGACCTTTGAGCATCATATTGGTAGTAATTCCATTACGATAGCCCCACATTGCTACGCGTGCCATAAATCCAGGCTTGAAGCGTATTGGGGGATCAAATCCTTCCTCATAAATAATACTATTTAGAATGACCAAATTCTGTACCTTTTCTGGAGCTACTTCTAATAGTTCCCAAGTCCATAATCCTCCTGCATCATGCATTACATGTGTCCAAGAATCTACTGAGATCGCATCCATTAATTCTAATAGTCGTTGTGCATGCATCTCTTCAGAATACACCTCATATCCCTTGGGAGAATCACTACTCCCAAAACCCAACATATCGGGTACAATCACACGGTAACCGCTCTTTACCAATGGATCTATCATTTTACGATATAACCACCCAGAAGTAGGAACTCCGTGTAGTAAGACAATCACAGGACCTTTCCCTTTATCTATATATTTTATAACGCCATCTCTTGATGTAAATGATTTTTGATCGCTTCTAAAACTATCATAGGTCGTCTGTTCTAGTCTCATAGTAACGGATTGATAAGGTTTACAAGCTGTAAAAAGAATAATAACTGATACTATGGCAAGATAACTACGCATGAGATTTCTTTTTATGAATAAATCGTTAGTCTTTAGAAACTTCGAACTCTTTGAGTTGAAAGTTTTTTCCATCAAAAACACCATAGGTGTAATGGTGAATCCAATCGCCTATGTTAAAATACGTAGATTGTTCTCCTACTTTAATTTCCATGGGTAAATGACGGTGCCCAAAGACAAAATAATCGTAATGTGCTGTCTCAAGTTTACGCTTGGCGTACGTAGCAAGCCATTCGTTCTCTTCTCCTAAAAAGATATGATCATCATTTCCAGAGATCAATTTATTTTTAACTGAAAAGTATTGTGCGATACGCATTCCTATGTCGGGATGGCCCCACCTAAATATCCACTGAAAAAAACGTCCTCTAAAGACTTTTTTCATTCGTTTATACCCTTTGTCACCAGGTCCTAAACCATCGCCATGACCTAAAAAGAATTTCTTGTCATTTATAGTAAATACTTTGGGCTCGTGATATACTGGGATTCCTAACTCATCTTCAAAATAGCCATTCATCCATAAATCATGATTCCCGACAAAAAAATATATTTCTATGCCGCTATCCCTAAACTCGGCAAGCTTGCCTAGTGTTCGCACAAAACCTTTAGGAACAACCGTACGATACTCAAACCAGAAATCAAAAAGATCTCCTAATAAAAAAATAGCATGTGCATCTGGCCGAATCTCATCCAACCAGCGCAAAAACTTTTGCTCTCTAGGTCTGCTCTCATTGTGAGTGGGAGCTCCTAAGTGATTATCACTAGAAAAATAAACTTTCTTTCCTTCGGGAATATTCATAGGCTAGTTATCGCTTGCAAACCACTCTGCATAACTTGTGCGGGTTTCTTGAAGTCGTAACGAATGGAGTTTAATATGATCTGGAAGTAGTGGTTGTATTTTTTGAGCAAAATCAATGACCATCATCTCACTAGTAGGTTGATAATCTACTAACAATACATTATGCCCTCTGTCTGATAGTTCTTTTGCTAACTCTACGTGAGGCGTATTTTTATTAAAAACTGTTGCGTGATCAAACACATCCACAATTTCTCTATTTACTATTTTTTTTAAGTCCCCAAAATCAATCACCATTCCATATTTTACATGATTTGTATCTGAAATAGGAATCCCTATCACCGTTACACTAAGTTCATAGCTATGACCGTGTACGTTTTTACATTTCCCATCATACCCATAAAGAGCGTGACCCGTTTCAAATGTAAATTGTTTTGTAATGCGAATATTTGCCATGTTATGCTTTCGCGAAAGCGTACTATTACCGCTTTCTATTCTTAATTTTATTATATATAAATACAACAATTAACAAGAGTGCTAGTATCAAGAACAAACCACTACCACTCAAAAAACTCATAATATCCATACAAAAAAGATTGGGTTTAAATATAAGGTTATTTACTGTCTTTACTTTATTTGATCTGAAATTGAATTAATATCCCGCTTTCTTTCGAACTCTTGCTAATACCTCATTTGCAACTGCTTTTGCTTTTTCTGCTCCAATAGCTAATGCCGCATCTACCTCATCAAGATGTGTCATGTAATGATTATAACGCTCTCTTTGTGTTTCATACTTCTCTATAAGCAATTCATAGAAAGCTTGTTTTGCATGACCATATCCATAATTGCCTCCTTCATAATTTGCGCGCATTGCTGCAATTTGTTCTGGAGATGCTATGAGTTTATATAACGCAAATAGATTACAAGTATCTGGATTTTTTGGCTCTTCTAAAGGCGTACTATCAGTTTGAATCCCCATAATTTGCTTGCGTAACTTCTTATCAGGTTGAAAAACATCAATGATATTCCCTTTAGATTTACTCATTTTTCCTCCATCAGTTCCTGGAACATACATCGTTCCTTCATTATGTTTTACTTTTGGCATAACAAAGGTTTCTCCACCAGTAGCCGCATGAAAACGACTTGCTACATCTCTTGTCATTTCTAAATGTTGCGCCTGATCTTTTCCTACAGGAACGATCTCTGCATCATATAAGAGAATATCTGCTGCCATAAGCATAGGATATGTAAACAATCCAGCGTTTACATCTTCCAGACGATCTGCTTTATCTTTAAAACTATGTGCAAGCATAAGTCTTTGGTATGGAAAAAAACAGCTTAGGTACCAAGAAAGTTCTGTCACTTGAGGAATGTCGCTTTGTCTATAAAACACCGTTTTTTCTATATCGAGTCCAAAAGCTAACCACGTAGCGGCTGTACTGTAGGTATTTTGTCTTAACACTGCTCCATCTTTTATTTGGGTAAGCGAGTGCATATCTGCAATAAACAAAAAAGACTCATTGCCTAGCGTATTCGCCATTTCGATTGCTGGAATAATCGCTCCTAATAAATTCCCCAAGTGTGGGGTTCCTGTACTTTGTACTCCTGTTAAAATTCTTGCCATACGAATGACCTATATTAAGTAGGTATCACATTATAATTAATACTTATTCTAATCACTTTTCATAAGATTATGAATAGTTTTTACAGCAAAGTTACTTTTTTCTAGGCATTGGCTACTACCTTTTACCTATTTTTGAGGCGATGAATTTTTTTAGAAAAATAGGAATGGCAGTTTGGAGAATATGGTTTTATCTCCTTATGCTCATTATTATACTTATATTATTTCCAATACTTATTATAAGTATCCTAAAAGAGTCTTGGTATCCTTTGTTTTTTAGATTGGCGCGTATCTGGGCAAGAGGTATTATGCTAGGAATGGGTTTTTATCCTATTGTGACAAGAGAACAATCCTTTAAAAAGGGAGAAAGTTATATGCTGGTGTCTAACCATACCTCTATGCTCGATATTATGTTGATGCTTCATGTCTCAAAAAATCCTTTTGTATTTGTAGGAAAAGCAGAGCTCGCAAAAATTCCTTTGTTTGGTTTTTTCTATAAACGTACTTGTATTCTTGTAGATCGCGGTAATGCTAGAAGTCGTAAGGGTGTATTTGATCAAGCACAAAAAAGGCTTGAACAAGGATTAAGTATATGTATTTTCCCAGAAGGAGGAGTTCCCAGTGATACTTCTCTTATTTTGGATAGTTTCAAAGATGGTGCTTTCCGTCTTGCTATTGACCATCAAATAGCTATTGTTCCCATCGTTTTTTACGATAACAAAAAATTATTCCCTTATCAGTTTTACAAAGGAGGCCCTGGAAAGATGAGAGCAAAAGTTTTTCCATTTATACCCACAAAAGGGTTATCACAAATTCATAAAAAAGAATTGAGAGAGCAAACGCATCATATTATATTTAATGCTTTAAAAAAAGATCATACTGCTTAAAATATATCACAGAAAAGGCGCCGTAACCAGCGGCGCCTTCCTGTAATTATTGCATTATTTTGCAACAACTAACCTAACCAACTAAAAAACTAACCTAACGGCAAGTGTCTTTTTTAGAAGCGATAATTCACTCCTGTATATAGTCCAACATAGTAAGGCTTAAATTCTCCTACGCTATTATTATACGCATTGAGTTGATATTTAAGTGATGGCTCTATATTTACTTTTACTTTTTCTGTTACTTTATAATTAAGCCCTAAACCAATATTAGTAGTGAAACTTACATCATTAAGAGCATTTGAAGTTCCTAAATTTGTACGTAGCCCGTTTGATTCTAAAAAAATTTCATTATTATTAAGAACTAAGGTACTTACCCCTCCTATAAGTTCAACGCCCAATCGCTTGTCAGAAAGCACATAAATAGCTTCCAAAGGAATCTCTATATATCCTACATTTTGTTGAATCTCTCCACTAGAAACTGTGTTACCTCCTTGTCCTAATCCATCTGGAACTCCTGGAGTAGCTGATGAAGGATTCACACGATCTGTAATATCTAAAAAACTAGCACTTTGAGAAAAATCAATACCCCTCAGTGTGCGGGCACTATTACTAGGTGTGAAAGATATATCTTGTGTATTATAATTAAGATCTACATTACTTACACCTGTACGTACTTTAAACTTTGGAGTCACTGCATAACTGACTTGTACACCATAACTCAAGTTCAAATTACTTGTCTTTGCATTATCCTTAAATTGAGGGTCAATGCCAGAACCTCCAAAATCACCATAAAATACAGGAGCAGCTACAGCTCCTACATTCCATCTGTTGGCGATAGCTTCTTTTACTTGTGTATCATCATCTTGTGCATTGGCTTCTACAATACGTGCTGCTTCATCAACAAGTGATTTTTTTGACTCTTCTTCTATTTCTGTATTTTGGGAGGCATCTGTTGTTTTTTCTTCTGAAACAGCAACCGCAGCATCATCAATCCCTTTATTGATTTTGACAGTAGGGTCTATAAGATCTGTTTGTTTTTGTGATGTATTAGTATCTGGCTGTTTGGAAGAAGCTATATCTTCAGTCTTTGATTTTGTTGACGTTTCCGTATTATCTATTGATCTCTGACCTGTTCTTTCTTTATTTATAGTTATCTGATCCTGAATTACTGTCGTTTTATCTTGACTAACAACAACAGCTCCTTGCGTATTACTTACTCCAGAAAGTGTATTATTTTCTTTTATTCTCTCATCTGTAGAAGTTGATTCTTCGGTTGTGCTGTTTTCTGTAACGAGTCCAGAATCATCCTCTTTAGACGTAGATGAATCTGTATCTGTTGTAGATAACACACCTGTTGGTTGGTTGGTACTTCCCTTTTGATTTGACTCTACGAGTTCTGGAGCTGTGTTGGTTGTTTTTGAAGTGTTAGTAAGTAACGCAGTCCCTATGGTAACAAGTAATAATATGACTGCTGCTATACCTCCTAATCGCCACCATATAGGGACAATTTTACGATCTTCTTTTTCTTTTTTTGCTTTAACAATGTTCTCCCACACCTGATCACTTGGGTGAGCTTCAAAGTTTTTAAATTTCTCCTGAAAAAGCCTATCTATATTCTTTTTCTGTTTCATTGGTTTTGAGATTGACTTAAGGTATAGTCTTGACTTACCTCAATTTTATTCTTTAATATTTTGCGGGCGCGTGCCAAATTAGATTTGGACGTACCCTCCGAAATTTCTAATAACTTAGAAATCTCTTTATGTGAATATCCATCTAACACATACAGGTTAAATACCATTCTGTATCTATCTGGTAATTCTTGAATAATTTTAAGTAAATAATCGAGAGGCACACTTTCTTCTTCTACCTCTACATCTACTTCACTCACATTTTCTTCATGTATCAAATTAAGTACTCCTGGTTTACGATATCGCTGGAGTGCTGTATTGATTGCTATCCGTTTTAACCATCCTTCAAAAGAGCCTTGACCTTTGTATTGAGATACCTTGTCAAAAATGATGATGAAAGCGTCCTGCAGTATGTCTTCGGCATCTGCATAGCTAGAACCATATTTTAAGCAAACCGAAAAAAGTGAACTAGCATAGCGCTTGTATAACTCTTCTTGGGCTTTTGCATGTTTCTTTTTACAATTATCAATGAGTTGGTCTAAACTCAAAATATCTTTATTGGTTAGTTTCTTGTTCTATTCTATAATGGGTACATTAAATGTTACAAATGTTGGATCCCCTATTTCATTATTACCTGTAAAAAAACTTAGATTCAACTGCCCTGCTTCTTCTGGTGTTATTACCAAAGGTGCTGTTCTTACATCATTTTCTAAGTCAGAACAAGTTGTTCTTCCTTGAACTACTTTTGTAATAATGGCAATCTCTCTTACATCGCCATCATTTACGATATCAAATCCATTGAATCCGTGACACGTAGAAGGTCTTTTGTAGGTTACTTGTATAGTATCTGTTTTACCTACTACAAAAAAATCTGGTACGTTACTCACTATATCTACTGGCGTAACTTCAAAAAAGAAGAAAGGCGCATCATCTGTACTACATCCTACAAGGAGTAGGAGAATTATGGAGGCTATGCTTATATTTTTCATATATAATGGGGGATATTATATACTGTAGATACGTAAATCTTTAAAAGGTTGCGTCTGCTCATAAAAAAACCTCCTAAATTTAGGAGGTTTTTGTTTCTTTATTCGTTTGCTAATTTAATGGCTTCGTGAATCTTAGTTTCTAGTTCTTCCATCAGATCAGGATTATCTAGTAATAATGCTTTTACAGCATCTCTACCTTGACCCAGTTTTGTGTCTTGATAACTAAACCAAGAACCACTCTTCTTTATAATCTCATAGTTGACACCTATATCTATAATTTCTCCTACCTTAGAAATTCCTTCACCATACATGATGTCAAACTCTGCCATTCTAAATGGTGGTGCTACTTTATTTTTAACAACTTTGACACGTGTCTTATTACCCATAACATTGGAGTTGCTATCTTTAATTTGGGTAGAGCGTCTGATGTCAAGACGGACAGAAGCATAAAATTTCAAAGCATTTCCTCCTGTAGTGGTCTCTGGGTTACCAAACATAACTCCAATTTTCTCACGTAATTGATTAATAAATATGACGGTACAATTCGTTTTACTTATTGACCCTGTAAGTTTGCGTAATGCTTGTGACATCAATCGAGCGTGTAATCCCATTTTAGAATCTCCCATCTCTCCTTCGATCTCACTCTTAGGTGTTAATGCCGCTACAGAGTCAATCACAATAATATCTATCGCACCAGAGCGTATTAGATTATCTGTAATTTCTAATGCCTGCTCTCCATTATCAGGTTGTGATATAATAAGATTCTCTATATCTACATTTAGTTTTTCTGCATAAAAACGATCAAAGGCATGCTCTGCGTCTATAAATGCAGCGATTCCTCCTGCTTTTTGAGCCTCGGCAATAGCGTGTAACGTTAATGTTGTTTTTCCTGAAGATTCAGGACCATATATTTCAATAACACGTCCGCGTGGATACCCACCTACACCTAAAGCGACATCTAAACCTAAAGAACCTGTAGGAATGGACTCTACCTCAACGACAGCCTGATCTCCCATCTTCATAACAGCTCCTTTACCGTACGTCTTATCAAGTTTGTCTAGTGTAAGTTGTAATGCCTTTAATTTTGCGTCTTTTTCACTGCTCATTTTCTTCTCTTTTTGAATTCTAAAAATTGGTAAGTAAAAGTAGGGTTTCTATTTGAAGATGGCAAGGTACGCTTTCGCGAAAGCGTAATACTTTTTAACAAAAAAAAGAATCCTCAAAAAAATACGCAACCCTTTCCTTTTTTATAAGTCTACTTCATGAGAAGTAATATAAACAATGAGATTACAACAAATAAAAAATAATGAAATCCAACTAAACGCAAAGCGTTATTTGATGCTGACGCATTGCCGAAAGTTGGAGGGCGGCTAGTGAAAATCCTATTTCTGTGCTTGTAACACAAATAGAAATAAAGTCTAACAAAATGAATTAGCCGTTCAAAAAAATGCCCGCAGGATCGACCTCCGGGCATTTTTTGTGGAGTCAATCTTTAATTTTTTAAAATCCTCTATCTTTGCAAAAAATTAATTCTTTTAACCTTAAAAAGTATAGCATGCAACTGTACAACAAATTAAGTGCAAAAGAGAGAGCAGCCCTTATTGATGAGGCTGGAGACGAGCGTTTCACACTCTCTTTTTATCAATACGCACATATAGGTAATCCTGAACTTTTTAGAAATCATTTGTTTATCGCGTGGGACAATATGGATGTCTTAGGTCGTATATACGTCGCCAAAGAAGGTATTAATGCACAACTATCTGTGCCTGCAACAAATTTTAATGCATTCAAATCTTTCTTGGACGGAATTTCTTTTTTAATAAATGTGCGTCTTAATATTGCTATAGAACAGGATAACAAATCCTTTCTTAAACTCAAGGTAAAAGTGCGTGACAAAATTGTAGCAGACGGTCTTAATGATGCTACTTTTGATGTAACAAATAAAGGTGTTCACGTAGATGCAAAAACCTTTAACTCTTTGATAGAAGACCAAGACACTGTACTGGTGGATATGCGTAATCATTACGAAAGTGAGATTGGTCATTTTAAAAATGCTGTGACACCAGATGTAGATACTTTTAGAGATTCTTTGGATATCATAGAGGATGATCTAAAAGATCACAAGGAAGACAAAAAGCTTGTCATGTATTGTACAGGTGGTATACGTTGTGAAAAAGCAAGCGCCTACTTTAAGCATAAAGGATTTAAAAATGTATTTCAGCTTGAGGGAGGTATTATAGAATATGCTCGTCAAATTGAACAACAAAATCTTGAAAATAAATTTAAGGGCAAAAACTTTGTGTTTGATCACAGAAGGGGAGAACGCATCTCTGAAGATATCATCTCAAATTGTCATCAATGTGGGAATCCTTGTGACACCCATGTAAATTGTGCCAATGAAGCTTGTCATCTTTTATTTATTCAATGCGACTCTTGCAAGACACAAATGGAAAGTTGTTGTTCTCAAGAATGTGTTGAGGTTATACAACTTCCTTATGAAGAGCAAAAAAAGCTACGAAGTGGGAAAGGAAATAGCAATAAGATATTCAAAAAAGGGCGTTCAGAAAAACTGAAGTTTCAAAACAAAGTATAATTCACTCCCTTTTTTATTAGTGAAATGCTGTTTTATAAAGTCTGAAAGACGCATAAAAATAGTGAGTTGAACTAATCCCGCTGAAAGCGGGATCTATGGCTTATCCCAATTTTAGACTGGGTCTAATACCTAGAATCTTGGGTCGATTTTTAGTATCCATAGCTTACTCTGGGTTTTAATATCTTTTACTTTTTAAGCACTCTTAGCGTCGTTTGTGCATCAGAATCTAATGCTTGTGCAGTCACAAAGTAAATACCTGTTCTTAAATTTGAAAGATTCATTTCTATACTAATACTGCTCAGATCAAGATATTCAAGAACTGTTCTACCTAGTGCATCTCTTACAATAATTTGCTTTAGAGGTACGGGTGCTCCTATGTTTACGATACCATTTGTTGGGTTTGGAAATAATCTGACCTCATCAAATATTTCGTCCTCTACAGAAAGTTGTCCTACATTAAATGTATGAGTATTGCTTTCTCCATTATAAGTTACAATATAGGTCCATTCCCCTACTTGATCATTTATAGTTCTTTGTTGTCCCCACCAAGAAGCTACAAAATCATCATTAAAATTTGTATTCCAACTTGAATAAAGAGTGCCACTAGGATCATATATCTGGTTTAATGAAGAGGTTCCAGTAACTTGATCCTTATAATACCCTATAAACCATATCGTATCTCCAGGGTCAAATTGTGTGCTTTCAAATGTTTCTTCAATATCAGGGCAAGTTCCAAAATCAGGAAGATTTGTGTGTGTAAGTGCTGCGTTTACTCCAGAATTAAGGTATTCTTTTTGATCTGCCCACCAACTTGTATCGTTCAAATCATTACAAGGACCCGCATAAGGATCTATAAGGTTATTATTTTCATCATATACTTCAAAATGTAAATGAGGTCCTGTAGAGTTCCCAGAACTAGCAACAATCCCTAAATACTCTCCTTGTGCTACGGTATCTCCTACATTTTTTGATGTGAGACTCCCCGCTTTCATATGACCGTACCAAGCGACACTCCCATCAGAATGTTCTACAAAAACAGCATTCCACTGTTGACCATTTCCACCAGCAGTACAATTTCTATCAAAGCTCCCATCATTTTTATAAACAATTTGACCCGCTGCTGCCGCTATAATTTCTGTTTGTCCTTCAATCATTTGTTTCCAAGAAAAAGGCCAAAGAAAAATATCAACTCCTTGATGGTTATATCCGCTAGATGTATCATACGTTCGTGTACCACAATTCCAGTCTTGTAATCCCCCTGTAGTCTCGTCATGATCAAAATACACAGAAATACCCCAAGTACTCGTATAATCAAAACCATCGGCTTGCTGAACAGGCCAAATAAAAGAAGTTTGTTGCTCTGAGGAATTACTTTGATTATTTTGATATAGTCGCAATCCTTGTTGCGTGAGTTGCTCTAGATTATCTGATACTGCAGCATGATATATTTCATACTCTTCTGCTGAAACACAATGAATCCCTTCTGGATTAAAAACTTTTTCTCCACCAGCGACTTGCGCTGTACTTACTCCAAGTACGAGAAGTGTAAGACACAAAAAGGATACATGTAGAATTAGTTTCATAAGGTGAACTTTAAGTCTTAAATTTGTTCGATAACTTTTTCTAATGCTAAATGAATATATAAAGAACCTTAATAAATTGGTATCTTTAAACTTTTAGCGTAACTATCAAATCTAAATAATAATAACGAGTAAAGCATATAAATATATCAATTAAATATTGATTTTTAAGTGTTTTTCCTTAAGATATATGTACTATGGCGTGTGGAAATTGTGGAACAGGAGCCGACGGGCAACCTAAAGGTTGTAAAAATAATGGCACCTGTGGTACCGATGGATGTAATAAACTTACTGTCTTTGACTGGCTTTCAAATATGGCCATTCCAGAAGGACAGCAAACATTTAATTACATTGAAGTTCGTTTTAAAAACGGCCGTAAAGACTACTATAAAAATACTGAAAACCTATCATTAAGTATAGGAGATATTGTTGCCACACAGGCAGCATCAGGACACGATATAGGTATGGTAACACTTACTGGTGAATTAGTTCGTGTTCAAATGAAACGTAAAAAAATTAAAGAGGACACCGAAGAAACGCTTAAATTATATCGTAAAGCTACTCAAAAAGATATAGACATTTGGACAAAAGCCAGAGATCGTGAAGAACCTATGAAGGTAAAGGCACGTCAAATCGCCATACGTCTAGATCTGCAAATGAAAATATCTGATATTGAGTTTCAAGGAGACGCATCCAAAGCTACCTTTTATTACACCGCAGAAGATCGTGTAGATTTTAGACAACTGATCAAAGAGTTTGCTCAAGAATTTAGAACACGTATTGAGATGAAACAAATTGGACTTCGTCAGGAGGCGGCTCGATTAGGAGGGATTGGATCGTGTGGTCGTGAATTATGTTGTTCTACTTGGCTCACTGATTTTAGATCGGTAACCACAGGAGCTGCTCGTTATCAGCAATTATCTCTTAATCCCCAAAAATTAGCAGGTCAATGTGGAAAACTTAAATGCTGCCTTAACTATGAGCTAGATGCATATCTAGATGCTCTAAAAGAATTTCCTAAAACAGACGTTAAGTTATTTACAGAAAAAGGAACTGCAGTATGCCAAAAAATAGATATTTTTCAAGGATTTCTTTGGTACGCGTATGAAGGAGAATGGATGAACTGGCATAAGCTAGCAGCAGCGCAAGCCAATGAAATTATAAAATTAAACAAAGCAAAAGATCCTGTTGCAAGTCTAGAAGAATTTGCATCAGAATTAATAGAAGATACTAAAATTGATTTTGGAAACGTTGTAGGACAAGATAGTCTTACCCGTTTTGACAAACCAAAAACGCCAACCAAGCGCCGAAATAATCGCACCCGAAATAAAAAAAGTGTACCCGCTACAACAACCGATAAAAAGCCACCACAAAAGAAGACAGATTCAAAAAACCCAGCGCAAAAATCGACTCAAAGACCTGCTCAGAAACAAAACACAAATACTAAACGCCCTAATAACAGGCGTAATAGATCAAAAAATAAACCTAATAACAATGCGTAAAGCAGCGATACTTTTACTGCTTATCATTACCACAATATCCTGTGATACCAATCGCGTATATGATCGTTATCAAACGATACAGAATGGGTGGAATATACAGGAACCGGTCCAATTTGAAATTTCTGACGTAGATAGTATAACACCCTACAACGTATTTATTAAAGTACGTAATACCAATGACTATAAATACAGTAATTTATTTTTGATTACAAGAATGAATTTTCCCAATGGCAAGCAAATTACAGACACCCTTGAGTATGTCATGGCAACGCCAGAAGGAGCTTGGCTAGGAACTGGATTTAATGATATAAAAGAAAATAAATTATGGTATAAAGAAGGCGTACGCTTTCGCGAAAGCGGAACCTACCAATTCTCCATAGAGCATGCCGTTCGTAAAAACGGAAATATCACTGGAGACGAACGCTTAGAAGGAATTACAGAAGTAGGATTGCGTATAGAACGCCCTCAAAATCAAGAATAATGGCAAAGAAGCAAATTAAAAAAAAGCAAGCGACCACGACTACTCAAAATAATTTTACAAAATTCATTAAATGGTTTTGGGCATTATTTGCTGGAGGAATTTTAGCCATGGTATTGTTGTTCTTACTCGCTAGCTGGAATGTATTTGGTAAACTTCCCACTTTTGAAGAATTAGAAAATCCTGAAAGTAATCTAGCCACCAAAATAATTTCTGCAGATGGACAACAATTGGGAACCTATTATAATGAAAATCGTACCCCTATTAAATATGAAGATTTACCTCAACATCTTGTAGATGCCTTAGTCGCTACAGAAGATGAGCGTTATTATGAGCATTCAGGTATCGATTTTAGAGGAACGGCAAGAGCGATCGCCTATCTAGGGCAAAATGGAGGAGCTAGTACCGTAACACAACAATTGTCTAAGCTTTTGTTTTCTGACCCTCCAGAATCTACGATTGAGCGTCTCATTCAAAAAGCAAAGGAATATGTAATTGCCACACGTTTAGAGCGTCAATATACTAAAGAAGAAATCATCACAATGTACCTCAATAAGTTTGACTTCTTGTTTAATGCTATTGGAATAAGCTCTGCATCTCGTATTTATTTTAATAAAAATGTAAGCGACTTATCTCTAGAAGAATCTGCCGTTTTTGTTGCCATGCTTAAAAATCCTAGACAGTTTAATCCACACCGAGAAATTTCTAGAGAAAAATCTAAGAGACGCCGTAATCAAGTGTTTAAGCAGATGGAAATAAATAACTTTATTACCACTGACGAAAAAGATTCATTACAGGGATTACCTATGATTGTTAGATATACTCCTGAAGGACATAGAGATGGGATAGCAACCTATTTTAGAGAGAATCTTAAAAAATTCTTAGCAAAGTGGATTGAAGAAAACCCTAAAGGAATAGACGCAGATGGAAATCCAGAATACTATAATATCTATAGAGATGGCTTAACTATTACCACCACCATAGATTCTAGAATGCAACGTATGGCAGAAGACGCTGTGCAAAAGCACATGCCTAGATTACAAGCCGAGTTTGACAAACAGAATTTAAAGAATAAGACGGCTCCTTTTAGAGATATTGATGAAAACGAAGTAGCAGTTATCTTTAATAATGCTATGAAAAGCTCTGAAAGATGGCGTAAAATGAAAGCTGCTGGAAAAAGTGAGAGCGAGATACGCAAGTCTTTTGATATAAAAACAGAGATGAGTGTTTTCTCTTGGCAAGGCGATATAGACACCACGATGACGCCTCGGGACTCAATACGTTATTATAAAAAATTCTTACGTACGGGAATGATGTCTATGGTACCACAAACAGGAGAAGTTCGCGCTTGGGTAGGTGGTATTGATATGGCTCATTTTCAATATGATCATGTTCAGACAGGAAAACGTCAAGTAGGATCTACCTTTAAGCCTTTTTTATATGCTACTGCAGTAGACCAATTACATATTTCGCCTTGCGATACACTCCCTAATACTCTATTTAGTATTGCCGCAGGAAGACACGGAAATACGAAAGATTGGGAACCTAAAAATTCTGATGGCAACTACGGTGGTATGATGACCATGAAAGATGCTTTAGCAGGATCTGTTAACACTATTTCTGCCAGATTAATGAATGAAGTAGGGCCTCAACCTGTCATTGATCTTGTAGAAAAATTGGGAGTAGATGTCCGTAATATCCCTCCAGTACCCTCTATTGCATTAGGAACGGCAGATTTAAGTCTTTATGAGATGGTCTCTGCGTACAGTGCTTTTGCAAATCAAGGTGTGTATATAAAACCACAAATTATAAGTACCATACAAGATAAAAACGGAACTATTCTTTATCAGCATGTACCAAATCCCAAAGATGTATTAAGTGAAGAAGCTGCGTATGTTACCTTAAAACTTATGGAGGGTGTCACGCAATCTGGATCAGGACGTAGATTACGCTCTGGAAAATCCAACCGTGCTGATTATAAAGAAGTCGTCACTGGACATCCTTATGAGTTTACTAATCCTATTGCAGGAAAAACAGGTACTACTCAAAACCAAAGTGATGGTTGGTTTATGGGAATTGTTCCTAATTTAGTGACTGGTGTCTGGGTAGGTGGTGATGATAGAGCAACACACTTTAGGACAACCCGATATGGACAAGGCGCCACCATGGCGCTTCCTATATGGGGGTTATACATGAAAGATGTGTATAGTAATAAAGACCTTGATATCTCTGATGGCAGTTTTGTAAAACCAAAAGATCTTTCCATTGAAGTAGACTGTGAAAAATATAAATCACAAAATCCCAGCAACGATGAATTTGACGAATTAGATTTTTAATTATTTCGTTTAAAACTATATTTCTGACCCTATCAAATTTGATGGGGTTTTTTATGCTTTCGCGAAAGCGTACTCCCCTCTAATTTTTGTATTTTTAGTACAAATTAAATAACGATGATCACAAAGAAAGTTAACGGTGTTCAAGAAGCCTTACAAGGAGTAAAAAGTGGCATGACAATGATGCTTGGAGGTTTTGGACTTAGTGGTATTCCTGAAAATGCTATCGCAGAACTCGTACGCCTTAATGTAAATGAACTTACCTGTATCTCTAACAACGCAGGCGTAGACGATTTTGGTCTAGGTTTGTTATTACAAAAGCATCAAATAAAAAAAATGGTGTCTTCTTATGTGGGAGAAAATGCAGAGTTTGAAAGACAAATGCTCAGTGGAGAGTTGGACGTAGAGCTGATTCCTCAAGGGACACTTGCAGAACGTTGCAGAGCGGCCCAAGGAGGATTTCCTGCCTTTTATACGCCTGCTGGCTACGGTACCGAAGTTGCAGAGGGAAAAGAAACTCGAGAGTTTCACGGTAAAATGTACGTTTTAGAATATGCCTTTGATGCCGATTTTGCGTTTATAAAAGCATGGAAAGGAGACGCTGCTGGAAACCTTATTTTTAAAGGAACAGCTCGTAATTTTAATCCAAATATGTGTGGCGCTGCCAAAATAACCGTTGCAGAAGTAGAAGAACTTGTACCTGTAGGAACATTAGATCCTAATCAAATACATATCCCTGGCATCTTTGTGCAACGTATTTTTCAAGGAGAGAACTATGAAAAGCGTATCGAACAAAGAACTGTGAGGCAGAAACCCTAATCGCATAAAAACTTATTACATCATAAATTGATTATACCGTTAACTCATTGTATACATGGCACTAGATAAAAATCAAATCGCACAACGCATTGCTCAAGAAGTAAAAAATGGATATTACGTAAACTTAGGTATAGGAATTCCAACATTGGTAGCAAATTATGTGCGCAATGATATAGAAGTAGAGTTCCAAAGTGAGAATGGCGTCTTAGGTATGGGACCTTTTCCGTATGAAGGAGAAGAAGATGCAGATATTATCAATGCAGGAAAACAAACCATTACCACCCTACCTGGTGCTAGTTTTTTTGATAGTGCAACTAGCTTTAGCATGATACGTGGCAAACACGTAGATCTTACCATACTAGGCGCTATGGAAGTAGCCGATAATGGTGATATTGCCAACTGGAAAATACCTGGAAAAATGGTAAAAGGAATGGGGGGTGCTATGGATCTAGTAGCAAGTGCAGAAAACATTATTGTTGCTATGATGCATACCAATAAAGCTGGGGAATCAAAATTATTGTCTACGTGTAGCTTACCACTTACAGGGGTGGGTTGTGTAAAAAAGATTGTTACTAACCTTGCTGTTTTAGAAGTAACACCAGACGGATTTTTGCTTTTAGAAAGAGCTCCTGAAGTTTCTATAGAAACCATTAAAAACGCAACCGAAGGAAAACTAATAATCCCAGATCATGTGCCAGAAATGAACCTATAGTTTATGACTATTTACGATCTTCAAAAAAAAACCGCATCAGTATACATATACAGAAGATCGCGATTATGAAACAATTCCTGATCGATTCTTACGTAATAACACCAAGGCTCTTGACTATTTACATAAAACCAATGCACTTACTATTACTTATGAAGATGATGGTGTCTTGGAAACTATATACATTATAGATGTGCTCATTGCAGATACTCAAAATGATATCAAGCTTATCTATTCTGAAGGTAAGAATTTTTATGATCCTATAGATAATACTATAGGTTTTTACAATACGCATGGTTTTGTCTTTAGAAAAAATCAAAAAAAAAGTGGCTCATAAATAATAAAGGATATAATTCTCCTATGGCAGTACTTGCCCATGAATTAATACACTGCTACAATGAGCTGTATGAAACAGATGACTACCTTAAACGCAAAAGAGATCAGTCTTCAAGAGGCGAAAAACTAGACTACATGGGCGTGATCTTTCTTTTCCTAATAAAGAAGAAGAGTTTGCGATTAAAATGACAAATCAAGTTGCCAAACAACTTCAAGAAAACAAGCGCTCTAATTATGGTCGATCTTATTATAAAGTTGCAGATGTATGTGATGTACGAAAACACGTAGAAAACAAAAAAGGAAAAATTTCTCAGATATTTAAATAATAATACTTCCATAAAAACAGGAATCTATAAAAGAGGTTTTTCCTTTTTATTGCATTTTGACGATTAAAAACTCAATAAAATCGATGAAATACACAAAATTTTAACTTTTTCAAAAAAAATTTAAGATTAAAGTTTGCATAAGTAAAAAATAATATTACTTTAGCACTCCCCAAATGCAATAATTGAAACCGATAAAGTGTACGGAAAATCAGTTGAAATGATTAACTAAACTTTATTAAATCTTATAGCTTTAAAACTCATACGAGTGTTTAATGTTATGATTTGTTAGAAATCCGCGGGGGGAGCCCTGCGGATTTTGTTTTTTATCCCTAAATAAACCTACCATGCAAAAAAAGTCCTCTCTACAACCTATCAAATCATTTTTTGAAAGTATGAAAGATGCTTTCACCTTTATGGGTAATTGTTTATACCTAGCTAGAAAAGTGTTTTTGTTTATGATTTAAGCTCCTTTAGGAATCGCTTCTATTAAATTCTGAGTGTATTCTTTCTTAGGATTATTATAAATACGATCTGCCTCGTCTATCTCTTCTATTTTACCTTTATTCATCACCACAAGCTGATCTGCCATATATTTAACCACCGCAAGATCATGTGAAATGAAAATATACGTAAACTTAAAATCTTGTTTAAGTTCGTTTAATAAATTCAATACTTGTGCTTGCACAGAGATGTCTAATGCACTTACAGATTCATCACATATAATTAACTTAGGTTGTACCGCAATGGTACGAGCAATTCCTATGCGCTGTCGTTGCCCGCCACTAAACTCGTGGGGGTACCTATTAAAGTGAGAGCTCTCCAAGCCTACACGGTGTAAGATTTCTATTGCTTTCTCTTTTCGTTGCTCTTTTGTAGAAAATAATTTGTGTACTTCCATAGGTTCTATAATCGCTTGTCCTACGGTAAGTCTTGGGTTTAAAGAAGCATAAGGGTCTTGAAAGATAATTTGTATCTCTCTACGCAAAGCTCTTAATGCTCTCCCTTTTAGTTTTGTAATATCAGTCCCTCTATAAAGGATACTTCCAGCGGATGCTCTGTCAAGCTGTAAGATAACATTTCCTAATGTTGATTTTCCACACCCTGATTCTCCTACAAGCCCTAATGTCTCTCCTTCATATAGTGAGAAAGAAACATCCTGTACAGCTTTAACAACTCTTGAAGCACTAAACAATCCTGCTTTTGAAATATAGGTTTTCTCAACATTACGCACCTCTAAAATAGGCTCTGTTTCATACAACTCCTTCAATCTTCTAGCGCGGTCTTCAGGAATTTCTATATCTGTTTGTAGTGTATTGGTCAGATAATCTTTGATGGTAGGAAGTTTAAGCAATCTATTTTCAAGAGAAGGTCTGGCATTTAACAACGCTTTTGTATACGTATGCTCTGGGGTTTTAAAAAGAATCTCTGCAGAAGCTTCCTCAACAATAGCTCCTTTATACATAACAAGTACCCTGTCTGCAATTTCTTTTACAAGTGCTAAATCATGAGATATAAAAATAATACTCATCCCTGTTTCTTGCTGAATATCCTTAAGTAGTTGTATAATTTCTTTCTGTACGGTAACATCCAGTGCGGTAGTGGGCTCATCGGCGATGAGAATCTCTGGATCGCAAGCAATAGCCATCGCTATCATAACACGTTGCATTTGTCCCCCACTTATTTGATGAGGATACACGTCAAACAATTCCTTTGGATTGGGTAATTTTACTTTTTCAAATAGTGACAACGTCTTCGCTTTCGCTTCTTTCTGAGTCAAAGATGTGTGTTGTTTTAAGATCTCAATAACTTGATACCCGCAGGTAAGAGATGGATTTAAAGAACTCATAGGCTCTTGAAAAATCATAGAGATTACACGTCCACGTATGTCTCTGTAAGCTCTTTCAGAGAATGAAAGTAACTCCTTGTCTCTAAAACGAACATCTCCTTTAACCATTGCTTTTTTATCTAGCAATCCCAATAGAGCAAGTGTTGTAATTGATTTTCCAGATCCAGATTCACCAACAATAGCAAGAATCTCATTTTTATAAAGATCAAAAGAGATGTGATGTATGACTTCTTCAATCTTTTCATTTTGAGGAAATGAAATCGATAGATTTCTAACAGAAAGTAATGCGTCTTGCTTCATGTTTTTCAAAATTACACATTAATTTGTGGTATTTCATCAATAAAATTTACGAATCCTTTTTAAGTAAAGTACCCCAGAACAAGCCCATGAGACATTTCTAAGGAACAAACCATTTGATTTAAAGATAAGCCTCAGAGCATTTAAATCTCGATTATCAAATAAAGAAAGATCTTTAACTTTAAA